>Ga0210057_1009197_pt1 | contig 11506 bp, 10 predicted proteins | sample CryGeyCG2114_010_2_FD_183968 | JGI IMG/M metagenome (GOLD analysis project Ga0210057, IMG submission 183968) | Groundwater microbial communities from aquifer - Crystal Geyser CG10_big_fil_rev_8/21/14_0.10 (SPAdes) (version 2) | ecosystem: Environmental > Aquatic > Deep subsurface > Groundwater ...
ATGTCTTTCGCTCGTATTTCATATGCAACCATCTTAACACGGCATGTTTGGACTTAAAAGGGCAGCCTGAAGGCTGGGGAACTAACCCCAGTTATGGGTCTTTAGAATAAATCAAGGAGGAGCGCCAAATCGCGCTCTTTTCTTGTCTCTAAATATGCAAATGTCGCAAGGAAAATTCATCGTCTTATATGGCATAAATAATTTAGGCAAAACCACCCAAGCGAAAATGCTGACTGACCAGCTTAATTTCTACGGTTTAAAGGCGGAATATTTAAAATATCCGGTTTATGATTTAATTCCTTCAGGCGTAATTTTGAACAGTTACTTAAGGCAAGGCAATCCGCATAATTTAACCCCCAAGGAAGCTCAAATAATTTATGCTTTTAACCGTACGCAATATGAAAAAACTTTACTTAATAAATTGGCGGGCGGCATAAATATAGTCGCCGAGGATTATAGCGGTAGCGGCATCGCCTGGGGCATGGGAGCGGGAGTGGATGAACAATTTTTGAAATATATCAATTCTCATTTGTTGAAAGAGGACTTGGCCTTTTTATTAGATGGCGAACGCTTTAGACAAGCCGCCGAGAATAATCATCGCCATGAAACCGACGACGAGCTTATTGAGAAAGTCAGACTGGCCCACCTGAAACTTGGCTGGGAAAACAATTGGATAAAAATAAACGCTAATTTAAAGATTGAGCAGATTCACCAATATATTTGGAACCATCTGCTTAAACTTTTAATACGGTCATTCCCCAAAAAAAATTTAACATTTAATTTTAAAGAAGGGGGCAAAAAATCAACAGCAGCGACGGAATGGCCAGGCGGTTTAAAACTAAAGGTTGAAAAAATATCACCTTGGGCAAAATTGCCTACGCGCGCTTATGCTGATGACGCTGGCTTGGATTTATATTCGGCTGATTATTATTCACTCATTCCCGGGGATTGCACTACCATAAAAACCGGCTTAAAAATTGCTCTTCCCCAAGGTTATGCCGGCTTAATTTGGGATAAAGGCGGTATCGCGAAATCCGGCGTCCACTCCTTAGCTGGCGTAATTGACTCCGGCTACAAGGGGGAACTTACTGTCCAGCTGGTGAACTTAAGCCAAAATATTTATCATATCGCGCCAGGACAAAAAATCGCCCAGCTCTTAATCCAAAAAATGGAATTTCCGGAAATTACCGAGGATAAAATTATTGATACTACCGACAGGAACAATAATCGTTTCGGCAGTTCAGGATTGTTTTAAAGTTTATTTTGGGCTAAAATGAAAATATGCCCTACGACCTTATCATCGGCTTGGAAATCCATGCCGAATTAAAAACAAAATCCAAAATGTTTTGTCAATGCGACAATAATGCTTTAGGCAAGCAACCGAACACTACTGTTTGCCCGATTTGTCTTGGCCATCCCGGCACTTTGCCAGTTCCCAACAAACAAGCCATAGAATGGACTATTTTACTTGGCTTAGGCCTAAATTGTAAAATAAATGAATTATCCAAATTTGACCGTAAAAATTATTTTTACCCCGACCTGCCTAAGGGCTATCAAATTTCCCAATATGACCTACCGCTGGCTTATGACGGATATTTAGAAATTAATGGCCAGCCAATAAAAATTACCAGAATTCATTTAGAGGAAGACACGGGCAAATTACTTCATCCTGATGGCAAACAGTATTCTTTAGTGGATTATAACCGCGCCGGCACGCCACTAGTGGAAATGGTGACAGACCCGGTAATTCACGACGCCGCTACTGCCAAAGAATTCTGCCAGATTTTTCAACAAATACTTCGTTACTTAGATATTTCTAACGCTGATATGGAAAAAGGTGAAATGAGATGTGAAGCCAATATCAGTCTGCAAAAGAAAGGCAAATGGAAATATCTAGACAGCCAAATTAAGCCAATTGGCAAATATCAGCTAAACCCCAAAGTTGAATTAAAAAATATTAATTCATTTAAGGCCGTAGAAAAAGCCATTGCTTATGAAGTAAAACGGCAAATTAAAGCGTTAGCAGATGGCGAAAAATTAATTCAGGAAACCCGCGGCTGGAATGATGCCAAAGCCGTTACTTTCAGCCAGCGCGCCAAAGAAACTTCGGCTGATTATCGCTATTTTCCCGAGCCTGATATTCCGCCGCTGAAAATTAGTTCGGACTGGTTAGAAAAGATTAAAGAAAAATTGATTGAACTGCCGCCGGAAAAAATAAAACGTTTTAAAAACGAATATTTTTTTACTGACTCTGAAGCAGATATTTTAGTCAGCTCCAGAGAATTGGCCGAATTTACGGAAAAGGTAATTTCAGAACTGCGAGCCTGGATAAAGTCAAGCGGCGACAGCTGGGAAAGGCAGCAAAAAAAACTAACTAAAATAGCGGCCAACTGGTTGATTAATGAATTATTCAAACATTTAAAGACAGCTGATTCAAATATTAATCAGCTTCACCCCGTCAAATCCGGCTTTGCCGGTGCGAAGCAATTTGACGGGGTAAAAATTACTCCGGAAAATTTTGCTGAATTTATTACTCTGGTTTATCAAGATAAAATAAATTCTTCGGCTGCCCAGACTATACTGGCCAAAATGTATCAAGTCGGCGGCGACCCCACGCAAATTATGGCTGATTTAGGGCTGGAACAATTAGACAGCGAGGCAGAACTGGCAGAAGTGATTAAAAAAATAATCGCCGAAAATCAAGCACAAGTTGTTGAATATAAGAAAGGCAAAACCAATGTCCTGCAATTTCTAATCGGCAAAACTATGTCAGCCACGAAAGGAAAAGCCAACCCGAAAACAGTAAACGAGATATTAAAAAAATTAATGAATAATTAAAAAATATGAGCGAACAACCCTTAAGCCAAGATATTGGCGCTACAAAAATAAATATTCCGCCAGAATATTTAGAAAAAATTAATTTACAGATTAAAGAAGCTCTGGAAACGGCCAAAGGATTAATAGAGGAAACTCAAGAAAGCATGAGCCAAAAGAAAAAAGTATTTGCTGCGCTCAATAATCCTGAATTTATAGAATGGGCTACTAATCGCGGACAGGAATTATTTACCAGCCAGGACGAAAATCCCGATAGCATTAAAAATAATCTAGCCAGAGAAATAGCCAGTAAAGCGCTAAGGTGGCCGGAATAAATCGTCCATTAATTTGACTAAAAATATCAATCTGCTATAATTATCCACAATGAGATTAATCTTACTCCAAAATCGCTTTTTATATCTCTTGGGTTTAACTCCCAGGAGGAAAAATATTTCCTAAAAAAATTCCCTGTTCCAAAGAACGGGGAATTTTTTTAGGAAATAAATATTAAAAGCAATAATAAAAACAAAAATAATGATCTTTTGAAAGGGGGAAATATTATGGACTTCGGGAAAGATTCAATATGTGCTTTTGCGACCACCTGCGGAGCATTTAACGGTCCTGCCTGCACAAATAGAGAAAGAGAGAAAATAAATTGTCAACCAACAGCACCAACATCTGTCGCAACAGACATCCTAAAAGGGCTATTGCCAGAACCTTCCCTGGGAAATTGCGGAATTTGCGGCGGGAAAAATGTCTTGATATACGAAGTCAACCCAACCGTAAAAGCTTGCTTGAATTGTTACATTAGCTTTGTTCTCCAACGAAGACCTATGCCGGAAAAACAAAAAAAGCTTCTACACAACAAATGTAAGCCACCGCCTACCTAATCAATGACGGCGCAAAAAACAACGGGGTTGCAACAACGCAGCCCCTTCTTTATTTTAAAAACCAACTCGCCAATTTTTCAATCTTTTTACTATCTGTCGCCCAATTTATCTTCTTCCCCTGCCTTTCCCAACGCCTAAACCAAGCCATCTGTCGGCGAGCAAACTTATTAATAGCTAAATTCAACTCAACAAGCATCTCCTTATAGTCCAACTTCTTTTGCAGATATAAACTAACATATTTATATTCCAAGCCAAAAGCTTCCAACTTCTGCCAGCTTAAACCCTGTTGATGCAATTTTTTAACTTCAGCTGTCATCTTTTCTTTTTCTAATCTGGCAATTAAACGATTATAAATTCTTTTTCGCAAAACTTGCTTGGTCGGGTTTAAGCCGATAATTAAAGTTTGATATTTTTGCTTGCCGGTTCCGGCTTTAAAACTTTGGTCTGCTGTTAATATTTCCAGATATCTGATTAATCTTCTCTTATTATTTTTATCACTATTATTTATTTTATCCGCCATCTTGGGCGCTAATTTTTTTATTTTATTAAATAACTGTGAAACTGTAAATTTTTCTAGTTTTTTTCTTAACTTTAAATTAGCCGCACTATTTACTAATTGATAATTATCCACTATCGCCTGTAAATAAAGTCCTGAACCGCCAACCAAAATCGGCAATTTGCCGCGCCGTAAAATATCAGCAATCGCCGCGAATGCTAACTTTTGATACTCGGCTAAATTAAACCGCTTTTTCGGACTAACAACATCAATAAGATGATAGGGAATTACACCCCCTCTAAGTGGGGATCTGACTTTATACTCATTAAGGTCTTTTCCCGTTCCAATATCCATGCCACGATAAACTTGGCGCGAATCAGCGCTAACAATTTCGCCACTAAATCTAGCTGCCATTTTTACGGCTAATTTTGTTTTACCGCTGGAAGTCGGCCCCAAAATGACAATAATTTTATTTTTTATCATAATTTAATAAAGAATTTAATACTAACCAGCGCCTCTTTTTCTCGGCTGGCTTAACGTTATCAACTAACTTAAAAGCAGCTGTGCCTGGACGCGGGCTATATCTGGCAATATAAACTAAATCAAATTTTATTTCTTTAAATAATTTAGCAGTATTATTAAACTGCTTTTTAGTCTCTCCCGGAAAACCGACGATAATATCAGTAGAAATTTTAGCTTCGGGCATAAGCTGCCTGATTTTTTTGATTATTTTTTTATAATGCTCGACTGTATATTTACGGTTCATTTTTTTAAGAATCTGGTTATCTCCGCTCTGCATAGGTAAATGGATCTCTTTTAAAACTTTTTTGCAACTCGCCACAGTTTTTATTAATTTGTCAGACATATCTTTGGGGTGGCTGGTGGCAAACCTAATCCAAAAATCTCCTTTGACGCTCTCCACCATTTTTAATAAGCCGGCGAAGTCAATTTTGCCTGATTTATAGCTGTTGACGTTTTGCGCGATTAGAATAATCTCTTTATAATTTTTTTTAGCCAAACTTTTAACTTCAGCCAATATGTCTTTAGCCGGCCGATAAACTTCCCTGCCACGCGCATACGGCACCACGCAATAGGAACAAAAATTATCACAACCATTGCCAATCGGCACAAAAGCGGAAAATTTTGATTGATATTTTGGCTTTATTGATAAATAATTTTGACATTGGACATTAGAAATTTTATTAGAAATTAGAAATTTGGAATTAGAAATTTGCTCTAGAGGTAACCATACATCAACAACTTCTTTTAACCGCTTTTTCACATCTTCCCTATAAACCAAACAGCCGGTCAAAACTATTTTTACTTTTTTATTTCGCTTTTTAATCTCGGGAATTAACCCATAGGCCCTGTCTTCAGCTGATTGGCGAACGCCGCAAGTATTTACCACAACTAAATCGGCCTGATATTTGTTATCGGTTTTTCTATAGCCATTTTGCTCTAAAATGCTAGCCAGCCTTTCACTATCGCTTTTGTTCATCTGGCAGCCAATAGTAATGATATGATATAATTTATTTTTCATAATAATACCTTTTTTTCATAATAATACCTTAACAAAATACCGTGAAAAAATCAATAAAAACAAGGCTCAACTCGGCATGTTATTAAGCCCTGTTTTATTTTTTTCTCAAATATAATTAATTATTTTCCGTTCCGCTTTCAAGCCGGAAACGAATTTAGTGCTATCGTTATATTTAAAAGTATGTTCTTTAGACAAGACAAGAAACTGTCGCTTTTATTCATTTGGCAACCAATAATAACTATCTGATATATTTTCATAATAAAATAACTTATAACCCATAACTTATAACTCAACTTCATCGCGTTAAATGCAAGTTATAGGTTATAGGTTATAGGATAGGTTATAATATAGCAATTTACCGCCCCAATTCTTTTAATAATTCTTTCTGTTTTCTGGATAAATTTGTGGGAGTTTTAACAATCACCTCAACCAAATGGTCGCCGCGCTTGCCTTGAGCGTTGCCGAAATAGCCGCGGCCAGATAAATGCGGCACGCCTTTGCCGCGCAAGATAAAAACTTTGCCGCTTTGCGTACCATCAGGAATTCTTAAACTTACCAACCCATCAACTGTTTCCACATCAATTCTATCGCCTAAAGCCGCTTGGGAAAAATTTATTTCTGCTTTTGATTTAATATTAAAGCCATCCCGCTCAAAGCGGCGGTCAGAATTAACCCTTACTTTGAGATATAAATCACCGGCTTGACCGCCTTTCTGTCCGGCTTCGCCCTGGCCGGTTAATCTGATAGTTTCATTATTATCAATGCCGGCAGGAATTTTAATTTTTAAATTGGTTATTTCCTGCACTGTACCGTTGCCATGGCAAGCCGAACATTTGTGTGTAACTATTTTACCTTCGCCAGCGCAGGCAGTGCAAGGCATTTGCACCTGCATATTGCCGAAAATTGTCCGCTGGACAGTAGTTATCCGGCCGCTGCCCCTGCAAATCTTACAAGTTTCAACTTGCGTTCCCGGCTCCATGCCATTGCCCTGGCATTTGCCGCATCTGACTAATTTTTTTAAACTAATTTCTTTTTCCGCGCCAAAAACAGCCTCTGCAAAATCAATAGTTAAAATAACCTGAATATCGCTGCCGCGCCTAGCGCGTCTTGTCCGTTGGCCGCTGCTGCGTCCGCTCGTAAAACCAAAAATATCGCCTAAGCCGCCAAAGATATCGCCTAAGTCATCCATATTCACATTAAAACCATTGGTAAACCCGGAAAAATCACGAAAATCATCAAAGCCGCCAAAACCACCAGAGCTTCTTGCCTGCTCAAAAGCCGAGCCAAACTGGTCGTATTGCGAACGTTTTTGAGCATCACCCAAAACCTGATAAGCTTCATTAATCTCTTTAAATTTGGCTTCATTGCCGCCTTGCTTATCTGGATGAAATTTATGCGCTTTCTCGCGAAACGCCTTTTTAATTTCATCTGACGACGCGTTTTTATTAACACCAAGTATATTGTAATAGTCTTTAGACATTTATTTACTTTTTCTCCGTAAACTCTCCTTCAATCGGACCTTTGTCATCTTTTTTATCATCTTCACCTGTCTGCCCTGAGCCTGCCGAAGGGCCAGCCTCGCCCTGGGCTTGCTGGCCTTGCGCAGACTGATACATGGCAACGCCAATCCTTTGCATTAGCTGATTTAATTCATCTAACCGTTTTTTTATATTATCATAATTATCGCTATCTTTGGCTTTTTTCAAATCTTCAATTTTATCCTGCAATTCTTTAAGGTCTTCCGGCTTCATTTTATCGCCTGATTCCTTGATTAACTTTTCGGTTTGAAATACCATTGCGTCAGCCTGATTTTTCATTTCAATCTGCTCTTTTTTCTTTTTATCTTCTTCGGCATGAAGTTCTGCATCCTTTGTCATTTTTTCCACTTCTTCCTTAGACAGCCCCGAAGAAGCGGTAATAGTTATCTTTTGCTCTTTGCCAGTGGCTTTATCTTTGGCTTTGACATTTAAAATACCATTAGCGTCAATGTCAAAGCTAACTTCAACTTGCGGCACGCCGCGCGGCGCCTGCGGAATGCCGTCCAAAATAAATCTGCCTAAAGTCTTATTATCTTGCGCCATGGGCCGCTCGCCTTGCAAAACATGGATTTCCACGCTGGTCTGGCTGTCAGCCGCAGTGGAAAATATCTGCGACTTGGAAGTCGGAATAGTGGTATTTCTCTCAATCAAAGGAGTGGCCACGCCGCCTAAAGTTTCAATGCCTAAAGTCAAAGGCGTTACATCTAATAGTAAAACATCCTTAACATCGCCTTGCAGGACGCCGGCCTGCACTGCTGCGCCAACCGCCACTACTTCATCAGGATTAACATTTAAATTCGGCTCTTTGCCGAAAAATTCTTTGACTTTTTGCTGCACCAAAGGCATGCGGGTCATACCACCGACCAGCAATACTTCTTCAATATCTTTGGCAGTAAAGCCAGCGTCTTTTAAAGCCGCCTGGCAAGGGCCAATAGTTTTTTCAACTAGACCGCCAACCAATTCTTCCAATTTTGCTCGCAACATTTTCATTACTAAATGCTTGGGGCCGCTAGCGTCAGTTGTAATAAAAGGCTGGTTAATTTCTGTTTCCATGGTTGTGGACAGCTCAATTTTGGCCTTTTCCGCGGCTTCTTTTATTCTTTGCAAAGCCAATGTGTCTTTGGACAAATCAATGCCCTGATCCTTTTTAAATTCAGTAATTATCCAATTGATAATTATCTGGTCAAAATCCTCACCGCCCAAATGCGTATCGCCATTAGTTGACTTAACTTCTACGGTGTCAGCGCTTACATCAAGAATGGAAATATCAAAAGTGCCGCCGCCTAAATCATAAACCGCGATTTGCTGGCCTTTTTTCTTTTCAAAACCATAAGCCAAAGCCGCCGCCGTCGGCTCGTTAATAATGCGCTTAACTTCCAGTCCGGCAATTTTACCAGCGTCTTTAGTCGCTTGCCTTTGCGAATCATTAAAATAAGCCGGCACAGTAATAATCGCTTCAGTTATCTTTTCGCCCAATTTGGCCTCGGCATCAGCTTTGAGCTTGGATAAAATCATAGCGGAAATTTCCTGCGGCGTATATTCTTTATCAGCCATTTTAATCTTAACCCCGCCATTGGCTTTGACTATTTTATAAGGCGAAATTTTAATATCGCGCTGAACCTCGTCGTCCTCAAAATGTCGGCCAATTAAACGTTTGACCGCATAAACCGTATTCTCCGGATTAGTCACCGCCTGTCTTTTGGCGGTTTGCCCGACTAATCTTTCGCCATTTTTGGAAATAGCCACAATAGAAGGCGTAGTCCGATTGCCTTCGGCATTTTCCAAAATTTTCGGCTGGCCGCCTTCAATAATAGCCATTGCACTGTTAGTAGTGCCCAAATCAATTCCTAAAATTTTACTCATATTTTTTTCTCATAACGCGTAACGCATAACACGTAACGCGTATTATATTATATATTATTTTAAACTTAATAAAGCCGCAATTGGACCACTTTCAATATAAATATTCAATAAAAAACTCATAATAATTAATTTTAAACTTTCTGCCGACCGAACGAAGTGAGGGAGAGTTGTGAAAAGCCACAATACTTTACAATTATTCAAAAAAGAGGATAGATGTAAAATCAAGACCGTAACATTTTTCTCTATACGGATGAACAACAAATTTACAATATTGAGTGCTGTTTTTCAATTCAGATATCTTATAAAAACATTCAGACCTCGCAAATAAAGCATATTGACCCCTGTATCTACCAGGAGGGACAATAAAATACGTTTCTCCGTAAGTAATTCCGCTACATATCATTGGGTCGTCTTTATCTTTTGCTTTTTGTATATAACACTCCTTAAAATTATCCCATGAATTGACTTTTCTACATTCTTTTTGATGATATGGAAGATAAATAAGAAAATTAGAAATTACGGATCCAAAATATACAATTCCTATTGCAATTGCAATCATAATCGGAATTCCTTTTTTCTTTTTTATTTTTCCAATAATATAACCAACCAAGAATAAGCTCATTATAAAAATAAAAATTGAAAAACCAGTAAATTTTGCTGAAAAATTTTGACTGGAAAAAAGAGAAGGTTTAATCCCAAATTTATAATCAATTAACGAAAGCATTATTCCTAAAAGAACCAATGCTATAATTCCTAGGTATATTTTTTTTCTGTCCATAATATTTATCTATAAATTATAAGTATTTAAAATTTGTGGCTTCTCGCAATTTCAGCTAACAAATTATATGCGAACTTTGGTATAAATTCTATCTTCAAATTTCTTTCTGGATGCCCCGCAAATGCGGGGCATAACAAACATAAGGTGTCATTGCGAGGATCCGCCAACCGGCGGACGGGCGAAGCAATCTCTGGTTAGACGCTCTTAAAGCCCATTGGTTACTACTAACTTTAACGCATCTTACCAGAGATTGCTTCGTCGCTCATTACGCTTCGCTTCATTCACTCCTCATAATGACAGACTGTACTATTCTAATGATTCTAAAAACTCAAACACCTTTGGGCTAAGCGAGGTGGTAAAATACTTTTTCACTTCAGTTGGTTTAACCCATTTTAATTCAACTAATTTATCACCAGCCTGTTCAGTTCCGCCCATAACTTCACACAAATAATAAATTGAAAGAAACTCGCGTTTTTCTGGATAAGTTTTGGCATAAAAGATTTTATTAATCCTCACCTCGACTCCGGTTTTTATTTTTATCTCCGACCTTAAATAATCCTCCAAATTTAAATCATAACCAGGCCTGCCACCGGGAAATACCCAAGACAGTTCTTTGATGTATGGGTCATTTTCTCTACGGCCAATCAGTATCATTTTATTTTTTGGATTATAAACAATTCCCAGAACATTAACCAAAAATACTCCTTTATTAAATTGTGCCCAGTTTAAATTGTTCATAAATTTTAATTTAATAATTTATTTTAAACTGAAGCATTTTTGAGGTTTCTCTGCCAGCATCGCCGCCTTTTCTTTGCATTGTAATCTTACCAATTTTCAAACTTCCTTTATTTGTTATTCTAACTTTACCGCCACCAAAAAAATTTAAAACATAATTGATGTGTTTTAAAACCCATTCGGGATTTTCTTTTTTCTTTTTTAAAACAACCATCATCCAATCAGCAGAAAATTCATCATTACCTTTTAAAATATCAGAAACAATTAAAATTTTATTTTTGCTGAAGAAATCAATGATAGTTTTTTGAGTTTTACTATCCATTTCGTCAAAAAACATTCTTCTTGGATCTTTAAAATTGCTTTTCTTTGGTTTTGTTTCTCCGGTAAATAATTTCAACGCTGTTGCAATATTTTTAGGGATGTTCCACATCTCAATATATTTATCAACCCAGCGCTTATCAATTTGATTAAAGCCCTGCGGATTACTTACTAATTTTACAGATAAATTTTCTGCAGCAACTGCTTCTTTAAAATAAATCGTTATTTGAACCTGAACATCTGTTTTATGACTTCCTGTAATGATTATTGCTTTAACTTTCTTAATCTTTTTCAAATCATAACCCATTATTTTAAGCCATTCTTGAGCATCTTCATCATTTTGCCAATTGTTAAATTTTTTGACAATATCTTTCTCGTTTCTAAATCCTTTCTTTGCTGTTCTAGAACCTAATTTTATTAATTTCTTTTTAGCCATAAGGTTATTTAATTATTTCAAATTTTGCACTATTAAACATATCACTTTGTTTACTGCCTACTTTTTGTTCAATGATTTTTAAATACCTTGAATTTAAT
>Ga0210057_1009198_pt1 | contig 11506 bp, 15 predicted proteins | sample CryGeyCG2114_010_2_FD_183968 | JGI IMG/M metagenome (GOLD analysis project Ga0210057, IMG submission 183968) | Groundwater microbial communities from aquifer - Crystal Geyser CG10_big_fil_rev_8/21/14_0.10 (SPAdes) (version 2) | ecosystem: Environmental > Aquatic > Deep subsurface > Groundwater ...
AATGTTGCAGAATATGAAGCATTAATCAAAGCCCTTGAATTGGCATCGAAGCATACGAACAACGAGATAACGTGCCTTCTTGACTGCGAGCTTATTGTTAAACAACTTTTAGGAGAATACAAAGTAAAAAATCCAAAAATGCGAGAATATTTTTTGAAAGTCCAGAAACTTCAGGATAATTTTAAAAAAATAAGATACCTGCATGTTTCAAGATGGAATAAGTTTCAGCAAATTGTCGACGAGCTTTTAAATGATGAGCTGGATAAAGCAGGATACAGAAGAGAGCGTAAGAGGTAATAATTTTAGGTATAGTGTTACTAGATAGTTACAAACTAGAAAGGTTTAAATAATCTTTTTTTCTAAGACTGAAAGAAGATAAGTCAATTAAATAAATTTAAAAAACAATGAGCCTTGAAGAGTTAATGAAAGAAGATCCACAGCATTGGGCAGATTCAATAGCAATTAAATTAATTAGTCAGAGTCCTAAGAAAGAAAAGTTTATTTGTGCTGCAGGAATAAGCCCTTCGGGAATAGTCCATATTGGAAATTTTAGAGACGTTATTACTTCTGATCTTGTTGTAAGAGCACTTAAAGATAGAGGGTATGATGCAGAATTAATTTTCTCGTGGGATGATTATGATAGGCTGAGGAAGATCCCTAAGAATGTACCTGAGAGCTTTGATAAATATCTTTGGTCTCCTCTTGCGGAAATTCCTGACCCTTATAATTGCCACCACAAATCGTATGCAGAACATTTTGAATCTTCGTTTGAAGAATCAACCCCCTCACTAGGTATTAATCCGAGATTTATTTACCAATCAAAAGAATATGAAAAAAATAGATATTATGAAGGAATAAAAACTGCTTTACAAAAAAGAAGAAAAATCGCAGAGATTCTTGCATCATTTAAAACCCAAAATATGACTGATGAAGAAAAAGAGAATTATTATCCTTTACAAGTTTATTGCAGGGGGTGTAACAAAAGTAATGCAACAAAAATTATTAATTATGATGGTGAAGATAAAATATCATACAGATGTGAATGCGGTAATGTAGAATCAGTTGATATATCAAAAGAAAATGTTGGAAAATTAGACTGGAAGGTCGATTGGCCAATGAGATGGAAATATGAAGATGTCTCTTTTGAACCTGGAGGGGAGGATCACGCCACTATTGGAGGAAGTTATGATGTTTCTAAAGAAATAGCTAAAAAAATTTATGGGACTCAACCTCCTTTTTTTCAGGGCTATGGATTTATAGGAATAGAAGGGGCATCAAAAATGTCAAGTTCTAAAGGAATGGGTATTTCTCCTCAAGATTTATTAGAAATATATGAACCTGAATTATTGAGGTGGTTGTTTACTAAGGTTGACCCAAAAAAAGCAATAACCTTGTTTTTTGACTCGCAAATAATAAGGCAATATGATGAATTTGACAATACAGTTGAAAAATATCAAGAAGGATCTCTTGGAAAAAAAGAAGCAAGAAGTTTACAACTTGCAAAAGTAAATCCAGTAGATAAACTTCCAACAAGAGAAGTTTCTTTTAGACAAGTGGCTTCGTTTGGCCAAATCGCACAAGGAAATTTAAACAAATTAAGAAAGATGTTTGATAGAATAGGACAAAAATATAATCCTCCTTTATTAAAACAAAGATTAGAAAAATCACAAACCTGGATAGAGAAGTTTACTCCGGAATTAAAAATAAATGTTAGAGAAAATCCAAATAAGGTATATTATACTAAAATGACTGATAAAGAAAGAAAGCAAATTAATTCTTTGGCCAAAGATATGGGAAAAACATGGGATTTGGAGGGACTTACAACTTTAGTGTATTCTATTCCAAAAAAACCTGGAATGAGCGATACAGATAAAAAAATTGCCCAGAGAAATTTTTTTAGAAATGTTTATCAAATGTTGATTGATAACGATACTGGGCCAAGGTTACCAACTTTTTTATTGGCGTTGGACGAAAAAAGAGTAAGAAAATTATTAGAAATCAAAAAATAAATTTTAAAAAGATTAATTTTAATGTTAGTAGAAAAATCAACATGGAAAATAGAATGCCCTTGCAAGAATAATTGCCTAAAAAAAGGAAAGAAAATAAATTTTTCTGTTGGAACTTTTAAATCAAAAAAAGAAGATCTAGGAAATTTTTTTTATTCTGAAAAAGGGGGAATCTTTGAAAATCTTTATTTTAAAGAGAATGAAAATTATTCTGGACCATTTTTGTTTAAGTCTCCCCTAAAAGTTTTTATAGATATTACGGAGGTATGCAACTTAAATTGTAGAGAATGCTATTTGGCAAACAAAAAGAAAAAAGAACAAAGTATAGGTAAACTAAAAAAATTGATAAATGCTCTTTCAAAAGAAGAGGTTATGGGTGTTCAGCTACTTGGTGGTGAACCAACTCTTTACTCCAAACTTCCAGAGCTTTGTAGATATATTAAATCAAAAAAAATGAAGGTTGAAATAGTCAGCAATGGTTTTAATTTACAAGAAAGTCTCATTAATGAATTGAAAGGGAACATAGACTCTTTTTGTGTAAGTATTGATGGGGATGAAGGGACACATAACTATCTTAGAAGGAATGAAAATAGCTATAGTAATGCAAAGGAAAGTGTTAAAAAAGTTTTAAGAGCGGGTTTTCAAACAGAAATTGTTATGAGCATTAACAAAATGAATTATAAAGAAATATCTAAGGTAAAAAAAATTCTTGGGGGTAAAGGAAAGTTATCAATAAAGTTAATGATCCCTTTTTCTGGGGAATCAAAAAAATTATTACTTAAAAAAAAAGACATAGAAAATATTAAAAATACTTGTAAAAAGGAAAAGATTCAAATGAACTCTTTTTCTGTAGGTTTTAATGAATGCGGGAAGAGTAGCTTTTTTGGTTGTCCAGGAGGCAAAATTGATGCAGTTATAGACGTTGACGGGAACGTATTTAAATGTAATTACCATAGAAGTAAGAGAAATTCAATGGGTAATGTTTACAAAGAGTCTTTTAAAAAAATATGGAAAAGGAATAATGATTACATATTAAAAAATGAGCTAACTAAGTGTAAATGTTGTGATTTTAGAAATAGATGCGGGGGTTTTTGTGATATAAAATTGGGGGGCCGATAGCTCAGTCAGGAAGAGTTTTGAGATTAATTGTCTTGAAGGTCAGGGGTTCAAATCCCCTTCGGCCCTTTAAATAATATGAAAAACAAAAAAGAATATAAGATAAAGCTTGAAGAGTATGCTGAAGAGGCAATAAGAAGGTGTAAACTCAAAAAAAAGCCTGTGGTTTGCAGATGTGGCGAAACCCCGGGGGGAACAAAACATATTGGGAACTTCAATGATAACTTAAGAAGCTACTTTGTATATTTACTTGTAAAACGAAAGGGTTACCCTGCAAGGCACATACAGACAAGAGATAACCTAGACCCAATAAGAAAGCTTCCCGCTGGGTTTAGCGATTTGAAACACAATTGGGTAGTTACTACCAAAAAATTAGTAAAAGATTATGAGAAATATACTGGAAAACCCCTCTTTAACATTCCAGATGTATTAGGGTGTTGTAAAAATTATTCTGAGCATTTTAGAAAAATCTATGAGAAGGAATGTAAAAAGATGGGTTTAACCGATACAGAGTATTATAGCACTTATGAATTATATAAGAAAGGGAAATTTAATAAATATCTTAAAAAAATATTTAAAAAGATTGATATCGCAAGAGAAATTGATTTGAACATTGAGAAGACAAAACCAAAGGATTATGTTCCAGTATGGGCAATATGTGAAAAATGTGGTAAGATTACTGGTAGAATCAAGAATATTTTTCTTGAAGAGGAAAAAGTTGAATATGTATGCACAGATAGAAACTTAACTGCAAGTTATACTGCAAAAGGGTGCGGGCATAATGGAGAAGTTGATTGGAAAAACGGGAACACTAAAATGGATTGGGAGTTTGAATGGCCTGCTCAGATACTTATGTTTGAAACAACAATTGAACCTTTTGGGAAAGACCATTTCAATGGCTCTTGGCCTTTCAGCAAACAAGTAATATCAAAAGTTTACGAGGAAGAATTACCCCTTGTTTTTTATTATGAACATTTTGTTACAAATAAGAAAAAAATGGCAACAAGACATGGAAATATTATTTCTCTAACGGATTTAATGAATGTTCTAGAAATAGAAGCTATAAGGTTTATTTATACGAAAAGACCTGAAGAACAAAGAAGTTTAGACTTCTCTAAAATTATTAACTTTGCAGATGAATTTGATAGAGCAGAAAAGATTTATTATGAAATAAAAAAAATAAAAACTTTAAAAGAAACATATAAAATAAAAAAGAATTATGAATTAGCAATGTTTTTCAAGATAAAGAAAAAATATACAAAAAGAATTTCTTATAGAACAGCCATCTCCATCTCGAAAAATGTTTCTTCTTCAAAATGGAAAGATGAACTAAAAAAAAGAGGTTTTGGGAATAATCCAGAGAATATTGAAAGAATAAAATTGGCAAAAAATTGGGTAGAAAAATATGCTAAAAATATCCCAAAAGTAGGAAGGATTAAAAGAACAATGTCCTCTTTATAAAATATTAAAAAAAGTAAAGACACACAATTATAAATATTTATATATTTTAAGTTACAACAATGTAAATGACCCTTCCAATCCCCCGCTCCCAAGCACTTGAACTTTTGAAAAAATATCCACAAAGCGAATCTGATTTTAATCATTATTTAGAAAGCGAGGCAATTATGAAAGTATTGGCTGAAAAGGTTGGAGAAGATGCTGAATACTGGGCAATGCTCGGGCTTCTTCACGACGTAGATTGGGCATTGACAAAAATAAATACAAAAGAGCATTTGACAAAAGCACCTGAAATTTTAAAAGAAAATGGCTTTGATGAAAGATTCATTGACATTATCCTTTCTCATGGTTATGGATATGACTGTGCTGGACTGGAAAATAAAAAAAGGACTCAAAAAATTGAATTTGTCTTGGCAGCTTCGGAAACTCTCACAGGTTTGATTCATGCTTATGCATTAATGAGAGGAAAGAACATTTCTGAAATGGAAGCCAAAGGATTAAAAAAGAAATTCAAAGACAAAACATTTGCAGCAGGGTGCGATAGAGAGATAATCAAGGAGATTGAAAACCTTGGAATTTCTTTGGATGAATTTTTTGAATTAGCAATAGAAGGAATTAAAAAGATTAAAGACGATGTAGGGTTAAATTAAAATGAAAATTATATCGAGAAAGTCGGGAGTTTTTTTGATTGTAACAGGAATTCTTATGCAATTCCTAAACATCATAACTTATGGTTATTGGGAAATAGATATCGATATGTTAGGAGCACTCATACTCATTATTGGAACAATTATTATGGCTGTAGGTTGGAAAAAGTAAAATGTCATTAATCATAAAATCAAACATAAGAAAAGTCGTGAAAGAGCTTGACAAAGAAGATGCAGTCAGCAGTATAGCAGAAGAAGTTGAGATGGCTTTGGAAAGAAAAGTTGAAGAAATTTTAATTGATGCAATTAAGAGGGCGAAAGCAAATAAAAGAAGAACTTTGCAGGCTCGGGATTTGTAAATTTTAAAATGAAAAAGATAATCGGCTCGATTTTTATAGTTGTTTTTTTAATTCAAAGTATTTCAGCATATACATACCTGAATATTTATATTGATGAAACAGGAAACGCACTTTTTTTAGGTGAGACAAATGAAAAATTGATTCTTCCTGAAAATATCAAAATCAGCGACGGAGTTATAAAAGGAGCCACGCAAAACCTGACCAAAAAAATCGGCGAGATTTGGAAATTTGAATACACACTTGAAAATGCTGAACTTTACGTCATACTCCCTAAAGGAGCTGTTATAAAAAACTTAAACAACGGCGAGATTTCGCTTGAAAAAGACAGATTTTCAGTTTATGCAAAAGAAAACATCAAAGTAGAATATGAAATAAACAGCGTTGATGAAAAAGATTATTTATGGTTTTATCTTGTTATAATTGTTATTTTGATTATTATTGGTTTTTATTCTTACAAGAAATATTTCTTGAAAGCAAAAAACATAAAGAAAAATAAAATAGAAAAAAAGATAGACAAAATAAGACTTATTGAAAAGATTTTAAATGAAAGAGAAAAGAAGATTATAAACAAATTGAAAAAAACAGGAAAAATCAAAACCTCGCATTTGCGGAAACTCTGCGAAATTCCAAAAGCATCTTTTTCCAGACATCTTCAAGAGTTAGAAAAGAAAAAATTAATAAAAAGAAGTGGCGAGGGAAAAAATAAGTTTGTTGAGCTTTTTAAGAATTAGTCTTGGGTTGCGTTGTCAGGACTTTTAGAAAAATAGGGAAACATATTTATATCTGTAATTATAGGGTTTTGATAAGAAAGTAATTAAAAAGAATGGAAAACAAAAAATTAGGAGGAACATTAATCATAATTGCACTGGTTGCAGGAGTTGTAATTCTGATGTATAATTCTAATATTATTGAACAATCGCGTGATGCAGGATGTTATAAAAGTGAAGGATGTGTTATTTTAGAAAGAAATTTAACTATGGGGCATTTTGTTGTAGGAATTTTTTCTTTTATTCTTGCATTAGGATTTTATCTTTTATTTTTCAATAAAACTGAAAAAGCAATATTAGATAAACTTGAATCAGAAAAAAACGAAAAAATCGAAAACATAAAGTTCGATATGTTCCTGAAAGCTCTTGATCCTTATGAACAAAAAGTTGTGAAACTTGTTAGAGAGCAGCCAGGAATAACGCAAAGCACATTGAGAATTAAACTTGATATGTCTAAGGCAAAACTAAGTTATGTTTTACAAGGATTAGAAAAAAAGGAGATTATTAAGAGAAAAGAAAAGGGGAAAACATTGCAGGTTTATCTAAAAATATAATTAAATGCCTTTATGAACATTAATTCCTGCAAATTTAGGAATTTCAGACCTTTTAGAGCTTATCGTTCACAAGATTAATCATATATAATATTAATTCTACGCATATTAGTGAAATTTAAAGAGAATCTTGGAACTTGGAAAGAAGTATTTGGTAAGGTGAGGTATTTGTTACTTGCTGTCATAATCACCTTAGTTTTTTATTTGACAAATGTTCTGATTGCAAGCTGGGAGACTGTTTTTTCTGTTTATTCACTTAAAGGTTTTTATGCGAGCTCAAAAATGTTTGTTGATCTGTCTTTGGGTTTTGGAAATACGATTATGTTGCCCCTTTATGTTAGTTTGATTTTAATAGGCCTTCTTCTTGGAATGTTTTTTAGTTTAGTGGTTTACCGGACAAAAATTTCTGTAAAAGGTATGGATAAAAAAGACATTGGAATCTTTGCAACTCTTGGAGTTTTTCTCGGAGTTCTTGCCCCTAGTTGCGCTGCATGGGGAGTAGGTATTTTGTCAGCTCTAGGTTTTGGTGTAATCGCTATAAATTTCCTGCCTTTCAAGGGATTGGAAATTTCTCTCATTTCAATTGCAATATTAGGATTTTCTGTTGTTAAAATAACAGACAAAATCAGCAATGGAAATTCATGTTCAATAGAATTGAAAGGAGGTAAGAAAAATGGATAAAGAACATTCAAATAGCGGAGCAATAACCATAAAGAAAGATTCTCTTTGGAAATATTCCACCTTTCTGCTTTTAGCGCTTGTTATCGTCGGAGGTTTTATCGCGTTTAATGACAGGGGGAGTTCTACAGGAAATGCTGTAGCACCGACAGCTGCGCCTGCTGCGCCAACTCAACCATCACAAGTTAGAGTAAATATTGGTAATGCACCAGTTTTGGGAGATCCTAATGCACCAGTAACAGTTATAGAGTTTTCAGACTTTCAATGTCCGTTCTGTGAGAGATTTTACTCTGATGCATTAGCTTCTATAAAACAACAATATGTAGATACTGGCAAGGTAAAATTTGTTTACAAAGACTTTCCATTGATAAGCATACACCAAATGGCACAACCAGCTGCAGAAGCTACAAGATGTGTAAGAGCACAGGGCGGAGATGATGCTTACTGGAAATACCACAACAAAATCTTTGACAACCAAGCTGCTTTGAGCACCACAAGTCTTAAACAATGGGCTCAAGAGTTGGGTTACAATATTGATAGTTGTCTTGATTCCGGAGAAATGAGAAGCGCTGTTCAGCAAGATTTAGCAGAAGCAACAGCAGCAGGAGGACAAGGAACTCCTTATATTGTTGTTGTAGGAAGTGATGGAACAACAATTCCAATATCTGGAGCACAACCGTTTTCAGTTTTCCAGCAGGCAATAGAAGCCAGTTTGTAAACAAGAGTTTTATTTTTTTTATTTTTTATTTAATAAGACTTATAATCTACGCATTATAAAATAATTTATGACAGAATACAAATGTAAATCTGCGAGATTGAATAAACTTCCAAGGAAGGAGAAATAACTTTTTTACTTAACCTAAATCCTGTAGATGCAACAATGCAGTCTTGGGTTGGTTCCAAAAATAGTTCCATTTTGGTTCCAGACAGAATAAATAAAGCATCTTTTTCTAAGAAAGATATAAAAAATAAACCAAATTTAATTTGGATGGAAAAAATAAATCATAGGAGGTAAAAATAAATGAAAACAAAATTTGCAATGTTGCTTGCAGTTATCCTCGTGATGAGTATTTTTGCAGGAGCATTAACTATTGCTGAAAATTCTGCGCCAAAAACAAGTAGCGACGACACAGCTGTTAGTTTTGCGCTTGTCAGTGATATGAATAACGTGGCTTCAGAAAAAGAAATAGAAAACACAATTGGTGAAATGGAAAAAATAAATCCATACAAAAAAATTGGATTTTCTAAAATCTGGGTTGGCAATGGCTGGGTTGAAAATACTGACGGCGGAGACGGCTATCTTATCCAAGGTTTTTGGGTTAAACAAGCATTTGCTAAAAATGGAAACAGCAACGCGTTAAATGCCGCTGAAGTTGCAAGTGAAAAAACAGATAAAACATTTGGAAAATTAAGAATAGGCCCTGTTGGAAAGTACAAGTTAGTATTGAAATCTTCAACAGGAACCACTGAAGAACCATATGATGCAGACACAATAACTTTTGATGTTATTCCTGTTGGCAAAGAAGCTCCAGAAGATTACAAAGGTATTCTCTTTTTGGAAAAATCTGAACAATTTAAACAATTGACAATTTGGAAAGGGAAACTTATGTTTGATGATGGAATCCTTAAAGGAAACTGGGATGTTAGTCTTGGAACAAACAAGAACACTATAAAACCAGCCACATCAAAAAGTGATGGAAACTCAGAAAATGAAGAAAACACCGACGACGACAGTGGTGTGACTGATAATTCCGGAAGCGAGAAACCAAAGAAAATTCCTTTTTGGAAAAGATGGTTTAGCACATCAAATGTTGAAGATTCCTCACGATAAAGAAGCATCTACTTCATGAGAAATTTTCAACTTTCTCTTTTTTTTTATTTTTTAATTAACTTTATAAAATTCTTTTTATTGTATTATAAATGAAAGAGGCAAATAGCAAGTCACGACAAGGAAAATTAAATCGCGCTGCTGGCGCAAGATTTGAATTAAAAGTCAGGGCTGAGCTTGAGAGCCAAGGATGGATTATTGACAAATGGACAAACAATGTTGATCTCGAATTGAAAAAACTTGTAAAGGCAAAGAGGAAATATAATCCTTTTATGAAAATTCTTGTTATTGGAACAGGTTTTCCTGATTTTGTCGGAATTAAAAGAGCAGGAAAAAAATACGACGTGATAGGAATAGAAGTAAAAAGAAAAGGCTACCTCGACAAAGATGAAAAAGAAAAAAGCGCGTGGCTCATTGAAAATAAAATTTTTTCCAAGATATTAATTGCCAAACTTGTTAAAAACGGGAAAAGATTAAAAATTGAATATGTTGATTTTGAAAAAACATATATAAAAGAATAATTAAAATTAAAAAATTTTAATGTTCTGCGAGGCATGTACGACGAACACTTCTATCCTCTGGATCTAATATTTGATAAAAATTAACTACAGTATTAACATAACCTAAAGGTGGAGTGAATCTTTGCTCATATTCAAATCTTACAAGGTCATTTTTGTTTAACAAATGAATTCCTTGTAATAACATCTGTTCCTCTTGTTCATCACCTTTTAAATTTATACGAGTGTACAGCCTTTTTCCACTCACTCCATATAATTCGAAAGATTCAGTCACAATTCCTGTTATTGTTTTAACCATCACAAAACAGAAGTTTAAACATTAATAAATATTATTATACTCTAAAAGACAATAAAACTTAAATTAACACCATTCTATAATACTTTATGAAAAATTTAGTGTTGCTCTTTCTTATTTTTCTGTTTTTAACATCTGGCATCTCAGCAATAACAATAAACGAAGTTGAGCCAAATCCTGCTGGAGCAGATACTGGAAATGAATGGGTAGAATTTTACAGCAATGAAGAGGTAAATCTCGAAGGATACAAAATAATTAACAACGACGGAGATGAAATTGTTTTGAATGGAAGTTTTTCAGGATATTATGTTTATACATTTGAAAAGCAGTGGCTTGATAACTCAGATGAAAAGATTGTATTATACAAAGAAGGAGAATTAATTGACAAGACAGATATTTTTGAGGATAATGAAAATAATGATAAAACTTGGCAGTTATGCGATAATTGGGAGTTTGTTTTATCTACAAAAGAAAGTGAAAATTCATGCGAAGCAGAACCAGAAGAAACAATTTCTGAAGAGATTATTAATAAAAGTGAAGAAGATTTGAATGTTACTGAATTAATTGAACAACCAAAAACAGAACCAGAAAAAGAAATACAAGTTATAAAATTAAATACAAAAAATATAAAAACACAGAAAAACCAAGAAGAGGAGAAAGAAAACTTTTTTAGCAAAAAAAATTATGCGACCTACGGACTTGTATTTTTTGGGGTTTTGCTTGGAGTTTTATTTTTTATACGAAAAAGGAAACTGAATAAAAATGAGTTTTAATGACGAGCAAAAAATAAGAGTAATATTTATAATTGAAATACTTGGCAGACCTCCAGAACATTTAACAGAAACCCTCGAGGAGGTAATTAAAAAACTTGGTGAAGAAAAAGGAGTGAAAATCATAGAAAAAACAGTGAACGAACCCCAGCAGTTAGAGCAAGAAAAAGAATTTTATACAAATTTCGCAGAAGTTGAATTTGAAGTTGATGAAATCATTACTCTTTCAGGGCTTGTATTCAGATATATGCCTGCACACATAGAGATTCTTTCACCACAAAAAATTAATTTGACAAATAACGAATTGAACACAATTTTAAATGAACTGACAAGAAAACTTCATAGTTATGATGAAGTTGCAAGAGTTTTACAAACAGAAAAAGCAATTCTTGAAAAAAAATTAAGAGATTTAATAGAGAAAAAGGAAGAATAAAATTACTTTTTTCCTTTAGCAACATCCAGTAAATTAACTGGTTTCTTTACCCCTGTATATTTCTTCTTAAAAAACCAAAA
>Ga0210057_1009199_pt1 | contig 11503 bp, 9 predicted proteins | sample CryGeyCG2114_010_2_FD_183968 | JGI IMG/M metagenome (GOLD analysis project Ga0210057, IMG submission 183968) | Groundwater microbial communities from aquifer - Crystal Geyser CG10_big_fil_rev_8/21/14_0.10 (SPAdes) (version 2) | ecosystem: Environmental > Aquatic > Deep subsurface > Groundwater ...
CTGCGCTTCTGACACATTGTCCGTTCTCCATAAACCATCTAATTAACTCCTTTGGATCTATCCCCATTTTCACCTCCTTATTTTTCTATTGTATTTGGAGGTGTTCAAAAAGTCGTGTCACAATACGGACTTCTTGTTAAAATTTATTTTAATGGTATAGTCTTTTTAACAAATCAGCTGAGCCAACTTGACATCGGAAGGATGTGTGTTCGAGATGCTGATTTACCTACCGCACATCCTGGAAGAACAATACCCGTATGTGCGTCAGAAGCAGAAGCTGTTCTCGCCGGAAAACGTTTCGACCAATCTGGAGCTTTTTAGGGGATGTTTAGGTGTGTCTGACCCTGAGCCCCTATACGTTTTAGCTTTGGCCGAAGAGTATGACATCTACCTCGACGAAGTAGCACAATCGTTCTGGATCAACGATGACCCGTGGTGGCTCGGAGCTGGATCTACCGATCTTTCTCGCGAGAGTGTTCCGATCGGCGACTACGAGTCGCTCATCGGCGAGCTGGTTTCCAGCGACCACCAGAACACTCTGCTCCTCTCAGACACGCATACGTCAACAGGACCAACTCTTCGCAGATGCAAGAAGATGAACCCCAAAAGAAGTTACTCTGTGCTTTGTATAGATGCCCACGCGGACATCTACAGCACCGCAGAGCCTCTTTGGAGGGGGAATGTCTTCTCTCGTCTCATCGAAGAAGAGGTTATCTCAAGACTGTTTGTCTTTGGGGTGCCGCAATATCGCATAGACAATGTCTTGTCTAGTACTCCTGAGCACATTAGAGATAGAGTCGCTTTCGCCGACCACCGTGTCAATGGCGAAACACGACAAAAGCTCGAATGGCTCTGTGGTGAAGAAGATGAGATATTTGTCTCCATCGACCCAGATGGACTGAACACACGACAAGACGTATACACAGCCATGGAATACTGTCCTTTCCAGATCCTACTGGATATTGGTTCAGTAAGCCTGGCCAACAACCATTCAGTGGTGGCAGATGCCTTTGAGCATGCAATCCGCCCGCCCGGACAGCCGATGTCTACCGGAGAACAGACCCACAAGAATTTGTACCTCGTCGGTGAGGAGGGTCTGTCGATCTCTGACGTACAATCCGTACTCGATGAAACTACATCCATCCTGAGTTCGAGTGGCAGGACACTAGGTGTCAGCGTCGGGGACAAGCGTCTTGTCGGTGACATTGTCGAGCTTTTCGGTATCGACCTTTGCGGTCGTACCACTGCAGCCGTCAGGGCAATATCTGGAGCCCTACTACATCCGTGAAGGAGACAAACATGCGACAGGCTTTCACGCGCAAGGTTGACCGGATGGCCTCGCGGGGCGGCGCGTACAACTGCAGGCGCGGATAGTGTCTTACCTGCCGATAGAGATGTGAAAGGAGGCACAAAATGAGACAGGCGTTCTCAAACAAGGTCTCGGCGATGAGCAATCGCGACGCGGAGTACAACTGCGGCCGCGGGTAAGCTACCTGCAACGCAGGCAACAAGGGGGAGTGGGTGACCACTCCCCCTTAACATATGAAAGAAGGTAGGCACTTGAAAGACCTTAGGGTTGTTACCTGTTGTTTCACTAACCAGTGTAATCTCTGCTGCCAGCATTGCGGAGCTCGCTCGTCCAGTATTCCCGCCAAAGACGAACTTCCTTCAAGCTTCTTTCTGGAAGTCTGTCGCCAGGCAAAGGACCTGGGCGCGGTGCAGTTCAACGTGACTGGCGGAGAGGTGTTTGTCCGCCCGGACTGCTTCGACCTGATTGAGGGTGCCATCAAGCAGGGATACTTCGTCTCGATCGAGTCGAATGGAACCTTGCTCGATCAGTGGCACATTGACCGCCTTGCATCCTACGGTGATCAGGTACGGCTGTCCGTCAGCCTTGACGGGTTCAGCCCCGAATCCAACGACTCGATCAGGGGTATGGGCTCCTTCGCGAAGACGCTGTCAGCGCTTAGTCGAATTGCCAAGACAAGCGTTCCCGCTCGAGTGATTACCGTCCTGCACAAGGGCAATCTCCTCGAAATCCCTCGGATGTCCCGCTTCGTGGCAGACGACCTCGGAATGGGCTACAGACTGATCCCGAGCATCATGGAGTACGGCCGGGGGGTATACACCTGCAGCCAGATCGGCGCGAATTGGCAGCAGATTAGCAAGGTGCTCAACGACTATTTCTACGACTTCCTCAGGGAGCGTAGGGATGACCGCAATAGCATCGAGCTAAACACGGCTCTCGTTCCTATCGACATCGAGTACCATCATGTCTGCCCGTGGGGCGACTCGATGATCGGGGTCGGCCCAAGCGGAGCCGCGGGTCTCTGCCATGTCGGGATCAATGACGAGCGATTCATCGCAGGCGACTTACTGCAGCAAAGCCTGAGTGATGTCTGGCAAAGCAGCGAGATGCTGAACGCCTTCAGAGCAATCACTGGCGACCAGCTTATGGGAATTTGCGGGAACTGTCTCGCCCGGCATATGTGTCGAGGAGGTTGCCGAGTACACGCTGTCAGCAAATACGGTGACATGCTCGCTCCCTCGCCCCAGTGTCAGGTTGTCTACGATCTCGGCGAGTTTCCCGAGTACGCTCTGGATGACCCCGAGAAGATCTGCCAGTACGAAGGAGGTGCGCATTGATCGTCTCAAGATTCACTTACTTCCTCGAGAGAGGCAGACTATGGCACTCTCTCCACAAGAAGATGATCTCTATTCCCCGGTGCCTGTATAGCGAATTGGCCAGAGGCGAAGAGATTAAACCAGAACTCCTGCAGATTGGGGACATCGGAACCTTACTGCTTGAGTCTGGATTTCTTGTGCAAGATCAGGTAGCAGATGACCTGCTGCTCCAGCGAGTCATCGAAGGACAGTCAAAGCCGCTCATTCAGTCGCTCTTCCTTATGCTGAAGACTGTCTGCAACCTCGAGTGTAGCTACTGTCTTTTGGGCTGGGAGGAAGCGCAAACCCTACTCAATCCCACTAAGACCATGACAACCGAAACTGCTACAAGTTCCGTTAACCGATTCGCGGACCTTGTGGCCAACAACCCGAACCCGGACGACTATTGGCAAGCAGTGACCTTCTACGGTGGCGAGCCGCTCCTTAACCTCGCAACCCTCACTGAAACCGTCAACTATATCACTCGTCTCAAAGCGCAGGGGATTCTCTGGAAGAACACCGAGATGATCCTTAACACGAACGGCGTTCTGGTTGACGAGCAGTTTGCCTCGTTCGCCGCCGCCATGGGGATTGAAGTTCAGGTTTCTCTAGACGGCTTCAAGACCGAGCATGACACGAACAGGGTAGACCATCACGGACACGGGAGTTTCGATCGCGCTGTTCGGGGAATCGAGTACCTAACGGCAGCGCAAGCGAGAGTCGTCCCGATGATCACCGTGAACGAGGCCAACATTCCCACGCTCACCGAGTTCGTCGCCTGGATGTCGTCAGAGCTCGGCATCATCGAGTATTCGATGAACATCCTGATGAGCGAGACCGGAAGTGCGCCATTCGGCTACGGAAAGCGTGCCGCCACTGCCATGTGGGATGCCTATCATGGCAATCTCTCCTCAGGCATCCGCGACTGCCAGTATGAAAGTCAGCTCCTTGCCTTCGCACAAGGCAGCGGGATAAGCCGACCAAGCTGCGGCGCGAATGGGCGTAAGCTAACCGTCTTCCCGGACGGCCAGGTTCATACCTGCCAGGCACTTAACCATTCCGACGAGTCATACGTCAGCAGGTTAGAGGACTTCGATCCGAGCCTGCCTAACTGGATCGAGTGGAGAAATCGCACACGGTTCAACCGCGGCGAATGCCTTTCCTGTCCTTTACTCGGCTCATGCGGAGCTGGTTGTGCAGCGGGTGCTTACCGCTCAAGTGGCAGCATCCATGGTCTCGACCCCAACCAGTGCCAGTGGCTCAAAGAAACGTTCAACCTTTGGCGGGAGAGTGTCTAATCAAAGGGGCGTCGGAAGCAAATCCGCCGCCCCTTTCGAGTTTATTGATAATATTTCCTAAATCTGCTAACATTTTAGGCTAATATGAACCCCAAAAAATTATCAAAAGAATCAACAGTTGGAGTCATTGCGCCTTCGAGACCCATTTATACTCGCAAAGGTGAGTTTAAACGTGGTTTAAAGATTCTCAAAGACTTTGGTTTTAATATAAAATTGGGAAAAAATATTAATAAACACGACTACTACTCAGCTGGAACCTCTATCGAAAGGGCATATGACCTAAGCCGAATGTTTGCGGATAAGAAAGTAAATACAATAATTTGCGCAACAGGCGGAATAACCTCTAATCAAATAATTAACTTAATAGATTACAAATTAGTAAAAAACAATCCTAAAACCTTTATAGGTTATAGTGATAATACAAACTTACTTCTCTCAATATTTAAAAAAACCGGCCTTACTACTTATTATGGACCCGACGTTTGTGAGATAGGTAATCTTTCTGATGAAGCATTAAAGAAATATGAGGGCTTTCTCAGAACTGGGGCCACCAACATCTCAACGAAATTCAACACTATAAAAGCTGGGAAAGGCAAGGGAAAATTAATTGGTGGCACTCTGTTTTCAATATGCGGCCTTTTGGCGACACAATACTTGCCAAAATTAGATAATGCTATTTTGTTTTGGGAAGATACTGGAGAATCACCGGCTAAGATTGATTTTCTTCTCAATCAGTTAAAACTTTCTACAAAATTAGAAAATTTATCCGCTATGATTATAGGACACCTCGATGACTGTACTGATAAAAAGTATCCGCAAGATAATAAACCAATTGAAGAAATAGTAAAAACTGTCTTTCAAAAATATAATTTTCCGATTATTAAAGTAGAAAACTTCGGACATGAAATAAAAAATTCCGAAATTATTCCGATTGGCATGAATTGCGAAATAGACACGAAAAATAATAGATTCAAACTGGTCTAAAAACTCAAAAAACAGGCGCCGGACATTGTCCAGCGCCTGTGAGGATCTAATTGACCCTGATGAGCTTGCCCTCAGGCATGCTCAGAGCCCACACTATCCCAATCCGCTCAAGAAAGCCGATGTCGTGTGCAACGACAATCATCGAGCCCTTATATTGGCAAAGGGCGTCTATGAGACTCTCCCGAGAGTTCTGGTCCAGGTGGTTGGTTGGCTCGTCGAGCAGCAGAAGGTTCGGACCCTTGAGAACCATCTTGGCAAAACAGAGCCTCGCTCTCTCGCCACGACTCAAGGTTCCTACGGTCTGATTGACTCGATCCGCGGGGAAGAGGAAGTGGGCAAGTATAGACCTTACTCTTCTTTTGTCTGCCCTTATCCTCTGTGCCTCTTCTAGTACGGTGTTTTGGTCGTTTAGATCCTCTTGCTCTTGTCGATACCATCCAACTTCAAGCTTGAGGTTCTGCTCAACCACACCGCGTGTAGGCGTTAGCTCTCCGGCTAGGGTCTTGATCAAGGTTGACTTACCGGCACCGTTTTCGCCTATTACCGCTATCCTCTCGTCCGGAAGAATTTCCAGACTTAAGGATTCGAACACCTTCTTCTTGCCGTAGGCAAATGAGATGTTCTTGGCGATAACGACGAATCGGGCCAATGGAACAGCGACCGGAAAGTCAATTTTCAGCCCGCGAGGCTTATGCGAAATGGTCAATCTTCGCTTAAGCTTTTTGACTGACTTCTCTCGCGAGTGCTTCAGACCGACCTGGTGCTGAGTTGCGTTATCTATGAAGCTTTGCTGTCTCCTGATCTCCGCGGCCAGGTTCTCCTGCTCATGTTGCTCAGTTAGATCTCGAGACGACTTCTGACGCATGAAGTCGCTGTAAGTTCCGCGGTACGATCTCGCTCTCGTCGGATGTCCTTCAAGCGAAATGATCCGCTTTACGAACTTATCCAGAAAAGCAGAGTTATGGGAAACCACAACGACAGTCTTGCTAACGCTTGCCAGGTACGACGCCAGCCACGTGACAGACTTCGGCTCTATGTGGTTCGTCGGTTCGTCGAGAAGCAGTACTTCAGACTTCTGATACAGCATCTTCGCAAGCAGGAGCTTGGTGCGTTGTCCACCACTTATTTGAGCGACACGCTCGTCCAGCCCAACAGTGGCTATTCCAACCCCATTGAGTAGCTCCTGGATGTCCGCTTCAGCCCTATACCCCTCGTTTCGCTGCGACTCCTCCAATAGGTGCTGATACTCATCAAGCGTCTCCTCGGGCAGCTCCGCCTGATCAAACCTAAGCTCAATCTCTGCAACCCGAGCCCTGATTCGATCCAGGTTACGAGTAGCCAGGATAAAGCTCAGTACGTCTTGATCTATCGACTTCGCACCCCGAATTGAGATGTGCTGCGGGATATAGCAGATACCATGACGAGGCCGGCGAACCGTGCCTGCGTCAGGATCTATCTCACCGGAAAGCAACTTGAGTATCGTGGTCTTGCCAGTTCCATTGCTACCGATGAGCCCGACCTTCTCTTTGTCCGCGACATAGAAGGACAACTGCTCGAAGATCTGTCTGTGACCGAATGAAACGGCCACATTCACAATCTGTATCATGGCCGTTCCTCTCCTGAGCATTTTTCAAACAACACGTAAGATTACGTATGAAAAAGGTTTATCATATTTACCCAGATATATCAATGCATTAATGTAAAATTTTAAGAAGTTAATTAGTTTCAAAAACATCTCTTACTCAATCATCTCAAGACTTTTAAAGCATCATTCAAGTTTCTTTATTTTCTCGGCCCAGTCAGTATATCTTTTACTTGACGGATTAAACTTCATAGCCAATCTCGCCGCTCTATATGCTCCATCATTATCGCCAAGATTAAACTTGCATACAGACATACTATAATAGTTTGCATCAGATCCTGGCTTCAGTTTTATTGCTTCTTCAAAAGCGTCATTGGCATCTTGATAATTCTTTTGATTAAGATATATCAAGCCGAGACGTGAGTAAATCAACGGATTTTTAGGATTTTTTCTGCAAGATTCCAGATACCATTTTTCCGCCGAAATATATTTCTTCTTTGCAAAAAGATCTTCCGCTTTCTTTAAATTATCATCCATTTCCTTCGCGGGTTCGACAATTTGCGGCTCTTCTTCCTTAGTCTGATTTTCTGGTTTGTGGATCATTTTGCGAGATATCTCAGCACTAAGCCCAGAAAAAACTCTCGAGATTGCTTCGACAAGAGGATCCTCTTTTACTCCTTTTTCCACCATTTTTGTCTTTCTCCACACCACAGCAAAAATACCAACCAATGCAAGAATAATAATTAGGGGGTAAATAATCATACTAATGCTGATACTTTAAATATAAATATTCCAGATGCAATTTTTGATTGATGTTGGAATTTTCAAACTTCATATAAAGATTTGCTAAATCCAAGAACAGCTCTCGCTTCTCATTTAAACCATTTTTTTTCAGTTTAACAAGTGCCTCCTGAATATCTGATAGAAAATTGTTTTCCTCGTTTGCATTGAGATAACCAGTCCAGAGTGTAAAATCCTGTTTGTCAAACAACTCAAGAAATTTACTTTCCTGCATCTTTTCTATTGGTTGATTCAAAGTCCTAATACTGCATCTTGACCTGACGGTAGGCAAAAGTCTTTTTTCATTCTTGACAAAAATAAATATTTTTAAATATTCAGGTGGTTCTTCTAAAAGTTTGAGCAGTGAATTGGCCATAACAGCCGAAAGCTGATCGGCACCTTTAATAATAAAAAGCTTGTAACGGCTATCGTTTGGCGCAATCCTAAATGTCTTCTTGAGAGATTTCAACTCTTCGAAGTTATCTTCTTTTCGCGACGGATCAAAGATAAAAATATCTTCCTTCGACGACCTGACTTCACTTACAATCTCATCTATCATGGAATCTTGTCCGAAATTCCCCGCGATGATAAAAGGGCCAGTTTGATTTAAAAAAACACTTCTCGATTCAGTCTTGTTTGACATTTAGTTTATTACTCCCTAAGATTACAATAGAGGTGTGAAGTGGAAAATTCAACTTTTGAGGATAAAATTCTAAACTGCAAAACATGTATGCAGGAGTTTAAATGGTCTGCCGGTGAACAAAAGATGTATGAAAGAAAGGGCTTTAAGAAAACTCCGCAGAAATGCCAAAGGTGTCGGGAAAATGCAAACAGATTGCGTCCCGAAGGAAAATTCTATATTCGCTGCGCATTTTGCGACAAGGATGGAACTTTTATCTCCCCACCGCCAAAAGACAAAGTCTCGATTTGCGGTGATTGTATGAAAAAAATCGCAAATCCTGCTTCAAACTAATCTACGCGACCTTGCGCTTTTTGAGCGTTCTGAAGCAAGATTGGCAAATCAAAATGCCTTCTCTTTTTTGGAGATTCGGTTTGACGATTCTACGTGTCTTTTTGAGCGAATTCGGCCTGTTAAAAGACGAAACATCGCCTTTTTGACAAATTGCGCAGACTGCCTTGCTTCTATATCTAATTTCCGGTCTTGCCATAAATCCTTTTTATACTTTTAAACTGTATACAAGAATAACAAAATCTGGTAATTTAATCAATAACGAACACGCCAATGTCTATCATATACACAATTGTTGCGCTAATTATCGCCATTACAATCCACGAAGCAACTCATGCCTGGACAGCATTAAAATTAGGCGATCCTACCGCAAAGCTAAACGGTCGGCTAACCCTTAATCCCCTTGCCCACCTCGACCCGATCGGTACAATAATGCTTTTTATTGTTCATTTCGGCTGGGGTAAACCTGTCCCGGTAGATTGGAGAAATCTGCAAAATCCTTCTGTGGATAATTTTCTAATCGCTCTCTCCGGCCCGCTTTCAAATTTTATTTTGGCATTTATATTCGGAATCATTTTTCGCGTAATGCCATTTGTGCCAGTCCTTAGCGAATCAATTTCTGTAATTGTGCTCATAAATATCGCTATTGGAGTATTTAATCTCTTGCCCATCCCGCCGCTTGACGGAAGCAAAATATGGCATCTATTGATGTCTGATGAAAATTATTTTGTTTTTGAGCAAATGGGGCCATATCTGATAATCGCCGTCATTGTCTTCTCAACATTTGTCTACCCGGGAATTTTTACTCTTGTTTTCAACATTGTAAAATGGATCTCTAATCTGTTTTTAGGCCCCGGCATATTTTAACCTCTCTAAGTATATGCTAATATAAAATTGCTCTTGGCACTTTGGGAAATTTGTTCGAACACATTTTATATGGGATGACAATATCTTTGCAGGTTGTGGCTTGTAAATGCGTCAACCCACTTGTCCTTTCACGGACAATTTACAATTCTGCCAGGAGCAAAAAGCTGGTTACAGATTGTAACCGGTTTTTTAATATGATAAAAATAAAGTAATTCAACCGTTTATCGGACATAGCATAGCTGGTAGTGCGCCGGGCTGGCCTACGGCTCGGAGAGCCTCTGGCTCATAGAGGGGGTCCGAACATGACCGTAAGATATAAATAATATGTATAGCGTATATTTAATCCAAAGCAAGCACAATGGCAGTTATTATATTGGACAAACTAATAACCTCATTGACAGATTAAAAAGACACAACGGCGGACATATAAAGACTACTCGAAGCAGGAAACCTTGGAAACTGATAAAAAGCGAAGGTTTTGACAAAAGAAGAGATGCTATGTGGAAAGAATATTTAATAAAAACGAGAAAAAAGGAGCGGGATAAATTTATTGAAAAATAGTTCATCTTGCCGGTCGGGGCATAGCACAGTTGGTAGTGCGCCGGGCTGGGGGTCCGGAGGTCGGCAGTTCGAGTCTGCCTGCCCCGACCAGCAAGATGAAAGAAATTAAGATAGTCACTAAGAGCTGATCTACGACTCGGGGCACGGCTCGAGAGAGATCGTCAGTTCGAGTCTGGCTACCCCGACCAATTCAGACATTTTTAAAATGTCTGAATTGGTCGCATTTACTGTACGAAGCTCGAACCTTTTTCGAGCGAAAATCGCTCGAATAATTTGAAACCCCGCCCCAGCGATTTTTTCGGACGGCGGCGGGACTTCAAATTGAGCAGTGGGTGGGTTAAGAAGATTATGCCGTTATTTCTGCATTTTGTCTATTTTCAAATCTAACAAAGTAAAAATCTTCACCGCCTAAATATTCGGGTAATTTTTCATTTGCAGTCAAATGAAAACCTTTACTTTCAAACCACCTTCTGATTCTTTCGTTCATCAATAGCGGATAGGAAGTGCTGGCACGCGCTTCTGCTTCAATCGCGACACCATAAGCGGAAGCAACATCAAGCACTCGCTCCATCATTTTTCTAGCCAAAGATGAACCTCTGAATTTTGGCAAGACAACCATATCGTAGACATGAGCGACTCTTTCGCCACTATTAACTTCTGATTCTTCAGGCAAAACCAACAAATAACCCGCTGGCTCTTGCCCTTGTCTAATCACGAAACTTGAAGCCGCACCTGGAACCTCTAGCTCTCTCTGTTTTTGCAATACTTCCGCAATATGCGCCTTGCCTTGAGTCATTCCTTCTGGATATGCTTCGGCTTCCATTTTGGCAATAAGCTCAGCGTCGCGCTCCGTTAAATTGGCAAGCGTTATGACTTTATCCATTGCTTCAATACCTCGAAGTTTTGGCAAGTCATAGATTTGTGAACCACGAGCATCGGAATAATACAAGGATGTTTTCGCCTCGTAGCGGTTTTGTTCAAGTCGTCCGCCAGGCGGAATTAGATCGGAATATCCAGTGCCAACTTTTATTGGGCGACCAGTATATTCCGTCCAGAATGTTTGATAAACATTAGCAAGCAGAGGTGTTAAATTTTTATAATTATTTGCAACTTCAATATTGTCCAAAATCACTACATCTTCGTTATTTTCTCTGCCGCGAGAATCAACGACAACCGATTGTGCCACAATCCTGCCATTATATTTAATCGTAAAATATTGTGTTGAACGATTAAACATATAATCATCGTTATTCGAAGCGCCAAATGGCATACAGCAATCGGTATAATTTCCGCAAACCCAACCTTCTGGATCGGATTTAGCATGGACTTGAGCTTCGACTGTCGGACCAATGTCAACTTTTTGATCTTGCAATAATTTTATTATGGCTTCTTCTAAATCAATCGGAACAGAATTTAGCAAATCCGTAGCTTGCATTTTTCTGTCTCCAATTTCTCGCCCCTTTACTAATTGATTAAGAGCATGGAAAAATCCTTTTGGATCAACTGCCGTTCCTCTAATTTTTTGCTTATGCGAACCAAGTCCTTCTCGCAAAGCGTCCGTTAGGGAACGACCAGCAAATAAACGCCTGTGTGGCTGAAATGGTTGTTTTTCGTCCAGTTTGCCTTCCAATAAATCTTGAAAATCTGCTCGCCTGCGCATTGATTCAAAAGCTGATAAATTAAATCCGGGGGCAGACATAATATCAATAAGTTGAGGCGGTAATTCCGAAATATCAATATTAGATTCAAGCGCAAAGATTCTCTTTTTTAGTTCCCTTAACGATTGGATTGGTCCTT
>Ga0210057_1009200_pt1 | contig 11503 bp, 5 predicted proteins | sample CryGeyCG2114_010_2_FD_183968 | JGI IMG/M metagenome (GOLD analysis project Ga0210057, IMG submission 183968) | Groundwater microbial communities from aquifer - Crystal Geyser CG10_big_fil_rev_8/21/14_0.10 (SPAdes) (version 2) | ecosystem: Environmental > Aquatic > Deep subsurface > Groundwater ...
CCGACTGTCGGACAGAAGAATGCAAGAGTTTCTTCGTTCAAACTTACTTCGAATACTGAAGCTGGTCTTGTAAAGAGACTAACAATGCTTCAGGGAGGTACGGTTAAACCGGCAGATACCACAAACTGGAAATTGAAAACCGGTACATCAGAATGGTCCGGTTCGATTGACAGCGCCGGTTATGTTGTCTTCGATCTTGGTTCGGGCCACTTGATAGCCAAAGGAGGCGAAGCATTGTTTGATGTTTACGCCGACGTGAATGGCAAAAAAGACGAAACCGTTATTCTCTACTTTGAGAATTCAACAGACGTCCACGCCATAGGCGATCAATATGGATTTGGTATGGCGGCCCCGACAACCACAGCCAACCAAGGTATTGCCGCTTTTGACACAACAACAGAAGCTCATACTGCTACCCTTCAGGGAGGTGTCTTGACGATAGCTTACAACGGTCCTTCAGCCGCCAACATTGGAACAAATACTACCGATACGGTGTTGTTGAGATTTTCTATGACTGCCGCAAGCAATATCGAAATCAGAAAGACGGAACTTGTTCTTTGTGAAGACCCTGCAGGCGATGGTTCATTCGCCAATGCCGCCGATACTGACAGCGGTTGGTCTGATATCACAGATATAAAGATTACCGATGAAGACTCCGGCGTAACCGTTGCCGGTCCTCATGACGGTTCTGCATTTACGGATTCTATTTCTTCAACTTGTGAAGATGCTGTAACTGGAGCCGGAAAGACGTTTTCTGACGTTATAGATTTATCGGCCGGAAAGACTTATAACTTTAAAGTTACCGGAGATGTAAATACTGCTAATACCGATGGTAACGGAAACGGCACCGCAGCCGGTGACGCTATTCAGTTATTCTTGGATAGCTTTACTGATGACACACCGGATGTCACTGTTATGAAATATTCCGGTACCAACACAGCTGTTGCTGATGCCGACATTGTGCCACAGGCTGATATCGGAGGAGGCATTCAGACGCTTCAGGCCGCATCGCTTACATTGGGTATAAGCTCTTCTGTTACAGGTCAAACTTTTGTAAGAGGAACCCAGGATGTAACTGCAGTCGGAATTAATTTCCAAGCCGGAAATGCTTCGCCTTTGACGATTACCGATATAGTTTTGACCGGTTACTTTGACGAAGACGGCGCCGGAGCGTTCACTGTCGGTTCCGATGGAACCACCAGCGTCGCCAGCTTGGTTTCCGCTGTTGAGATTTATGAGGTAGAATCTGGAACGGTAATTTCATCCGCTCCTTCTTCCAATCAATTGTCCAACACGACTGGGACTGTTACGTTTAACAATTTGAGTTGGTTGATTCCAGCAGGCGCGACAAAAACTTTGGGAGTAAGAGTTGACCTTGGCTCAAACGCCTTGGCTGATACCGATTACTTCTCGTTTGATGTCAATACTACGACGGATGTGACGGCGTTGGATAGTTCATCCAAAACAGTTAATGCCGGAAACCAAGATCCGAACGGAGCTACGCCGACTGTAAAAGTTACAGTAACTAATGCCGGATCGATGACTACGGCCATTTCGCCGAGCACTCCTTCTGATCATGCAGTCTATTGGGGACAGACAGGAGACTCCATAGGTTCATGGAGATTCAGTGCCGCCGATGAAGGATTCTACTTGGAAAAACTTAACTTCAAGGAAGATGATGCGGCCCAGAGAACAGATGCGACTAATAACATCAAGACCGTCTACCTTGAATACAAAAACAAGGCTGGCAATACTTTGACCACATCGGGAACACTTAATTCTGTGGCGTCAGTAGCCTTTGGCTTCACTGGCGACAACAGGCCGTATGTTCCTAAAGACGGAAGTTTGGATGTTGTAATGAAAGCTGACTTTAAGACAAAGGCTGAAGGAGCTACAACTGCTTCTGCCAGCGGTGATCAGTTTGATATTTCATTTATTGGTCAGTCTGGTGGTGGAGACAACACCTTCAGAGCGGTTGGAGACGGTTCTGGTTCAATATTGAATGGTAGCGATACCGGCATAACCGATCGAGACCAAACAACCAGTATCAGAGCATACAGAGTATTTCCAGAATTTGCTTTAGTCCCGCCGACAGCAACCAAACTGTCAACTGTCGATCCTGTCTTGACCTTCACCATTACGGCAAAAGGTTTGCCTGATTCAACTTTGTTCTTCGACAACCAAGCAGTTGGCTCCGGATCTATAAGGTTCGAAGTAATTGCGTCTGGTGTCGGGACAACAGCTGATCCAGCATTCACCGTAAGAGACGCTGTAGACAGCTCTATAATTGATACCGGAACCATTACCAATGCCACAGTGACTTCACCTCGAGCGAGCTTGAGCATTGACTTTGGTAATAATGGCACTGGTAAAGATATAGAGATTGCTGGAGGTTCATCCAAAACATTTAAGATCTTCTTGGACAGCATTACCAACTTCAATACACCGTTGAATACAAGCGCGGGTGTTGGAGCTGACTACTTCCAGCTGGTCTTACAGGATGAAAACGATGGAACCAATTCGCTCGTTTCTTGGGTTGACAATTCAGCCAACGCAACGACCGATAAAGATACCGCTTTGGGCGCTGGCGCAGCAGGCGGTGGCGGTTTCTCTTCAGGATTCTTTAGATTGCTGCCGATGGCTGGCTATCAGTTCTCGGCTCAATAAACTGAAATGATATCGGTTGCTCTTGATTAGAGCTGAACCGAAAATTCAAAAACCGCCAAGAAGGCGGTTTTTGAATTGAAACAATCACCATCCCGGCATTAAAAAATGGCCGGGTTGGTGATTGTCAAATGTCAAATTATCTGTTAAAAATAGTTCTATGTTGTCTAAGTTATTGAGTAGTAAATGGGTAATTTTTTGTTTGTTGGCGCTTGTCGTTTTTATTGTTTTTGGCCGCGCTGTCTGGTTTGACTATGTTCAGCTTGATGAAGGAATATTGCTGGTTAACAACAAGTTTTTCATAAGCGATATTTCCAATATTTTTGAGGCTTTTAAACATGATATAAATTATCCCAGCAATATTTCACCTTATTACAGGCCGATATTTATTGTTAGTTTTATATTGAACAGTCAATTTGATTCAAGTCCGGCCGTTTTCTATTTTGGCAATATTTTACTGCATATTACAGCTGTATATATTGTGTTTTTGTTTTTTAAAGAATTAGGCTTTAGAAAAGAGGTTTCCTTTTTTTCCGCATTGTTATTCGCCATTCATCCGGCCGTAACGCCGGTTGTAGTATGGGTACCGGGGAGGATAGAAGCGATTCTCGCCATCTTTACGATTTTATCGCTCGTTATGTTTATAAGGTTTATAAAAACCGCCGATTGGCGTTATTTGTTCGGATTTTTTGGGTCTTTTATTATTGCACTTTTAACAAAAGAAACCGTTTTAGGCCTCATTCCTATTTTGATTTTTTATTATCTGACGCAAAGAAAGGAAAAAGAAAGAAAAATATCAATAATTTTATTGTCAGGATTAGCTGCTATTATTGCCGTTTGGTTTTTTGTAAGGAAAAGCGTTCTTCTCGGAGCCAATGTCAGCGATGTTTCTTTTTGGCAAATATTGGTTACTCTTTGGTCAAATTCCGTAGCTTTTATTCTTTATCTTGGGAAAGCCATTCTGCCATTTAATCTTTCTGTGCTCCCGGCCTTAGGGGGAATCTCTATGCTTTTTTATGGTTTCCTTGCTTTATTGATAATTTTGGCGGTGAGCTGGCTTATCGGCAAAACAAAAGGAAACCGAACGTTATTATTTCCATTCGATGTTCGAATATTAGGTCTTTTGTGGTTTGTTGTATTTTTGGCCCCATCTCTTGTGGGATTTTATCCAACCGAGAGGATGATATTCTTTGAACATCGTCTATACTTGCCTCTTGTGGGTATTTTTATATTTTTTGCCGGTTTAATGTCCGGATATTCAATGTCTCGCTATCGGCGTTTGTTGCCGGTTGGAATAGCCGTTTTGTTCCTTTTTCTATCTTTTAATTACAGCGATTCTTATCGGGGCAGGTTGGTTTTTTGGGAGAAAGCCGTAGCTGATTCGCCGCAGGTCCCCCAATCGCACAAGGGTCTTGCCACAGCGTATTTAGCAGATGATAAACTTGAAGATGCAAAGGAGGAGTTTGAGGAAGCGATCAGGCTTAATCCCAACGAGAGAGGCGTTCATTTGATATTGGGATTATACTTGGCCGATCTTGGTCAATATGACGAAGCGGGGGAAGAGCTTAAAAAAGAGATTGAGATTGATCCGAACCAATTTATTGCTTATCACAGTTTGGGGAGAATATCCGCTTTTGAAAGAAATCTTGGAAAAGCAGAAGAGTATTTTTTAAAAACATTAGAAATTAACCCCGATTATATTTTAGCCTATCAAGATCTTGCCGTTTTGTATTTTTCTCAAAACAAACATCCGCAGGCGGTAGTTCAGATTAAAGAATTGCTTAAGCGTCAAACAGTGGAAAGCTTGCATCCCCAGATTGTCAAAATAATTGAAATCTACGCTAAGGAAACGGTTCTTCAGATGGGATTTTAAGAATGAGAACCTTAAACAAAGTCATAATTGTCCTAATTTTTATTCTGGCCGGGGTTTTGTTTTTTCATAATTTGACCTCTGTAAATGTGGATATCGGCAGACACATCAAATTAGGCGAGATAATCTGGGAAATGAAAGAGGTGCCAAAAACTAACCTGCTTTCTTTTACCGAGTCGGAACATGTCTTTATAAACCATCATTGGTTAAGTGAAGTTGTTTTTTATAAAATATATTCATTGGGAGGTGATTGGATAACCGGTTTAAGATTATTAATGGTTTCTAAGACCTTAGTTCTTTTGGCAGTATATTGCTTTTTGTTTTTGACCGTTAAAAAACACAATATTTTTTCTATTGTTTTTGCTTTTCTTGTTTCTGTTTTTGTGTTTTCCGCGAGGACTGAACCGAGGCCGGAAATTTTCAGCTATCTGATTTTTTCGGCATATTTATTTATTTTATATAAAGCGAAATCAACGATACCCGATTCCAAGCGAACATTTAAAATTAGAACGCTTTTTTGGTTGTGGTTTTTGCCTATTTTGCAGGTTTTTTGGGTTAATTTGCATATTTATTTTATCATGGGGCCGATATTATTTTTGTTTTTTTTGATCGATGAGGCCATTAACAGAAAAAATTGGAAATCCAAAATCGGAATTTTTATTTTAGTTGTCTTGTCCAACTTTATCAACCCTAATTTTATTAAAGGAGCATTATATCCTTTCACGGTTCTTGGTAATTATGGTTATAGTATCGTGGAAAATAGTTCCTTGTTTTTTCTTGCTGAATATTTCGGTCGGTGGGCGCCACAGGATAAATTATTTTTGATATCGTTGTTTATTTTGGTGGGGAGTTTTGTTCTTTGGTTTTGGAAAAGAAAAAAATTAACGACATCGAATGTCGTTAATTTCAAAACGAGAGTTTTTGATCTTTTGTTAATGGCGATGACTGTTATTTTGTCTTTTAAGATGCAAAGAAATATTCCTTTGTTCGCGTTAAGTTTATGGCCGGTTATGTCGGAAAATCTGGGTAATTTTTTTAATTTTGAATTTCAAAAATTAAAAAAATGGTTCACTGTTGGCATTATTTTTATTTTAACAGCGAGTATTTATTTGGTTATCAGCAATCAATTTTATGGTTGGCTTGGTTCGGCAAAGATTTTTGGCTGGAGCGTCTCAAGCGCCGCGCAGGATGGAACGGATTTTATTAAATCAAATAAAATTCAGGGGCCCGTATTCAATAATTTTGATATCGGTAATTATTTAGCATGGCAGTTGTTTCCCGAGCAAAGAGTTTTTGTTGATGGCAGACCGGAGGCATATTCGGTTGAATTTTTTGATAAAATATATAAACCGATGCAAAGAGATGAAAAAATATGGGAAGAAAAATCTAAAGAATATAATCTCAACTACGTGTTTTTCGCCCATACCGACATAACGGAATGGGGCTATGAATTTTTAGAAAAAATAAGCAAAAATGAAGAATGGCCAATTGTCTTTTTAAATGATGCTGTGGTTATTTTTTTAAAAAATACGGATAGCAACCGTTCTGTAATCAATCAATACATGATCACCGAACAGAATATAAGAAATGACATTTCTAAAATCTTGGATCGGCTGGATAAAAAAAATAGTGGCGCTTTTGTCAATTATGGCAATATTTTATATCGTTTTGGCTGGCTTGAATCTTCAGCGAGGGTTTTTGAAGCGCTTATTGAAAACCAGCCCGATAATCCTTACGGTTATCAGGGGGCGGCCTATGCTTATGCGGTGATGAATGATGAGGAGACGCAGGAAAAAGCAGTCATAAATTTCGAAAAGGCAATTGATTTGGGATTTAAAACATTCAATAATTATTTTACCTTGGGAATAATCTACGCGAACAGAAAAGATTTTTTTGAAGCCGAAGATAATTTAATAAAAGCTCTGAAAATTAATCCTAACAACCAGAATGCAAGAGACGCCCTAAAGATGATAGAAAACAAATTGAGAGGTTTTTAAAATAATTCCGTCTTTTTTGATGAAATTAATAAAACAGAACAAAAACACCTTGCTTATTTTAGCCGTTTCTTTTGCTTTGTCTTTTTTCTTGTATGGCAATGGGATTAACGGAGAATTGGTGGCTGATGAAAAATTAGTTATCTTAAGAAATCCCCTGGTTCAAGACGGCCCGGAAAATTTAGATGATATTTTTCTTAATCCTTACTATTATAATCAGCCGCACGCTGGTTTATACAGGCCTTTAACAATAGCAACTTATGCGTTGAATAATTTCTTTAGCGCTCGGCCGTTCGGATTTCATTTAATTAATATTTTACTGAATGCTCTTAATGCTTTTTTGGTTTTTCTTGCGGTGTCCAGAATTTCGGATCGAAGGACGGCTTTTTTGTCTCTAATTTTGTTTTCCTTTTTGCCGATTCATACGGAAGCTGTCAGTTCTATTGTCGGCAGAGCTGAACTTTTATCTTTTTTATTTTCCTTGGCGTCTTTGCTTTTGGTTTTTAACAAAAGATATGCTTGGTCATCGGCCGCATTATTACTGGGACTTTTGAGTAAAGAAACAGCCGTCGGATTCTTTCCCGTTTTTTTGTATTTGTGGAGGTTTAAAGAGCAAAAAACATTAAAACAAATATTCCATAATTCTCTATTTTTTGTTCCCGCAGTCGTCGTTTATGCGGTTTTGAGGTATATTGCTTTGGGAAAATATTTTATCGGTTTTGATCATTTATTTGCTTACAATCCTCTTAGATTTTCCTCGTTTTTCCAATCATTGTGGACTTCGTTGAAGGTTTTTTATTTGTATCTGCTCAAAACCTTTATTCCTCATCAACTTTCATCCGATTATTCATTTAATCAAATCCCGATCATCAAGAACCCTTATAACTATGAGATTTTTTTTGCGATGTTTGTGTTAGCGGTTTTGATTTGGCTAACTGTTAAAAAAAGAAATAATATTTACGGATTATCGGCGCTCATTTTTCTGTCCACTTACGTTTTAATATCCAATTGGTTTGTCAAAATTGGAACAATAATGGGGGAACGGCTGATGTATGCGCCATCTTTAGGGATTGTTGTTATAATCGCCGTATTATTAAATCGTTTAATGTTAAAAAGAGGAACTATTGAAAAAGCGACTTGTGCCATTTTGGTTATCGTTTTCATGGTATACGGATATATTATCATAGATAGAAATAAAGATTGGCAAAATGAAAGCAGTTTAATCAGGAGCGGTTATGCGGCAAGTCCTAAAAGTGTGGTCAGTTTAACCAATATGGGTTTTCTTGCTTTTAATGAAAAGAATTATGAAGAGGCGAGCAAATGGACATCAAAAGCTCTTGAAGCTCTGCCAGATCATGTCCCAGCCCTTTATCTTTATGGCCACGCCTCTAAAAAGCGAGGAGATCTTAGATCCGCTGAAACTGCATGGGAAAACATAATCAAGCTGAATACGGGTCATGTTGAAGCACATTTAAGTTTAGGTATTCTTTATTACGAACAAGGATTGTTGAATAAAGCAGAATTGATCTTGGAAAAAGGATTTCAACTTGAACAAACATGGGGCAAGGCGTTTCCGTTGGCTATTGTAAAAATAAGTCTTGACAAATATGATGAATCCATAGAATTGATTATTGATAATTTTGGTCTTAACCCTGAAAAACGCGAGTTAAAATTCGCTTTAGGCTTAGCGTATCTGAAAAAGGGAGATATCGAAAAGGCTGATTTTTATTTAAAGAGCGTTAAGGATCAATCGGAAAACATAGAAAACTATTTTAAGAAGATATTGAATCAGAAAGTGTTTAAAATAGAGGAATATTAAATAATAATCTTCAATTCTTTCCGGAATATTTTTTTAAAGTTAGTAAATTTAATTTTTTATGGAAATATTTAAAAAGTTAACCGTTGTTCTCCTGTTGTTTTTGGTGTTCTCTTTGCCTTTTTTTAGCGCAAGAAATTTTGGTCCGGCTTTTGACGAGATCACTCATTTGCCGAGCGGATATTCTTATTTAAAGACAGGCGAGATTAATCTTAACCCCCAGCACCCGCCATTAATTAAAATGATAGCCGCTTTACCGCTGTTCTTTTTGGATTTGAAATTTGACTTTGATGACCCCAATCTTACCGGCCATGAAATGAATGAATGGCAGTTCGGCCGGAATTTCTTATCCTCCAATGGGATAGATAATCTTATTTTTTGGGGAAGGCTCCCGATAATGCTTTTATCGGTGCTGTTGGGTTGGTATATTTTTAAGTGGGGACGGGAGATGTTTGGGTATAAAGCCGGCTTTATAGGACTTTTTATCTATGCATTTATGCCTAATATTATTGCTCATTCACAATTTATTACGATGGATTTGGGTGTGGCGGCTTTTTCGTTTATCGCTCTTTATTATTTATGGAAGCTGACCAAAGATCCAAGCCGTAAAAATATTATTTTAAGCGGTCTGACTTTGGGATTGGCTTTGGGTTCAAAATTTTCTGCCGTGCTTTTACTTCCGACTTCTCTTTTTTTGATTATCGTATATATCCATAAAAAACATCAGAGATCAAGTTGGCAATTTAAATCTCTTTTATCTTTTAAAATTTTGTTACCGATCTGGATACTCTCATTTTTAGTCATCTGGGGTCTGTATTTATTTCCGAAAGACCCTTTGTTTTATTGGCAGGGCGTAAATACTGTTTATGCGGACAGGAACCCGGATCATTTTTTCTATTTGAACGGGAATTTCAACCATGACGGCTGGTGGTATTATTTTTTGTGGGCGTTTATTATCAAAACCCCTGTTCCTTTTTTGATAGCTCTCGGATTGTCTTTTTTCTATCGTAAAAACATAAAGCTTAATTCTTTAAAAAGTTATTTTTTATTTTTGCCGGTTTTTCTGTTTTTGGCGGTTACAAGCTGGAAAGGACATAATATCGGGGTCAGGTATATATTGCCCGTTTACCCGTTTTTGATTTTATTTGTTAGTGGATGGATCAGCGGAATTATTTGGAACAATAAAGATGAAAGAAGTAAACAATTTGAACATAGCGAAGCAATTGACATGGAAAAATCACCCGTTAATTCAAATGGTTTTAAAAACGGACGTTCGTTCCGAGTTTGGATTTTGTCATTTTTATTTTTAATTTTAGCCGGTTGGTATTCGTATTCAACGTTGAGCATTTATCCCGATTATCTTGCTTATTTCAATGAATTGGTCGGAGGCTCAAAAAATGGTTATAAATATCTTGATGATTCAAACATAGAGTGGGGACATGACTTAAAAAGATTGGCTGAATATCAGGATAAAAATCCGGAATCAAAAGTTCTTTTATGGGCCAATTCCAGTGTCTATCAATACTACGGGGTCAAAAATGTCGTATCTTTGAATGATAAAAACCAATGGCTTAATCCGGAAGGCGAATATGTTGTAAGTATTCATGTGGTTGCCAGAACCAAGTTACTCGAACAAGTGTATGGAGATAATTCTTTTAATTGGGCGGAACGCTATAAACCGATAGGCAAGATTGGTCAATCGTTTTTTATATATAAATTTCCCTAAAATTAATTTCCTCGGCAGTAATATCAGTTTTCTAATTTTAATTTTTAATTAGAGTTTGAAGGTGTTGAAATATGGAAAATTTTCGATTACATTTGACTATATGAAAAACAGGCGCATTGTTTTTATTTTGATTGGTTTGTTGGCGGTTTATTTATTTTGGACTAACTTTGATTTTATAAAAAATCTAATCAACAGAAACCTTCGATCGGCAACAAGTCCAAAGATATCAAGTCCTGACATAGATAGTAAAGATAACGGTTTAGGTTTTTTGAATGTGCCTGAAGGATTTAAGATTTCCGTTGCCGCAAAAGATTTAAATAATCCCAGAGTAATAATATTTGACTCAAAGGGTAGAATGCTTGTAAGTGAAACCGGAGCGGGAAAAGTAAGTGTTCTGACTGACGATGACGGCGACGGGACATTTGAAAGTAAAGATGTTTTAATCGAAAATCTAAAATCACCTCATGGTTTGGATTTTTATCCTTCCAGAAGTTCAGAACAAGTCATTGCCGGCGACACAACCTATCTTTATATTGCTGAAACGCATCAAGTTGCGAGGTATCCTTATGACATTGAGACAGGGAAACTGATCACAACTTCCGGACAAAATATCGTCACTCTTCCAGCGGATGGACGGCATTTTACCAGAACGATAATGTTTGGCCCGAATTGGCGCGATCGAGAGTTGCTCGAAGACAGTTTTTCTCTCAAGGGATTTTACAGTCAGGTCAAGTTGTATGTTTCAGCTGGATCTTCGTGTGATGTTTGCGAAGAAACTACATGGAAAAGGGCGGCCATTTTAGAATCTGATCCTGAAGGCACATTTACAGGTGAATTCGCAGGCGGTTTAAGGAATTCTGTTTTCTTCACTTTCCATCCGGAAAGTGAAGAAATATGGGCTACGGAAATGGGACGAGATAATTTGGGGGACAACTTGCCGCCGGATGAAATAAATATCATAAAAGTTGCGGGACCGGAAGATGAGTTTGGAGCAAAAAGATTTGGCTGGCCTTTTTGTTATGGCAATAAAATCAAAGATGAAACATTTAAGCCGGATAAGATAGAGAGAGTGGATATACCCCTTGATTGTGAGCAAACTGAACCGGCCACTATTGAAATCCCGGCTCATTCAGCCCCTCTTGGTCTTGTGTTTGTTCCGGAATCGTGGGGACAGTTCACCGGCGAACTTTTGGTTGCTTTTCACGGCTCATGGAATCGAAGCGAGCCGGCTGGGTATAAAGTGGTTAGATTTAAGGTAGACAAGAACGGAAAAGTTTTCGAGACCGAAGATTTTATAACCGGTTGGTTAAGCCAGAATAAAAAGGAGGTTTTTGGCCGTCCGGTTGATTTGAAATTTTATGACGGGGAGCTTTATATTTCAGACGATGCCTCGGGGATTATATATAAAGTAAAGAGTGAAATTTAAAAACGAC
>Ga0210057_1009203_pt1 | contig 11498 bp, 10 predicted proteins | sample CryGeyCG2114_010_2_FD_183968 | JGI IMG/M metagenome (GOLD analysis project Ga0210057, IMG submission 183968) | Groundwater microbial communities from aquifer - Crystal Geyser CG10_big_fil_rev_8/21/14_0.10 (SPAdes) (version 2) | ecosystem: Environmental > Aquatic > Deep subsurface > Groundwater ...
CCTATGCCTACTCGTCTCATACATCAAAATCCGTCGCAGACCTCTGTCGTTTTGAGATATATTGTTAACAGATTATCAGCCTGAGAGTCTCAAATACTGTGGATGGGTACATTAGGTTGACGATGTATGTTTTTTGTATTACATTCAAAAATAGAAGTATTTCAAGTGATAGCTTGCCGATGAGGCGAGAGGAAAGTCCGGACACTCAGTCAACGCTTCGCATTGGAATGACGAATTCTAAATTTCGAATTTTGATTATCTCCCTATGGGAGATCTACTAGAGGTAGAAATTCTTAATGTTTTAGTTTTAAAAATTAATTCATTATGATTTGATTAAGAATTCAAAATTAAAAATTGGAAATTCCACCGCGGAGCAGTGACACATGTAGCGGGTAACACCCGTCGTTCGTGAGAATAGAGGTGCGAGCAGTGACGCTCTAATTCGAAAGGCATTAGAGGAACCCAATCCCAAGCTAGTTTGGTTTAATTTCGCTATAGGGACAAAAAGGCGAAAGTGAAACGGCTAAATCCTTACATGAGTGCAAAACCGTGTCTAACCGTACCTCACTGTGTTTGGTACGTAATTTCAAATTTAAAAATTTTGAATTTTGATTAAATTTTTTAATGTTTTAATTTTTAAAATTAATTTATTAAGATTTGATTAAAAATTTGAAATTAAAAATTAAGAATTCCGTCCGAGTATAGCGAGGTGCGGTTAGAAGAGTTGCTTGAGCCTGAGAGTAATTGATGGCCCAGATAAATTATCACATAAACAGAATCCGGCTTATGAAACACTTCTACAAACCCCAGTTTTACTGGGGTTTGTTTTTGACAAGGAGATGTGAGCGTGCAAAACTGGATGAGTAAGTTTATCGTGAAATTTTGAAATTGTTTTGCCACCTTAGCTCAGTTGGTAGAGCAGTGCTTTCGTAAAGCAAAGGTCCCCGGTTCAAATCCGGGAGGTGGCTCATGATTATAGATAAATAAATTTCATATGATTATTAATTCAAACACAACATTTATAAGCTGTTATGCTGGGGCAGGGGGTGATGACGCAAAAGATTGGGCACAGATGCTTCTCAATATGTATGTTCGCTATGCGGCGAAAAGAAGTTGGAAAACACAGTTTGTAAGTGACAATACAATTGAAATTAAAGGAAAGGATTCATATACCAGATTAAAATCAGAGTTTGGAGTACACCGTCTCGTTCGTATTTCACCGTTTGATGCAAAAAAATTACGGCATACCTCATTTGCGCTTGTTGAAGTTCTCCCAGAAATTCCATCAGTAGAAGCAAAAAATATTTCCATACCGGAAAAAGATTTGAAAATTGAATTTTATCGTGCGGGAGGACCAGGAGGGCAAAATGTAAATAAAGTTGAAACAGCAGTTCGAGTGGTTCATCTTCCTACGGGGGTTGTTTCTTCTGCTCAAGCAGAACGATCGCAAGCAGCAAATCGTGAAAAGGCGCTCGTCCTTTTGAAAGCAAAGCTCGTTTCACTTATGGAGGAGTATCATGAAAAAGAGATAGCTAATCTAAAAACAAAAGTAAAACCGGAATGGGGACATGAAATTCGTTCATATGTTTTACATCCCTACAAGCAAGTAAAAGATAATAGAACCGGGCAGAAGATAACAAGGGTTGAAGATGTTTTAAAAGGGGATATTGATCTTCTGAGGTAAAACAGATTGAGAAATATAAGTGAGTTTGATATACTATATATCAATTAGGCTTCTTATATAAGAAGGCTTTTGTATTGATTCGTATGATTATTTTTCAAAACGTTTCGAAGGTATATACTGACAGTCTTGTAGCCCTTGATAAGGTAAATTTTAAAGTACAATCGGGTGAGTTCGTTTCTGTTGTGGGAAAATCCGGCGCTGGAAAATCAACCGTGGTAAGACTTCTTATTGGAGAAGAAAAACCAACAAAAGGACAGATTTTTTTTGGTTCGTATGAAGTAAATAAGCTTAAAACGAATGAACTTCCTGAATTCAGGCGTCATGTTGGTGTTATATTTCAAGATTTTAGATTACTTGCAAAAAAGACAGTTTTTGAAAATGTATCATTTGCCCTTGAGGTTTCTGGACGTCCTCAAAAAGAAATTAACGAATTTGTTCCACAAGTTTTGGAAATGGTTGGGCTTAAAGAAAAAACAAAAAGTTTTCCAACAGAGCTTTCAGGAGGTGAACGTCAGCGTGTTGCAATTGCTCGTGCTATGATAAATAGACCAGATCTTATTATTGCCGATGAGCCAACTGGAAATCTTGACCCACTAAATACTTGGGAAGTTATAAAAATATTAACGAAGATTAATGAACTTGGCAGTACTGTTATTTTAGCAACCCACGACAAGGAAGTTATTAATACACTTGGTCAGCGAGTTATAACTCTAGAAAATGGACAGGTAATTAAAGACGAAGCAAATGGAAGATTTTTAATAGGATAGGGGAAATAAATTTGTAATTTACATATTATGGTCACGCTTTCAAGAATTATAAAATATGGAGTTCAAGCATTTTTAAGAAATGGCTGGCTTTCTGTTTCCACTATCAGTATTATGATTCTTGCAGCACTTGTGTTTGAAGGACTTATAATTTTTAATGTAGTTGGAAAAAGTGCCATTCAATCTATTCAGGATAAAATAGACATAAGTGTTTATTTCAAAAGCAACGTTGCTGAAGATTCTATTTTGAGTATCAAGCGCTCACTTGAAAATCTTAGTGAGGTAAAGCAGGTTGATTACATATCTCGCGAACAAGCACTTGATAATTTTAAATCACGTCATGAAAATGAAGATGCAATAACACAGGCGCTAAATGAACTTGATTCAAATCCACTCCTTGCATCACTCAATATTAAAGCAAAAGATCCGCATGAATATGGTACTATCGCCGATTATTTACAAAACCAGAACCTAAAAGATCAGATTGAAAAAGTTACCTATGCTCAAAATCAGGTGGTTATTGAGCGTCTTATAGCTCTCATTGATACACTTAAAAATACAGGTATCACGCTTACTGTTTTTCTTTCATTCCTTGCTATTATGGTAACATTTAATACTATTCGTCTTGCTATATTTTCAAACAGTGATCAGATAGGGATTATGCGCCTTGTAGGGGCCTCAAATAAGTTTATTCAAGGTCCATATGTTGTAGAGGGCGTGTTATATGGTGTTATATCAGCAATTATTAGTTTTGTTATATTAATTCCGATTGTTGGGTTTCTTTCTCCCTATATAAACAACTTTATCCCAGAAATGAGCCTTTCTTCATATTTTAATAATTCAGTTTGGCAACTTCTTCTTTATCAACTAGCATTTTGTGTTGGTGTTGGCATTCTCTCAAGTTCAATTGCAATTAGGAGATACTTGAGAACGTAGAGACTGTATATAGGGGCAAATATATTGTATATAGAAAATATTTTTAGGTACACTATATACTAATCTCAATATACTATATACTATTTTTATGGTTGACGTTTTAAAAAAACATTTTCAGTTTGATAATTTCCTCCCCTTACAGGAGGAAATTATTTCAGATATCATTGCAAAAAAAGATGTATTGGTACTACTTCCTACCGGTGGAGGAAAATCTTTGTGTTATCAACTGCCAGCACTTATGTTTCCTGGCCTTACTATTGTTGTTTCTCCTCTTATTTCACTTATGAAAGACCAAGTAATGAGTCTTTCAGAAGGTGGAATTCCTGCAGCATATTTAAATAGTAGTCAAGGGGTAAAGGAAACAAGAGAAGTAAAAAAACGCGTTTTATATGGAGAGATAAAGTTGCTATATGTTGCGCCAGAACGTCTCCTTCATGAAGGATTCTCAGAATTTCTTGAGCGTCTTAATATATCTCTTATTGCAATTGATGAGGCTCATTGTATTTCAGAGTGGGGGCATGATTTTCGTCCGGAATATAGAAAACTTAATTTACTTCGCCAAATGTTTCCCCGCGCTCCAATAGTAGCACTTACCGCTACAGCAACACAAAAAGTAAAAGATGATATCGTTCGTCAACTTAATTTTAAAAACCATAGTGTATATGTGGGTAGCTTTAATAGAAAAAATCTTTCTTATAAAATTAGACCAAAACAAGAAGCTTATTCGCAAATTGTAAATTATATAGAAGATCATCCAACCGCTCCTGGTATTATTTATTGTCATAGCCGTGCGGCAGTGGATAGGATGGCAGAACATTTACTCTCAGATGGCATTGAGGCGCTTCCATATCATGCGGGAATGTCACAAAAAGAAAGAAATCAAAATCAAGAGCGTTTTATGAGAGGGGATGCAAAAATTATTATTGCAACAATTGCGTTTGGTATGGGAATAGACAAATCAGATATTCGTTTTGTTATACATTATAACTTACCGAAAAACATAGAGGGGTATTATCAGGAGACGGGGCGAGCTGGGAGAGATGGAAAACCAGCAGATTGCATACTCTTTTTTAGCTACGCAGATAAGATCAAACATGAATTTTTTATAACCAAAAAAAAGAATATACATCAACAGACAATTGCTCAGATGCAATTGGACACCATGGTTACATTTTGTACTGCAAATATATGTAGGCGTAAAATGCTTCTTCAGTATTTTGGAGAACGACTCACAGAACTCCCGTGTAGTGGATGCGATGTGTGTGGTTATAACGAGTAAAAAGTTGAAAAGCAGAAAGTATAAAGAAAAAAATAATAAACTGAACAAGTTAAATATAGTTTCAATACCTTTCAATCTCACATCAATCTTATAAAACATCAAAATTTCATGTAAAAATATGAAGTAAATAGGGCGATGCCTTATAGGACATCGCCCTATGTTATTTTATTAAATTTTGTTACTATTTATATAAATAGATTGTTTTATTATGAAAAGCAAAGAAATAGTTGAATCTTTATTAGACGAAGCTGGTATTACTATAAATGGTGATAATTCTTATGATATAAAGATTCATAATGAAGAGTTTTATGATCGTGTCTTAAATCAAGGGACTTTTGGGCTTGGAGAATCATATATGGATGGTTGGTGGGATTGTGATAAGCTTGATGAATTTTTTGATAGAGTTATCTCTGCAGGTCTTGAAAGTAAAATTAAAAAGAACTTATCTATAGCACTGCGTCTTGGTCTACGGTCACTCCTCTATATGGGAAAAAAATCAAAGGCATTTGAGGTAGGAGAACAACATTATGATATTGGTAACGATCTTTACCGTTCAATGTTAGGAAAACGTATGGTATATACGTGTGGTTATTGGAAGAGTGCTAAAAATTTAGATGATGCACAAGATGCGAAGTTAGATCTTGTATGTAAAAAAATTGGTCTAAAGTCCGGACAAAGGATATTGGATGTTGGTTCTGGGTGGGGGAGTTTTATCGGATTTGCTGCCGAAAAATATGGAGCAAATACTCTCGGTATTACTATTTCAAAAGAACAAAAAGAACTTGCTGATAAATTATATAAAAACCTTCCAGCAGAAACTCGACTTCAGGATTATCGTGATATTAACGAAAAATTTGATCACGTAGTTTCACTTGGTATGTTTGAACATGTTGGAAAAGGAAACTATCGGGAATTTATGAAAGTGGTTCACCGCGCATTGAAAGATGATGGGTTTTTTCTTTTGCATACCATAGGAGGAAATCGTTCTGTTTCTTCAAATGATGCATGGACAGAAAAATACATTTTTCCGCACTCAATGCTTCCATCTATAAAACAAATAGGAAAGTCTATGGAAGGACTATTTGTAATGGAAGATTGGCATAATTTTGGAAGTTATTATGATAAAACACTTATGGCGTGGTATGAGAATTTTGAAAAGAGTTGGAATGGCATAAAATCAAATTATGATGATAGGTTTTATAGAATGTGGAAATACTACCTCTTATCATGTGCTGGTTCATTTCGCTCAAGAAAAAATCAATTATGGCAAATCGTGTTATCTAAAAAAGGAGTAAGGGGAGGATATAAATCAATGAGATAGATAAATTTACAAGAAATACTTTTTTTCAAAAAAGGTTTTAAAATAGAAAAAACTATATTTATTTAAATTTAAATTCCATAAATTTAATAGGTGTTGCCCCGTAGGGCAACACCTATATTATGACACGTAAGACTTACTGATTATTAAAATATTAGTTTATTCATGTGTAGAGATTATTGTATTTTTATTTTTTTAAGGCATTTATAAGATTTCTAATTTGTTTAATTAAAATATTTTGAAACAAAAAACCCCTCTAAAAGTAAGAGAGGTTTTTTAGAATAGGAAAATTACATTTGTGGATGCTGCATTGCTGGCTTTTCAGCCTCGCAGTGCTTACAGTTATTCTTATGAGTGAAAACCTCAAAGAGAGCTGAAAGACCAACAAGGATGTAAATAATCTGTGAAACCACAGCATCCTGTCCGCCAAAGAGCTGGCCGATGTCCCAGCTGAAAAGTACTAAAACGAGCCAGTTAAGGCCACCAATTACAAGAAGAGTGAAGGTGACCATATGAAGATTTTTCATGACGTTTTTAAAAAAATTAGCTTTAGGCGACCTTTATTTCATTATAACACATCATTGTTTCTTTCTTAAATTATTATTCATAAATCTTAAATAATTGTTTATGGTATAATTTTCTTATATGAATGAAAAAAAACGTATCAATATTCCTTCTGCACATGCACATATTTTGCCACTGAGCGCAAAAGAGATAAAGGAAGAGGCTAATCGCAGAGTATCCCTCATTACAAGTGAATTTTCAAAAGGACTCACTTTTACTGAAAAATATCAGAAGTCAGTAACATTTTTTGGTTCTGCTCGTTTTTCTGAAGATAATCCTCATTATAAAAAAGCACACAGTGTCGCTTATAAACTCTCAAAAGAGGATTTTGTTATTATAACAGGTGGAGGCCCCGGTATCATGGAAGCGGCAAATAGAGGCGCGCGAGAAGCAGAGGGACGTTCACTTGCATTTGCTATTGAACTTCCTCAAGAGCAAATTATAAATCCATACGTTGATGATTTTATAAGCTTCCATTACTTTTTTAGCAGAAAAGTTTGTCTTTCATATTCAGCGGAGGCGTATATTTATTTTCCAGGAGGATTTGGTACTATGGATGAATTTTTTGAAATATTAACACTTTCTCAAACACATAAAATACCTCCCGTCCCTATTATTCTTATTGGAAGTGATTATTGGAAGCCCCTAGATTCATTTTTGAGAGATATACTCTATGAGAAGCATAATAGTGTAAATAAGGAAGACTTTAATTTATATACCATAACCGATGATGAGGAAGAAATTATAAAGATCGTTAAATCGGCACCTCTTAGAAGAGAATAGATTACAATGAAATTTTTATACAACAATATTTCTCTTAAAGAAAAAGATATCCAAGATTATATAGAATCTATCAAAATACTTTCTCAAAAAATGGAGAAAGGAATTGTTTCTGAATCATACATTGATCCAAACGGTTTTTTGCATTTACCAGAGGATAAAGATGCCTTAAAAGAAATTAAAGAATTAAAAGAACGTCTTGTATCATCAAACTTAAAATATGTATTGGTAGTAGGCATCGGGGGTTCAAGTATGGGGGCAATGGGTATATATGAAGCGCTTTTCGGATATGGGGATATATATGAACTAAATCGTTTTCCGAAAATCATATTTGTAGAGACATGTGATTCAGAAATTTTTTCTAAATTAGAAACACTCATAGCTTCTATTTCTCATCCAAGTGAAATACTTGTCTCAATAGTTACTAAGTCTGGCAAAACCACAGAAACTATTATAAATACAAATTTAATAATAGGCCTCCTAAAGCGGTTTAAAGATTTTTCTGATCGTATTGTTTGTATTACAAATAGAAATTCTGAAGTTTGGAATATTGCAAAAAAAAATAAATTTTCTCTTCTCGAAATTCCTGAAATGGTGGGGGGGAGATATTCTATATTTTCTCCTGCAGGACTCTTCCCGCTTGCATGTATAGGAGTTGATATTTCTGCCCTTTGTGAAGGAGCAATTTCTATACACAAAATGATCTCTAGTGATACTATTTTAGAAAATTATCCAGCAATTTCAGCGATAGCGCTATATCTTTCTATGAAGGGAGATAAGAAAATACATAACACATTTATATTTCATCCAGAGTTTGAAAATATAGGGAAATGGTACAAACAACTTATGGCTGAAAGTACAGGTAAAAATGAGAATATAGGCATGGTTCCAACTGTTTCTATAGGCTCACAAGACTTGCACTCAATTGCTCAATTGTATCTAGGTGGACCGGATGACATAGTAACAACATTTATTTATACAGAGAAAAGAAATATATTACACAAAATATCGCCGGATGATTTTTCAAAAATTATAGGAGATTTTGAGAGCAAATCTCTTGTTGATGTTATGTCAGCAATTTATGAAGGAACAAAAAATGGATATAAAAAAGCCAATCGTCAATTTATGGAAATTATTTTACCTGATATATCAGAACACTCATTAGGAGCTTTTTTAGAGTTTAAAATGATAGAAATTGTATATTTAGCCGGCCTTATGAAGGTAGATGCCTTTAATCAGCCCGATGTAGAAAAATATAAAGAAGAGGTAAGGAAAATAATGAATTACTAATTATAATATGTATATATTATTTGACATTGGAGGTACTAAAACGCGTATTGCTTCTACAAAAAACGGAGATGAATTTTCTGAACCAAAAATAATTCGTACTCCAGATAGTTTTGAAGAGTGGATGGGATTGTTTCAGGATGTAGTATCAAAAATAGTAGGAGATGAAGCTATTGAAGGTATTGCCGGGGGTGTTGCGGGAACGTTTGATAAAAAAAATGAAATATTGTTTCATACTTCTCATCTTATACATTGGTCAAAAAAACCAGTGAAGAAAATATTAGAAGACACATTTCAAGCGCCCGTCTTTATTGATAATGATTCCGCTATTGTGGGATTAGGAGAAATGAAATATGGAGCAGGAAGAGGATTTACTATTGGAGCTTATATAACAGTAAGTACGGGCGTTGGTGGAGCGAGGTATATCAATGGAACTATAGATAAGAATTCTTTTGGCTTTGAACCGGGGCACCAAATTATAAAAATGGGGGATAGTATAATATGTCCGTCTTGTCATCATGCGGGGTGTCTTGAATCACTTGTTTCAGGTTCTGCAATACACAATCGCCTCGGGAAACATCCACGTGATATACACGTAGCGCAATTTTGGAAAGAAACGGCACACACTCTTTCTCAAGGTCTTTATAACACCATACTTCACTGGTCGCCTGATGGTATTGTGCTTGGTGGATCAATGATTACGGGAGATCCAGCAATATCAGTTTCAGACGTAAGAGAATATTTAAAAGAGATGATGAAAATTTTTCCTGAGCTTCCAGAAATAAAAAAAGCCGAGCTAGGTGATTTCGGAGGAATTTATGGAGCAATGGAACTTTTAAAGCAGAAGAAAGTCTTTAATAAAAAATAAAATATCTTGAGATATTATTTAATATTAAATTTTACAAGGTAATCAGAAATCCCTTCTATATTACTTATTACATTGAAATCAAGCACACCCTTCCCATCAAGTTCGTAATAATGTGACCAACAGTCATTTTTTGTAAAAGTCTCATTACCAGTAAAAAGATTTTCTCCATTTGAAACAATCCCCGCAGTTGCGGTATCGGAAACGAATGAAATATTTTTTTGAGGGTAGACCTCCTCAGGGAGCGCTATCATAACACGCGTAGTTTCATTAACCTCTTTTATCGTGCCGTTCCTAACATTAGAAAATGATTCACATGCCTCTATCTCATCATTATATTTTTTAGTATTTTCTTTTTGTAAAAGAGTACGCGCCTCGTTTCTTTTTGTAATAAAATATATATTTCCTCCTATAACAATGAGGGCAATTCCAATTATTATAATTAGTATATTTCTTTTACTCATACGAACACTCAAAAGAAGATTACTTTAAAATAAGAAGTAAGAGGAGAGCTACAATGATGAAAATAATCATCCAGACCGCACTCCAAAGAAGTACAGAAAAGGCTTCTTTTTTCTTTCCCTCAAAAAAAAGTTTTGCAGGATAACCAAGAATAAGTGATCCTGAAATAAGAGTAGAAAAAACAAAAACAAGAAGAAAGAAGATAACACTGACTATAGGAGATATGTTTGCTGGCTGTATCCAAGAACTTGTAAGTTGGGAGAGTAGCGCAAAAAGGGTAATATATGCAGTAAGACCAAACACTTCCACAAGAGCAATTTTTATTGGTGATTTCATATAACTTTATTATATCAAATTATTTCTAGTTATTTAATTTGATCAAATATTCCATTTTTTATTGCTTTTGGCCAATACCTTTTCTGGATTTTTAAAATTTCGGACCTGGGAGTCGAACGTCATTTGTTTCTAACAAACTTTTTAAGAACCCTTGGTTCTCAACGATTTGATTATTATTAAATCTACTCTCCAACATAGAGGGAATCCGATTATTTTCCCCTCCGACCCACCTTTCATTCAAATCAAGAAGCAAAATATATAAAATTAAACACCTTTTAGGTGTTTAATTTTTATTTGCTGCCGGACCTGGATTCGAACCAAGATAACATGCTCCAGAGGCATGTGTCCTACCATTAGACGATCCGGCAAATATGTAAGGAACGTATCTATTATTACCTTAAAAGAAATGATAAATCAATATAATAGTAATAAACTTATGTTTTAAGTACACATTTTTGGCGGGTTGGTTGATTGATATTCGACCAGGAATTCATTCGGTGTTTTGCCATCCAATCCACAGTGTTTGAGGTTGTTGTGTGTATTGTTCCACATTCTGGTCGTTCTCCTCAAGTCCGAGAGAAACGAGAACGAGTTTCGATCATAGAGCGATCAATTTGATCTCACCCTTCACGATGGGGAAAACCTATTACAGCCGCTTTTCTTGTATTGTTTTTACCATGGATATTGCCATATCCTCATTTTATGGGGAAACCGCCATATGCGTGTGCACATTATCTTATTTTATTGACTAATATCTAAAAATACATTATTATATGTTTAGTTTAATTAATAGGAGAAAATGAAATGAATTTTAAAAAAATAAATTCATCTATGGTTTTGTTTGATAAAAAATATAATTATCAAACTCAACTTAAAACCTTTAGAGAGAAATACGGAAATAATTTTGTGTTTTTCAATAAAGAAATAACAGATGAAAATTTTTCCAAATCAGCTATCGTCCCTATGGGAACAGAAACATGGGAAGTTGATATTATTTTGATAAAAAGAGAGGTGACTGTTCAAGAATGCGTTACCTACTTCCTAAGAGAGGAGAACGCCAGATTTACCAGTCCTCAAGGTCTTTCTTTTATATATCAGAACTACAGGAAAATACTTCCTGCTGAAGGAAAAATATTCGCCATTCACTCAAAAGAATATCTCTTGAGTGAAGGAGGGGATTATCTCATCCCTTACATAAATATAAATAAAAAATTCCTCATTTT
>Ga0210057_1009204_pt1 | contig 11498 bp, 15 predicted proteins | sample CryGeyCG2114_010_2_FD_183968 | JGI IMG/M metagenome (GOLD analysis project Ga0210057, IMG submission 183968) | Groundwater microbial communities from aquifer - Crystal Geyser CG10_big_fil_rev_8/21/14_0.10 (SPAdes) (version 2) | ecosystem: Environmental > Aquatic > Deep subsurface > Groundwater ...
ATGAGTCATATGAGCAGGAGCTCGGAGACCTAGTGGTCACCATCTTGCGCATCGTCCGAATCAAAGATATCGACCTTCACGAAAAGATCATTGGGACTCTCAAAAAAATCGAGGCCCGCAAGCTCAAACCCAAAGAATATAAAGAGTTGGTGTAAAATATCTCTACTATCTGCCGAATCGTCTAATGGTAGGACAGCAGTTTCTGAAGCTGCTTATTGGGGTTCGAATCCCTGTTCGGCAACATACAAAATAAGACGGAATTATCCGTCTTATTTTGTATAATACTGGATTGATTCGAACCGTAGGTGAGAATAAGCACTTCAACCCCGTCGTGGCGGGGCTGAGAAATGTATCCAGATACATAGTAATCTGGGATACCCTGTTCGGCAACCATGGGAAATATTGGATTTGTCTCGACCTTTAAAAATCTTAAGACTACTAAGTTCAGATCTCCATTTATTGATGATTAAAGGTAATCAATTACTTACTCTACTGAGTGATTTTTTGTAGCAAACTAGCCAATTATCAAAGCAATTTAACAACAAAAATGCAAACATTCTCGTAGTTGTGTATTATTAAGTTATGAAGAACTTGCCCAAGGTATCTATATCAGGTGAACTATTAAAGTGGGCTCGAAAAACCAGGTTTGGTGGCGACATTGAGGAGGCCTCCAAAAAACTCAAGGTTACAAAAGAACAGGTTATATCCTGGGAATCTCAAGGGGCTGACATGACGGCCTCAGAGATACGTAAATTATCTAAAGCTTACAAACGATCAGAAACTGTCTTCTTATTGAAAACCATTCCCAAGTCACAAGAACCTCCCAAATTCCGGAGATTCTTACTCGAGGAAGAGATGTTGTCAAAAGAGACATTAATGGTCATGCGGAAAGCACAAGAAACTCAAATATCTACTATTGACCTGCTTGGCGAAATAGATAACATATTATTGAATACTTTAGCCTCGCATAAAAAAGACTCAGACCTACTAGCGAGCAAGACTATTGAAGCTTTAGAAATAAATAATGAACTTCGGTTCACAAGTAAAAATACCAAAGAACAATTACAACAGTGGAAAAGATTACTAGAATCAAATAATATCATGGTGTTAGAGTATAGTTTTCCTCTAGCTGATGCCAGGGCATTTGCTATCTACAATAAATCAATTCCGGTAATTATTCTTAATAGTAGAGATACGGATAACGGCAGGGTTTTTTCCTTGTTCCATGAGTTTGGCCACTTATTACTAAAGCAAAGCGAATTAGATGTAGAAATGACTCTAGATTACAGCAAGTCGATAGCTGATGAGTTATTTTGCAATCAAATATCTGCAAATATCCTTGTTCCGACCGATCTGCTCAAACAAAAAGTATTAGCTGGTCTTATTGACGAACCGCAAATCAAAGATTTGGCAAAGAGATTTAAAGTCAGTACATCAGTAATATGGCGTAGGTTGTACGACAACAAGCTGATCAGTGTAACTCAATATAACAAAGTTCGATCCAAACTTTCCACTTTCGAGCCTTTTAAATTTGAAAAAACTAAAAAGAAATTTGGTGCAAACAGAAACACTCATTTATACAAAAAAATCAAAAATATGGGTGAACTATACATAGGTGCAACTCTTGAAGCTTTCAATACGAATCGCATTAGTCATTACGAAGTATTAGATTACTTAGGAATACAGTCAGTCGCCTTGCCCCGACTACAAAGATTACTGTTTGTATAACTATGAGTGGACAAGACGAACTATTTACTAAGCAAGCACTCTATTGTTTTGATACTTCTTCGCTAATACAACTCCGAGCATATTACCCTCAAGATTTATTCCCCGATATCAACGATGCTGTTTATGCCCAAATTATTTCTGGTGAAATAATAATTTGTGATTTAGTCTTAGAAGAACTCAAAGATAAAGAAAAATCGATGCACAAATCTATCACTGGTAACTTACCAAAGAGTCGTCGAGCTAGTTTCTCAGATCACATAATCGAAACACAACGTATCGTTCAAATATATTATGATCAATTAAATAAATCTTATGCAATCAAGGCTGACCCCCTTGTTATCGCTTGTGCAAAAACTACAAACACAACTGTCGTTACAGAAGAAACTAACTCTGATCCATCAAGAATACCTCGCATTTGCGATAGAGAAGGAATAAAGTGTATTAACATCGTTGATTTCTATAGAAATTGTAAAACCCAATAAAATCTACTCATGCAAATAGACATCTATCCAAGCTCCAAACAATTCTCAAAATGTTTAGTTCTTGTGGGAGGTAGTGGGGATACATCAGAAGAGTTTGCACCACTTGTTACCGAACTAAGTAAAAAAATGCCCGCTATTGCGATATGCACCTTTAACTTTTCCTCGCAAAGTCTGACTGAGAGCATTCTAGATATCCAAACTCAAGAGTTAGACTTGGTATTTAAGAAGTTAACACTAGATTATAATTTTAACGAGCTCAATATCTTTGCAACCAGTATGGGCTCATACTCAACAATCAAGTTGATTACCAGTAATAAATATTCAGCCATCATAAGTCGGGTTATTTTTTATGATCCGGCAGATTATTACTTGTCACCAAAATTTAAAAATTCAGACGACGTCACTTGGTCAGGCTCACAACAATATCTTCCTGTGCAAGCTGTCATTAGCAGTGAATTGGGGCATTTAACAGGCCATATCAAAGTATCAGTTGTCCATCTAACGCTTAGGAACTATGGACCTTCAGGTTACTTAACAGACGATTTGGTACTTAGGGGAGAGGATGATCCAAGTGGTTATCCAAGATTAAATACTCAAATGGTGAAGAGCTTCTACGACAAAACACCACCTAATAATCGGGGAGAATATTTTGAAGAGTCAAATGTCCCTCACGCGATGTTGAGAGATGGGAATGTTTCTAAAAATATTGCGAGAATTGTCAACACTGTAGTAAAAATTATTTCTAAATTACAATTTGATTTTTAATTGCCACAACTCCACCAATATCTCTCAGCAAGTTGTAGAAACTATCCATGATAGAGAGGGGTTAGTTCCACACATTTTTCCCACTAGATTTAATCAAGCTCAATTTATCAATCTAGTAGATCGTGTGAATCCTGATCTAATTATTGGTCTAGGGCAATATCCTCGGGGTAAAAAACTGCGTATCGAAACAATAGCTCACAATCACTACAGTTCGACTTCTACTCAATGTACATCTTGGGAACTTGGGCACTTCAACATCATGCTCGCTTTGCCTTCCTTCATATCCCAAAAGATTATGTTTTAGACAAAGCTCGTGAATATATCGAAGGCGAAATAAATAGGATTATTAATTAGCTCTCTAAATCGCTCGGCATCGGCTCAGGTGGAAGGAACTCTTCGCCACCGTCTTTTGGTGCGTACTGCTCCGCTTTGAGCCACTCAACATAAGTGCACCCCGTGGCCTCTTTTTTATCTCTATCCCATCCAGCCGTTGAACACTTCTTCATCTTTTTCCCACTCGCTGTCGTATACAAAACCAGTTTTTGCCCGCACTCTGGGCAGTCCTCATCTAGTTTTTCGGTCGTTCCATTGATCCACTCGATATAATCACACCCCTCGGCTTTTTTGAGTTCTACGTTCCAGACATTGGTTGAGCACTTCTTCATCTTTTTGCCAAATCTAGTCACGTTTAGTACGAGTGGCTTGCCACACTTGGGGCACTTCTCATCTAGTTCTTGGGGCTGTACCTCTAGCCACTTGACGAAGTCACAGCCCTCATTTTTATGGGTATCTGGATTCCAAGCTCCCTTGGAACAACGCTGCAACTTCCTGCCAGTCTTGGTCTCTGCAACGGGGGATAGTTCACTACCACATTTGGGACATTTCTCTTCCATTAGTACATAATAGATGGTATGTCTTACTTTGTCTATATGCTAGTTTGTGAGGATCGGAGTTTTTATCTAGGCACTACAAATGATATTGCTAAACGCTTTGTCGCACATTTATCAGGCAAAGGCGCGAGTTACACGAGGAGTCACAAGCCAATCAAAATAGTTTATCAGGAGCAGTTGAGCGACAAGTCTAGTGCCCTCAAACGTGAGCATGCTCTCAAACAACTTACTCACACCCAGAAACAGGCCTTAACCTCTTCCCAGTAATCATTTTTTCCGTCACAATGTAACTCATGTTCAAAAGATTGCGCAAATTACTCAAAAATATTGGACCAGGAATAATTAGTGGTTCTGCCGACGATGATCCATCTGGCATTGCTACTTATAGTCAGTCTGGTGCTCAGTTTGGCTTTGGCCAGCTCTGGACAGCTCTTTATATGCTCCCATTCTTAATTTCAGTTCAAGAGGCGTGTGCTAGGATAGGGGCAGTCACAGGACGTGGTATCTCAGCCGCCGTCAAGCGACATTACTCCAAGTCAGTTTTACTTGTCATGGTTTTGGCTGTTCTCATCGCCAACACTATCAACATCGGTGCCGATATCGGGGCGATGGCGTCTTCTCTCAAGCTCGTTATCCCCATCTCTTTTGTCTCTCTCACGATTATCATTACTAGTAGTATTTTGATCCTCGAAATATTCACCTCCTATCGTACCTACGCAAATATCCTCAAATGGCTAGCTCTCTCGCTCCTGGCATATCCTCTTACCATGTTGATTATCGAAGTTCCCTGGGCTAGTGTGCTTCCCGCCACCTTTATACCCAATGTTGAACTCAACTTTGCCTTTTTCTTTATTATCATGGGAGTCTTGGGTACTACCATTTCTCCTTTTATGTTTTTCTGGCAAGCATCAGAGGAGGTAGAGGAGGAGCGTTCTCACAAGATGATTAAGCATGGCATTCCTCGCTTAACAGTGCGTTTTATTCGCAACCTTCGCGTGGGTACAATCATTGGGATGATTTTTGCCGAGTTGGGGACGTGGTCCATTATTATTGTCGCAGCCAGTGTCTTAAATACTCATGGCATAACAGATATCAAAACTGCCGCAGATGCCGCCGCCGCTCTAGAGCCACTCGTGGCTAGTTTCCCCAACGCCGGATATCTAGCCAAACTCATCTTTACAACGGGTGTTCTAGGTCTAGGACTACTCGCCATTCCCGTGCTAGCAGGGTCGGCAGCCTTTGCATTATCTGAGGCTGTCGGATTTCGTGACGGGCTCAATCTCAAATTCAAACAAGCTCATGGGTTCTACCTCACTATGATCGTTGCTACTTTAATCGGTTTGTTGATCAATTATCTAGGGATTGATCCCATCAAAGCTCTGGTCTATGCGGGGGTGCTCAATGGATTTGTAGCCGTGCCTCTTATCTTCTTGATCGGCAAAATTAGTAGTGATAAAAAAATCATGGGTAAATATCGCAGTGGTCTACTCTCCCGGACCTTTATCTGGCTGACATTCGTCGCTATGACTCTCTCAGCTTTAGCGACTGTTTATTTGCTCCTGGCGCGGTGACTACTTACTCACTGCCAGCAAAACCCCCCCACCGAGGCGGGGGGGTTTTGTTTTCTATGTACTAAGTACTAATAACTATGTACTAATTTAATAACTGGATCTGCCATAGCCACCACGACTATTGTCGCGGTTACCATAACTGGATGAACCACCCGCTGGGCGGCCACCACCAAATCCACCACCACGACTATTGTCGCGAGGTTCCATTGGACGTGCTTCGTTTACAACGATCGCTCGACCATCTAGGTCTTTCCCGTTGAGTTCGGCTACTGCCTTTTGGGCTTCTTCTTCAGTACTCATCTCTACAAAGCCGAAGCCTTTAGAGCGACCAGTTGCACGGTCAGTGATGACACGGGCACTAGAGACAGTACCTACCTGGGAGAAAAAAGCTGCTAATGAGTCGTCAGTCGTAGCCCAGGCTAAACTTCCGATAAATAATTTGGTTGCCATGTGCGGCACCTCCATAAACGCGTGCCACCACTTTTACTCGCAAACTACAGAGAATAAATCACTATCGCTTCGGAAAAGTATGTACACATAAATAACTAGTGATCATTATAGCACATATTGGATGATACAATGTCAACATGCGTGGATTTCTTAATTTTATCAGAGAACAAGGGGTTATGGGTTTGGCAGTGGGGTTCATTTTGGGAGGTGCCATCTCCAAAGTCGTCTCTTCATTGGTCACTGACATTATCAATCCACTTGTGGGGATCCTCCTAGGTTTTACTGCCAATTTGGCGGACGCTTCGTTTTGGCTTGCAGGCAAGCAAGTCATGTGGGGTCACTTCCTCGCGGTGATTATAGATTTTACTATCATCGCGGGCGTTGTTTATTTTGGGGTCCATGGTCTGGGCCTCGACAAACTCGACAAACCAAAAGCAAGCTCCACTAAAAAATAATCTCCTTGACATTCGGGTTGTATTTGGTATTAAATAAAGTTGATATTAATTGGCAAAGGAGGGATGTATGACTGCCCCGTCAAAATCAATCATTATTTATAAGATCTCAAAGAAAAATAAACTCGAGATCCCCATTCAGAATGAGTCAGTTTGGCTTTCTGCTAGTCAGATGTCTGAGTTATTTGATAAAGACATAAAAACTATTTATGAGCATATTAACAATGTATTTAAAGAGAAAGAGCTAGTAAAAAGATCAACTGTCCGGAAATTCCAGACAGTTCAACTAGAGGGAAAACAATCAAAAACTCGCAATTTGGATCACTTCAATCTAGATGTGGTTATCTCAGTTGGTTACAGAGTTAAGTCACTCCGTGGCACTCAATTCCGCATCTGGGCCACCAAGACTCTCCGCGACTATATTCTCAAAGGTTACGCTATCAACAATAATCGCATCATCGATACAGGTATTGACAAACTTGGTCGCGCCGTGGCTCTCATTAAACAAACCCTCGACTCCAAAGTACTCACATCTGCCGAGTCACAAGGTATTCTTCGCGTCATCACCGACTACGCCCATTCCTGGGTCATGATGCACAAATATGACGAGGGAGATGTTAAGATCTATGCCAAAACGAAACCAAAATATGTTTTGACCTACGATGAAGCCATCGGTTACGTCAGGGAGTTGAGCAAAACTCTCCATTCCCAAGATTCAGCCGCTAGATTCGTCGGGATGGAGAGGAATGATCATGGACTAGATCGAATTATTGGCAGTATTAATCAGACTTACGGTGGCAGAGAGCTCTACAAAACTGTAGAAGAAAAAGCCGCTCATTTACTCTATTTTGTGATCAAAGACCACCCATTGATCGACGGCAACAAACGCTCTGGTTCTCTCCTCTTTATCCATTACCTTGCGCAGAACGGTCTCCTTTTCCGCGAGTCAGGCGAACGCACGATCAACGACAATACAATTGTTGCCCTAGCACTTCTTATCTCACAGAGTCATCCCAAAGACAAAGAAGTCATGATTCACCTCATCACTAATCTTTTGGGGTAAATTAGTTTAATGAAGCTCTTTTTAACCTCAAAATTCCATCACGTGGCCACCGATATAGTCACTAAGTTGAGCGATGAGCAAAAACAACAAGTTGTCTTTATCACTACCCCATTCAAATATAGAGAGTTCAAGGAAGGCGAGCTCGCCTGGCATTACAACAATTTGGATGCTATGTCTAAGTATGGTTACAAATATGAGTTTTACGATATCTCTCATAAGGCTCACAGTGACATTGAGCGAGACTTAGCCAAATACAAGACAATGTATGTCGAAGGGGGTAACTCTTTTTTCCTCATGCAGGAAGCGCACAAAAACAATTTTGGTGACTACGTCAAAAAACGAGTAGCACAAGGGATGATCTATATATCAGAAAGTGCTGGCTCAGTATGTGCTGGGGTCGATATCGCTGCCAACTCACGACCTGGCAAATCACTCAAGGATTACGATTTACCCAATTCTAGCGGATTTGACCTGGTCAATTTTGCTTTTTTCCCTCACTGGGGTCAACCAGAGAAGAGAGAGGATTATATAAATTCCAAAATCCCCAACGCATATCGCGAGGATTATCCCTACATACTTTTGACCAACCATCAATACGTCGAAGTCGCTGACGACTGGTACAAAATAATCGACGCAACAAAGAAATAGTTACTACTATGATTCGAATTATAGTAGTATGAAAAATATGAACAAATCACTCAAACTCTTACTCACCATCAACAGCATTTTCGTCATTGCAGGCAATCTACTTGGTCCGCTTTATGCAGTCTATATTGAGGGACTTGGTGGGTCGATAGCAGTAGTTAGTGCCACCTGGAGTGTTATGCTTCTCACAACCACCCTAGTCAATTTTGCCCTAATTCGTTACGGTGACAGAATCAAAGAGCATGAATATTTTTTAATCGCTGGATTTATTCTCAGGGCAGTGACATGGACTGGCTTTATCTTTGCCAGCAATATCGCAAGTATTATTATCCTACAAATAATTTTGGGTCTAGGAGAAGCAGTTGGGAGTACCGGTTTTGATGCCATTTTCGCTGAACATTTAGATAAAGCTAGTCATATCCGCGATTACGCTGTCTGGAAAACAGTTTCAAATATTATTGCAGCTCTTGCCACTCTCGTGGGTGGGTTTGTTGTCGCTAGTTATGGTTTTAAACCTATGTTTTACTTTATGGCGGTCATTGCTATTGGTTGTGCAATATTCACTTACTTCTTACCACGTCGTGCGTTATAAATTAATAAAAATTACATTCCATACACGACCACTTTATTCTCGATTTTCACTAAACTTTAATACTATATAGTATTAAAGTTTATTTGTATTTGCACGATTAGTGAACAAAGAGGTTTTTCTTGAACGTTTTCGCGATGGTTTGCTTAGTGATTCGATTAATGTATCAAGCGCATAGTAGCTTGGATATCTCTTTCTCAAACTTGTCGAGTCATATTTATTTTTGAGATTTTCCTCTTCATCATGGAGTTTATTTACCACACTCAAAACTTCGGGATAATCATCTAAATTCAGGCTAATTTTTGCAATTGTTGGATCTGTTACATGCACAGTGTTACGAATTGTTCGATAATCATAACCCTCAGTCAGCATTTTTGCGATTTGGATTCGTTTTGCTAACATTACGATCTCATTTCTAGATAAAAGTGCTCGCAACATACCCTCCATTTCATTTTTGGTATCAACGAGCGTAAATGCCCGCCACAAATTCCCCATAAACCAATCAAGAATATCTCGTTTTACTTTAAACCTACTTACTTTCGTCATATTATTCTTACACTTTAATACTATATAGTAATGTAGTTTACTGCAAGGTCGGGGTAAAAGGCGCAATGTGCTAAACTCGGTATATGTCAAATCCCAATCAACTAAATAGCGTTCTCTTTCTTCAAAAATGCATCATCGTAAACGACAAAGGTCTAATTCTTGCCCTCAAACGCTCATCGACAAAAGACTCAGACAGATCAAGTTGTTGGGATCTACCTGGTGGGACTTACGAGCCAGGCGAGGATGTAATCAATTCCATCAAGCGCGAAGTGATGGAAGAAGCCAAACTGAATATCATCGACCTACAGCCAATTTATCTTGCCAATGGTATTAATCACCCCAACGATTTTATGAGTGGAGAAAACGTTTTTGCTGTGACTCACGTTTGTAACAATTGGGCGGGGGAGGTCGCCATTTCCGATGAACATACAGAGTATCGCTGGGTCACACCAGAAGAATTTATGACCTACGATTTCGGCGACGACGGGGGATTCTTTAAAGCCAGTGTCCAAGCTTACATCGAACGACACAATGATTTAAATCATTAGATCAAAATACTTTTCAAACGCCTGTACAAAATGATAGGGGTTTGCTAATAACAGTTTACCTATCTCAGAACGACTAAACCATTTCAGTTCAGCAACTTCTTCCTTATTCAACTCGAGTGTTTTGATCTCCAAATCTAGCTGACTAGAAAATAGTTGGCAGTAAAAATTGTTATATCCAGTTACTAGTAACTTCTTCCCTTCAATGGTTACAAATCCCTCAATTCCAATCTCATTCTTAGTAGCTTGCTTAATAGCTTCAAGATAAGTCTGCCCATTTTCAAGCACAGCGGCCACGCTCGGCCCCCACCGATTTGGATCTCTGCGCTTATTAGTTGGTCGCTTGGCCAGCAAAACCTCTCCCTTGTTGTTGGTGATCCACAATGCAGACACTCGCACAATATCGTTCTCATCAAAAGCATCAAGTTTTTTATATCCAATCTCATTGTCAGTTTGATCAACTAAAGTGGCATACCGTTCATGCTTAATCAATAGGATTTTGTCCAATTTACTTGACACTTTCTCAAATATTTTAATATGACCATTAATATTAGGGTGAAGTCCGTCGTCAAAGTCAGCGTCAGTTAGCAACTCATTTATGTCAACAAACATCAGTCCATTCTTTCTTGCAACCTCTTCTAATTTAGCATCATAAATTTTTGTGCGTTCTTTCGTGTATGACTTGCCAGTCGTGCTTTGAATAAGCGGAGTTGTCAGGAGATCGCTCCCTTTTACGAGCCCAAGTACCACAATTTTATCGGTGAATTTTCGTGCTTTCTCGATCAACAACTCCATATTTACCTCAAAATCTTGAAGCGGTGTTTCAGGATAATCTTCAGTACCGCGAAACAATGAATCGTTTATTCCAATGTTAAAGATAATCAATCCTGGTTTCCGAGCCGACATCTCCACATCAAATCTCTGTAGCAAATTCTTGGTTGTATCACCATCTACTCCCAAGTCATACAAGGAATACAAGTTATCAAAGTTCTTTTCTAAATGATTACGCAGGAGGTTTGCCCACGCCACTCGAAATGGGAGGCGTGGCCCCCAGGTAATACTATCGCCAATTGTGCAAATATTCATTATCCCATTATAGCTGAGATTTTTAACATTTGACATTCGGGTATATTACGGTATTAAATAGAATTGTTATTGGCATTAGTAGGAGGTGGATATGGACAAGCAATTGGTTGTTTTTGAAGATAAACAGATCAGGAGAGTTTGGGACGAATTAAGAGAAGAATGGCATTTCTCAGTCATAGATATTGTAGGTATTCTGATAGATCAACCAGACTATCAAAAGGCACGTAAATACTGGAACAAACTCAGTGAACGTCTTACAAAAGAGGGGAACGAGTCGGTGACAAATTGTCACCGACTGAAAATTATGGCAGCTGATGGTAAAAAATATCTAACAGATTGTGCAAACATGGAGACAATTTTTCGTCTTATTCAGTCAATCCCTAGTCCAAAAGCAGAGCCAATCAAGCTCTGGCTAGCCAAGGTTGGCCATGAGCGCATTCAAGAAATAGCCGATCCAGAAAAATCCATCAACCGTGGACGGGTAAACTGGCAAAAACTAGGGCGTAGTGAACAGTGGATAGAGCAGAGGATGATGGGACAGGAGATAAGAAATAAACTCACAGATTACTGGAAAAATCATGAAATCACCAAGGAGCAAGAATACGCTATACTCACAAATATTATTCATAGCGAATGGGCAGATGTTTCCGTTAGTCAGCACAAAAAGATCAAAGGTTTAAAGTCAC
>Ga0210057_1009205_pt1 | contig 11497 bp, 11 predicted proteins | sample CryGeyCG2114_010_2_FD_183968 | JGI IMG/M metagenome (GOLD analysis project Ga0210057, IMG submission 183968) | Groundwater microbial communities from aquifer - Crystal Geyser CG10_big_fil_rev_8/21/14_0.10 (SPAdes) (version 2) | ecosystem: Environmental > Aquatic > Deep subsurface > Groundwater ...
AAAACTTATGAACCCCGTTAGAAGTCCTAGCCAGAAAAAAATCAGAGATTTTTTTCTGCCTGTTGACAATGGAGTTATTATTAAATAACAGAAGTTTGGCTAAAATCAACCATTGGTTAGAATAAAACGAACTTCTAACGGGGTGAATAATGAGGCTCGCAATTTGAATTTAACTCTGATAATTATGAGTAACGGGGTAAAACAAATTCAATAAAAAAGCGACAAAGGATTTTACAATCTCTTTGCCGCTTTAAATAAGGAAGAACAATCGGAAAAGTATTCGACTCGGCTTTAATTTTTTCCTTGAGGTACCAAAGCCTTCCAACCTATGATATCACAATGGTCTCCTCTTTTCCCTTCCATAATAGGACACTTTTCTAATAAAATTTTGAGGTCACACTCCTCAAATCTTCCACAACCCTCACCTGCCATTCCGCAACTATTGATATAAAAAAAATAACACATCACATCGCTCATTTCTACTTCACCTCCTTGTATATTTGTTTATTAAGTTTTCAAAAAAGCTACTGGCGGGATATTCTGAAATTAGCTCGAACTTATTTTGAAAAGAATTTTTAATTTTTGCCTGCGGGCGGCGAAACCGCCCGCAGGCAGACTTCCAAGAAATTTTATCGGGCGTCGTAAAATTGGTATATATGAAATATTTAATCCTAAATATAAATTATCAAAATTAGAAAAAATTACAAGCTCTTTGAAAAATAAAATGGGCGGCTAGAGAGTTTTATTCTCTTCGCCACCCCGATGGACACCTAAAGGATAAAGTATTTACTTCGACGAGATAGTAAGGATGGCTGGATTAACCACTCCTTTTGCCTTTTCGGCTTCTTCCTCCGAGAGATATTGACGGTTCCAGTATTGCCGGAATTCCTCCCCGCGAGGATGGAAATGGGTGAATGTCTGAACGACACATCCCATCTGGAAGCCAGTAATTCCCATTTCATATACAGTCTCTTCTGCTTCCTTCGGGGTTTTGCCTTCAGACAAGGCTCTCATTACTCTCAAGGAAGCCTCGACAACGCCGGCAGAGTAGAAATCTTTGGTGTTGTTAGAAACAAATTCTTTCCACTCCTCTTTTAGCTCAGGTTTTATCAAGTTTTCTCCTTCTTCCATAAAACCTGAGGTTTTAGTCTTAGCTTCCTTATTGAGTTGGGTTACCTGCGCTTCCCACTTCTGTTTTCCGGCCCATCGCTTTTGACGCTGTTCCAAAGCGATGTCGGGTCCGAAAGTAGCTTCGACCATTGCATCAATTTCTTCATCACGCCTCAAGTCATAGTCATTAGGAATCAACAGGTTTTCGTAAAGAACTTCTCCGTTTTCTTCCTCTATGATGCTGCAGATAGCACTGCCATAGCCTACAAACGGAATCCCGGTGCTCTCAAGCTCGATATTGACAAAATCATTCACCGCTCTTAGAACACTCTTGTCTCTTTGTAATCGGCCATACCATACATGCATTACTGACACCCTCTTGCCAATGTGTCCTCTTAGGATCTCCATTACTTTTTTGTCGATCATTCGACACCTCCTTTATTTTTTTATTTACTGCCTATTGTGGCAGCTGTCTAGATGCTTAAATTAAAGTACCCAGATAGCTACCACAATAGGAAACCTTTATTTTCAATGAGCTATAAGTATTATACACCCCATTTTAAAATTTGTCAAGAGTGAAGCTATGCAGAGCCAGATTTTTAAACAAAAAATACCGTTTTTACGACGCCCGATAAAATTTCTTGGAAGTCTGCCTGCGGGCGGTTTCGCCGCCCGCAGGCAAAAATTAAAAATTCTTTTCAAAATAAGTTCGAGCTAATTTCAGAATATCCCGCCATACGAGATTTGTCAATAATGCCGCCTCGCCGCTTCGCGGCTCGGCGGCCGAACAATTTTGCTCTCGGCCGAATAAATTAAGGCTTCCCGCCCGAAAGGCGGGAAAAATATAAAAATATATGACTAAATTTTTCATCTATTGTCGCAAATCGTCAGAAGACGAAGAAAAACAAATTCTATCAATTGAAACCCAACTTCAAGAATTGAGAGATTTTGCCAATAAGGAAAATCTAGAAATTGTTGATGAATTTGTAGAAACAAAAACGGCTAAAGAACCGGGCAGGCCTGTTTTCAATGAAATGTTATCTCGCATAGAAAAAGGCGAAGCCGAAGGAATTTTATCTTGGCACCCCGATCGCCTCGCTCGAAATTCTGTTGATGGCGGCAGAATAATATATTTGATTGATTCGGGGAAAATTAGGGAATTAAAATTCCCTACTTTTTGGTTTGAGTCAACACCTCAAGGAAAGTTTATGTTGAATATCGCCTTTGGCCAAAGCAAATACTATATTGATAATCTTTCAGAGAATGTAAAAAGAGGTTTACGCCAAAAATTAAGGCGAGGTGAATGGCCGGGCTTGGCACCGATTGGATACGCCAATAATTTAAGAACCCACACAATTGAAATTGACAAAGAAAGAGCCTCAAAAATCCGTAAATTATTTAAAGCCTATGCTTCTGATAAATATACTCTGAAAGATTTAACAGATTTATCTCTTTTTTTGGATTTGGTAAGTCAAAGAAAAAGAAAAGGTCTATCGGTGGCGGTAATCCAAAGAATGCTGGGAAATAAATTTTACATTGGCTTGTTTACCTACCGAGGCGAAACCTACGAAGGAAAACATAAAGCAATAGTTGATAAAACTACTTTTGACAAAGTCCAGCAAATTTTGAAAGAAAGAGCTAAACCAAGAAAAAATAAATCTCTTTTGGATTTTCCTTTCCGGGGGATTTTCCATTGCGGCGAATGCGGCCGGGCTGTAACCTGCGAACAGCATATTAAAAAATCCGGTTTAGTTTTCCGATATTATCGCTGTACTAAAAAGAAAACCATTTGCCAGCAAAAATATGTCAGAGAAGAAGAATTAGCAAAACAAATTGATAAAGTCATTTCAAAATTTACTTGGCCGGAAAATTGGCTTTCAAAAATGTTTGAGCAAGTTGAAAAATGGAAAAATGAAAAAGAGCAATCAAATGAATCTTTGGTAAAACCTTTGAAAGAAGAATTAAATAAAATTGAAACAAAAATTTCAAAATTACTTGACGCTCATTTGGAAGGATTACTGGAAGCTGACGAATATCACAACAAAAAAGCGGAATTGATAGAAAAGAAACTTGACCTAAAACAAAAAATTGCCCAAATTGGGCAAAAAGGCAATCACTGGCTCGAACCGCTAGAAAATTGGCTAAAAGAGGTAAATCAAGTTCAAAATTTGATTTCTGGCAATAACTTGCGAGAAAAAGGACAATTTTTTAGGAGACTTGGCTCGAACCGGCAAATTCTGGATGGAAAAATTGTTTTTACCCCTATCGGGGTGTGGAAAACTTACCTTAATTTATTCAGCCGAGAGCAAATTTTTACGGCCGCCGAGCCGCGAAGCGGCGAGGCGGCATTATTGACAAATCTCGTTTGGCGGGGACGACGGGGCTCGAACCCGCAACCCCAAGATCGACAATCTTGTGCTCCTCCAATTGAGCTACGCCCCCAGATATTTTATGCCGACGGTGGGAATCGAACTTACTTCGTTGTGCCGGTGGTCGGACTTGAACCGACAAACCTCTCGCTTATGATGCGATTGCTCTAACCATTGAGCTACACCGGCCTTGCGGGGCCCGGATTTGCACCGGGGTCTACTGCTTATGAGACAGTCAACCTACTACTGGTCCACCCCGCGCAATTATTTTATCATAAATTATAAGGCTTGTAAATCGGTCAGGGCTTTTTCGTAAATTGCTATTACTCTTTTCGCTTCTTCCAAACTTAATCGATAGGTAGGGTCATGAATAATATTGTTGCGAATTTTATGGGCTTCTTTAACTTCCTCAATATTGGGCAGAGAGACAGCGGTTAATTTCCCTAATCTTTCGCCCAAACTCTTTCCGCCAAAACCCATTCGGTTTAAAATGTCATCCATTATTTTATCAGCTTCAATGACGGCCAGCTTCCATTCTGATTCCATTTCGGTTTCTAATCTTCTTTTTATTTTCTGCCATTCTTTTTCAATTTTTCTCAATCCAAAGGGCCGATAGGTTAAAAATTCCTGCCAATCCCAGATTATCAATCTTTTTAACCAGGTGGTTTTAAGTAAAGCGAAAATGATAAAGCCAAGTAAAAGTAGGGTAAAAATTATGAAAAGAATTTTTATAATTAGCAGCCAGCCAGTAAATTGAGATGAAATAATAAATGGAATCAATTCATCAATTATTTTAATAAGAATCATAGGCCTGAGCGATTTCTAAAATTTTTTCTTCTTCAAATGGTTTACCAATAATCTGGAGACCGACCGGCAAATTACCAACTTTACCGACTGGCAGAGAAAGAGCCGGCAAACCAACCAGATTAACCGAAACAGTATAAACATCAACTAAATACATTGAAAGAGGGTCTTTAATTCTTTCTCCTATCTCAAAAGGCAGAAAGGGCGAAACCGGAGCTAAAAGGGCATCAACTTTTTTGAAAACTTTTTCAAAATCATTTTTAACCAAAGTTCTCACTTTCTGAGCCCTCAAATAATAGGCCTCGTAATAACCAGCTGATAAGGCATAAGTCCCTAGCATGATTCTTCTTCTGACTTCCTGGCCAAATCCTTCTTCTCTTGATTTTAAATAAACATCCATTAAATCTCCATTTTTTTTAGTTGACAAACCATATTTTATTCCATCATATCTCGCTAAATTGGCGCTGGCTTCTGATGGATTGATAATATAATAGGCCGGTAAAGCATATTCGGTATGGGGCAAACTAACCTCTTCGATCTTTACTCCCATCTCCTCATATCTTTTTATTGCCTTTTTTATTACCTTTTCAACTTCCGGATCTATCCCCTTAACGAAATATTCTTTCGGAACACCAACTTTTAAATTTTTAATCTGCATTTTTGATTTTTGATTTTTGATTACTGAAGTACTATCTTTCTCATCCCATCCTTTGATTGTATCGAAAACTATCTTGGCATCTTCTACCGTCTTCGTCATCGGCCCTATCTGGTCAAGAGAAGAAGCAAAGGCAATTAGGCCATAACGAGAAACTGCTCCATAAGTTGGCTTTAATCCAACCACTCCGCAAAAAGAGGCTGGCTGTCGAATTGAACCACCGGTATCTGAGCCTAAAGTATAACAACACATATTAGCGGCCACCGCTGCTGCTGATCCTCCAGAAGAACCACCGGGAACTCGAGTTAAATCGTGAGGGTTTCTGGTTGGACCAAAAGCGGAATTTTCAGTTGAAGAGCCCAGGGCAAATTCATCCAGATTGGTTTTCCCCAAAATCACCGCCCCAAGATTTTTAAGTTTTTTTATGCAGGTGGCATCGTAAGGAGCAATATAATTTTCTAAAATTTTTGAAGCAGCGGTGCATCTTACATCCTCAACCAAAATATTATCTTTTACAGCCAGAGGAATACCAGCTAGAATTGGAATTTCCCTACCGGCTGAAATCATATCATCAATTACCCGAGCGGAGCGAAGGGTGGAGATGAACATTTGTTCATCGACCTTTTTTGCCTGAGAAAGAGCCGAATCTCCGCTAATAGTTAAAAAAGCACGAATACTTTTATCTTTTTGGCGAATGTTATCTAAATAAGCCTGGCAAAGCTCGAGTGCCGAAAACTCCTTTTTTACTAAACCCTGATGGGCCGCTTTAATTGTCAAATTAGTTAACTCCATTAATAAGGAAGCATTGGGGGGCTTAATTTTCGGCCGCCCTCCCTCAACTCATCTTCGGTGGACTAATTTTCTTTGGCTAATAAAAATTCAAAAGCTAAATTAATAACCGACACTGCAATTCTTCTAGTTATCCTTTTTCGCTTTGGATGAACTGAAAAAATTCTATATTCATTACATAATTGTAGAAGGGACCGGTGTTCTCTGCCGACTACATCTTTATATTCATCTTGAGTTAAACACATATTAATAAGTTCACCTAAAGTTTTATCTTCTAAATTTATATCTGGATTTTTATTTTTCATCAAGGAGGAGAGTCTATCCTCTATTGCCGAAACAGCCATAGCTACCGAAGCATAATGACATTCTTCATTTAAGCAATGAATTGCTTCATTTAACCTCCCTTTTTCTTCTTCTGAGAGTTTATCAAACTTAATTTTAAGTTCTTCAATTGAAGATTCAAATGTACTTTTAATGTAGTTGATTTCTGTCTCGAAGTTCTCTCTTTTTCGAATAAAATCAGGTGTTTCGAGCTTACTAATTCGTGTTAGCATATCATTTTTATTTTCATCAAGAATTCCAACTCCAAATAAATCACAAATGTTAACTACAGATTTAATTTTATTTAAAAATTCTTGATAAGCAGGAGTAAAACAAAACCATTCCTGATATGTCGAATCTTGTAATGTGTAATTATGCGATGTGAAAAAACTTCTTTTTATCTCTGTCTGAAATTTTTCACATACATTAGGAATAGCAACTAATACATTAAAGTAATCAACCATAATCTTTATTTTTGATTAAATAAAGTTTTTTGTTCTTGTAAGAATTGTTTTATTCTCCTTTCTGCTGATTCACAATATTTTTTATTATCATCGTAGGCAACATATTTTCTTTTGGTTTTTAGAGCAGCTATACAAGTGGTTCCGCTACCAACAAAGGGATCTAAAACAACTTCATCTTCAAAAGTATAAAGTTGAATTAACCGATAAGGTAGTTCAACTGGGAAAGGTGCTGGATGTCCCACCTTACTGGCCCGTTCTGCTGGAAACTCCCAAACGCTTTTAGTAAATTCTAAGAATTCACTTTGCGAGATAGTGCTTCTTCTTCTGTAGGGATTTTTGCGTGTAAACGTATCCTTGCAAAAAACTAAAATATATTCATGAGTATCTCTTAATACTGGATTAGTTGCCATTAGCCACGTGCCCCAGGCCGTAGAGGAACTCGCGCTAGAGCCTTTATTCCAAAGTATTTCTCCTCTCATTAAAAACCCAATCTTAAACATGTCTATAATAATAAAACTATGCAAAGGAATATAGGGCTTTCTTCCTAAATTTGCGATATTTATACACGCCCTGCCACCGGGAACTAATACTCGATAGACTTCCTTCCAAATCTTCTTTAAAAACTCTCTATATTCTTCTAGAGAAAGATTTTTGTCATAATCTTTCCCTACGTTATATGGTGGCGATGTAATCATTAGATGAATAGAATTATTAGGCAGTTCTTCCATTCGTTCACTGGATTTACAAAAAATTTTATTAAGAAATGGCGCCGGTATAGAATTCTCGATATATTTAACCTCTTTCCGTTCTCTCAAACCTTCGTATAATCGGCCGGCATAAAATACATTAGAGTCGTGATTGATTCTTGCCGGAGAACCGAATGAACTTGTTCTAGTACCTTTTTTGTTCTTATTATTTTCCATTTTTTTATTTTAGTTTTATTCTTCTCTCCAATAATCAACCCATTTTTTATAAGGATTGTAATCTACTTTAGTTTTTTGCCAGAATATCTCAATAAATTTAGTTTCTTTAAAATTAATTAGTTGGAGTAAAGCCTCTTTAGTAATCTCAACACCTCTTGGATTTGTACCTGGTTTAGGAAGTTTAATATATTTTTCTCGACCCATTTGATTAAATAATTTCCTTTGAGCCGCGAGGGGGATATAATAAAATCCTCCTTTGGAATTCCAATTTATTTGAATTAATAAAATGTCGCTGTGGGGATAATAATTTTCACGAAATTCTTTTGCCTTTTGTGCGTCAACTGTCCATATTAATTTAACGCCACTAAATCCTTGACCAGTAATTGTTTTAATAGAAATAGGTTGGTTAAACAGTTTTACATCAACTTCTGGTTCAGTAATTGGGATATCTGTTTTTACATTTTCTTCTCCAAATTTGTAAATTAGTAAGGCAACTATTATTCTTTCACGGAGAGAACCTACCTCCATCCCAACTTTACCAGCTCTCGAACTTTCTATTTCAGCAAGTTGAAATAAATACGGTAAACGCTTTTTAATCTTATCTATGAGTTTTTTATCTTCGAATATCTTTGCTAAATGATTTAACATTTTTTATTTTCCAACAAATTTTTTATAATTAAAGAATTGGCTTTACTTTTAGGTATCCTTCCTTTTTTTCAGGGGCCATTTCAATTAGCTTTTTTCGGGTTTCTAATTTTTTTTCTTCAGCTTGATCAATTCTCATTATATTTTCAACCTTAATGGAATGACTGGTTGGCTTTGTTTTTGAAATATCCACCTCTTTCAATTTTTCAATATAATCCAAAATCTTGGAGAGCTCCTCCTTCATTTTTTCTATTTCCTTCGAACTCAATCCTAATCTTGCTAATTTGGCAATATGTTTTACTTCTTTTTCTCTAATCATAGAAATTAGAAATCTATTATTTAGGTGGTTCTAACTCCTCTGTTTCTACTAAAACCTCTTCTAAGGTATCCAAATTCTCCAGCACCTGACCTGCTCCCCTGACCACTGCCGTCATCGGATCTTCAATAATTTTAGTTGAAATTTTTGTTTCCTTGGCAACCAAAGTATCCAATCCCCTTAAAAGCGAACCTCCTCCAGATAAATAAATTCCATTGGTCATGACATCGGCTAATAATTCTGGTGGCGTTTCCTCAACCGCTGTCTTAATTTCAATGACAATTTGTCTAACCGATTTTTCCATCGCCCTCCTAATATCTTCATCAGAAACCAAAATTTCTTCTGGCAGCCCGGTGACCAAATTTCTTCCCCGCATTGGAAGCTCTCTTTTCTCTTTCAGAGGATAGGCAGAGCCAATTCCAATCTTGATGGCTTCGGCCGTTCGCTCACCGATTAAAAGTTTATATTCTTCTTGAGCAAATTGGATTATATCTTCGTTAAGTCTATCCCCGGCTATTCTTAAGCTCTTTGCCAAAACAATTCCACCAAGAGAAATTATTGCCACCTCACAGGTTCCACCGCCAATATCAACAACAAAATTTCCGCCAGCTTCCTGAACCGGAAGCCGGGCACCTAAAGCAGCGGCCATCGGTTCTTCAATTAAAAAAACCTCTCTCGCCCCAGCTGATTTTCCGGCGTCAATAACTGCCTTTTTTTCCACTTCGGTCACTCCACAAGGAATTCCAACAATGATTCTCGGCCTGGGATTTAAAACGAATCTTTTTTTCTGAGCTTTCTCAATGAAATATCTAAGCATTTGCTCGGTCACCTCAAAATCAGAAATCACTCCTGACCTTAAAGGTCGGGTGGCCACAATATGGGCTGGAGTTCGGCCAACCATTTTTTTGGCTTCCAGTCCAATAGCCAAAATCTGACCGGTTTTTTGATTAACTGCCACTACCGAAGGCTCCTGAATAACAATTCCCCGGCCCCGGACATATACTTCTGAATTAGCAGTGCCCAGGTCAATAGCAATATCCTCAGAGAATAGTCTTGAGATTTTGCTCAACATGTTTTTTAACTTGATTTATTTTCACTAATTTAACTTCCTTTTTCTCCCTTTCCTTGAGTTCTAGGCAGTTCTTCCTTAATGTTCTTTCGCTCACGACAATTCTTAAAGGTATTCCAATCAAATCAGCATCAGCGAATTTTTCCCCGGCTGTTTTATCTTCCCTATCATCATATAATACTTCGAGATTCTGATTTTGTAAATCTCGGTAAAATCTTTTGGCTACCTGTTTAACTTTTTTCGTATTCTCAATCTTAATCAAACTAATCTGAAAAGGCGCCACTTCTTTCGGCCAGCAAATTCCTTTTTCGTCGTGATAAACTTCAACTATTGCTCCCATTAATCTCGGCAGCCCGATGCCATAACACCCCATTAAAATTGGTTTTCTTTTCCCTTCTTGGTCAACAAAAGTAAAATTAATCGCTCGGGAAAATTTATCTCTTAATTTAAAGATATTGCCAACCTCAATTGCTCTTTTTATTTCTAATTTTTTATTTTGACATATTGAACATCTATATCTCTCCTCTCTAATAATTTCTTTATTAATCGCTAAGTTACATCTCGGGCAGAGATAGATTGTGTCTTCACCATAAATAGTTAAGGTCTGAAATTCATGGGAATATTTTGAAAAAGTGCCGCCAGAAGCCAGGGTTAAAAAAGTTTCTTTTGCCAAGCCACATCTTTTAAAAATTTGAAAATAGGCCTTTTTTACTTTCTCATAATATTTATCTAAATCTTCCTCATCTTGATGAAAAGAATAAAGGTCTTTCATTATGAATTCTACTCCTCTCAGTAATCCTGATTTGGCCCGGAGTTCATCTCGGAACTTGTCTTGAATTTGATAAACAAAAACCGGCAGGTCTTTATAGGATTTGACGAATTTTTTAACCAGAGGGGTAATAATTTCTTCATGAGTCCAGCCTAAACTGAAATCCTTCTTCGCTCGTCCCTTCAATTTAAACATTTCAGGATATTGCCACCTGTTAGTTCTCTGCCAATTTTCTTTAGGATGCAAAGCCGGCAGCAAAACTTTTTGGCCGCCGATTTTTCGCATTTCTTCATCAATGATATTCTCAATTTTTTCCAAGACCAAAAGTCCCAGCGGCAAAAAAGAATAAACACCGGCCATTAATTTATCAATAAAGCCGGCTCTAATTAAAAGTTGAGCATTAATGCTTTTTTCGTCTTTTGGCGCCTCTTTTTGAGTTTCAGTGAAAAGTTGTGATTGTCGCATAAAATTAAAATAATCTCACAATATCTTTTATGGTTACCCAGATTGTTAAGGCAATTAATAAGGCAAAGAAAACAGTGGTAATTTGTTGCTCCGTTTTTGTAGAAACCGGTCTTTTTCTCACTGCTTCAATCCCCAAAAAAACCAGTTTTCCTCCGTCTAAAGCCGGAATAGGTAAAATATTAAATAAAGCAATATAAATTGAAATTATGGCAATAAATTGCAAAAAGTAATTTATACCCAGCTGGCCAACCTGGGCAAATAAACCAAGAATTCCTACCGGCCCCATCAGCTGGACTCCGGTTGGCTCGCCTTTGATGGCCAAAAATAAGGCCTGAGCCCAACCCTTAATTACCGCCATAGTTAGGTTCCCGGTGGCAATTATTCCCTGAATCGGAGCCTGATACCAGGGATAAGATTTTATTGCCGTCCTGACCAAAGCCACTCCCATTGCACCCTCACCTTTGGACGGCGAAACTCGCGGAACTAAAGATACCTCAAAAACCTCTTTTCCCCGTTCAATTGTCAGGGTTATTTCTTCCCCCTTATATTTTTCTGTAAATTCCTGAACTTCTTTAACTTTATCAATTCTAAATTCTAAATTCTTAATTCTAAATTCTTTAATGGTGTCTCCCGGTTTTATTCCGGCAATTTCCGCTGGCGAATTGGGGGCGACTGCCGCAATCTGAACTTTCGGGTCAACTAAATTTTCATTTTCTTCGTCAGAAATAGCCGTTGGCGCTCCCAGGCCCATGACAATACTCAATAAAATTGCTGAAATTATCCAGAAAGATACCACTC
>Ga0210057_1009206_pt1 | contig 11496 bp, 7 predicted proteins | sample CryGeyCG2114_010_2_FD_183968 | JGI IMG/M metagenome (GOLD analysis project Ga0210057, IMG submission 183968) | Groundwater microbial communities from aquifer - Crystal Geyser CG10_big_fil_rev_8/21/14_0.10 (SPAdes) (version 2) | ecosystem: Environmental > Aquatic > Deep subsurface > Groundwater ...
CCATTGAATTTGATAAGTTTTACCTGTGGTCCATGTTTCTCCATAGGAGGGGGAAGATATTATAAACCCCCGTTGCTCAGTGAAGTTTAAAGTAGAGAGTATGGAATCAATATAACTTACATAACCAGCTCTCGCGATAATCTTAAATTTATCGTGATTATTTCGAAATAAAACATATCGATCTCCATTTTTAGATTTAATTACTATACCCGGAATTCCCTTGCCCATGGTAATGGACTCTTGCTCTGATATGGAAGCAGTAAGACTAGCCAGCTCTTTATCCACAAATTCTTTTAATGTTTCTCCAGAAGGATTTGGACTCATATAAATTAACAAGCCCCAATTCTCAAGAGATTTAGCAATATCAGTAGGCTTAGCAAATTCTACCGCAAGTCTCATTTCACCAAATGTTTCTTCTCTTGCCATCCAATCCTTCGGATATTTCAGTTCCAATCCATACGGCTCATTTCTATAAGTTTCCCAATCAGCCGTTTCGTCTTCAATTACTTCTTTTGGTATCCTAAAATACTGCCAAACTAAAATTCCTCCAGCAATAAGAACGCCGAAAATAACTATAATCCAAATTTTAGAAAAAAATTGGTGAGTCATAATTCTGATTGTCTACATTTAGTTATTATATAATTAATGCTAACATTTATTTTTCAATATTACAAACTTTATTTTTTTCCGACGAAGGCAGACTGTAAATTTAAAAACGAGCCCGGCCGAAGGGCGGGCGAATAAAAGGAAATCATAATTTTTTGATTTTTTCCCGCCGCAGGCGGGATTTTTTTCTGGCCAGTCCCAGGCGGGGGCGAAGCCCCCGCCTGCTAAATTTCATTTTTTCAGATTTCTTTTCTTACTTTGGTGAATAAAATTAGGTAAAGTTATAGTAAAAGTTTGAGGGCGAGAAGAACCGGGAGCTAAAGAATACGCTTCGAACTCGCTATTTTTAGAGGAAATCGTATTTTCTCGTTCGGCTTTTTGCGCCGACGCCCCGTCCCGCTTCGGCGGGACGGGGCTGTTTTCGGCCGCCAGATTTTCCCAAAATTTTTAGCTATTAACGGCTAAAAATTTGACACGTATTTTTGAAAATATGCTATGATGATAGTGGATACAAATTCGGGCATTAGCGATTTTTATTACAACTTAATCGTTGTAGTCCCGAAGGGGCAACTTCTGTTCAGATTCGCTAATGCGAGTTTGTATCCACAGGGTTGCCCCTTTGGTTTAAAAAATATGACAAACAAAAATTGCGCCATCTATACGAGAGTTTCAACCGATAACCAAGCGGAAAAAGAGTTTTCGTCTTGCGAGGCCCAAGAGGAAAAAATTAAGTCATTCGTAAATAGCCAGAATAATTGGCAAGTTTTTAAGGTTTATTCTGACGCCGGCTATTCCGGGGCAACCCTTAAAGGGCCAGCCCTACAGCAATTACTTTCTGATATGAAAGAAAGAAAAATTGATATGGTTCTGGTTTACAAAATAGATCGGCTCACCCGTTCGCCAAAAGATTTTTATCAACTGATTGAATTTTTTGAGCAATCAAAAATTGATTTTATCTCTATAACAGAGAGATTTGACACTTCAACGCCCGCCGGCAGATTACTCCGCAACATAATGTTAACTTTTTCTCAATTTGAAAGAGAACTAACTTCGGAAAGAACAAAAGATAAAATGCTGGAACGGGCCAAAAAAGGAATGGCGAATGGCGGGCTAACGCCCTACGGATATATGAGGCAAAACAAAAAACTCATCCCCTACCCCAAAGAAGCAGAAGAAATAAAATCAATTTTTGAAAAGTACCTTGAAACCGGCTCTTTGGCAAAAACTTATCAAATGTTGAAAGAAAAAGGAATTAAAAATCGGCTTGGCAAAAATTTCTCAAAAACAAATATCGCTCATATCTTAAGGAATACTGTCTATATCGGGAAAATAAAACATAACAACGAAATTTATCAGGGTATTCACGAACCAATAATATCAGAAGAAATTTTTGCCTTTGCTCAAGAAATTCACAAAGAAAAGCAGAAAAATTTTAGAGTGTACAAAAATTTTCTTTTCGGCGGTCTGGTAAATTGTGAGGAATGCGACTCAAAAATGACTTCTTGTTTTACCAATAAAAAGGATGGTAAAAAACTAAAAAGGTATTATTACTATCGCTGTACCTCCACTCTACGGCAAGATTGGCAGGCGTGTTCTATAAAACAAGTTTCCGCCGAAAGGTTAGAAAATTATGCTTTGGAAAATTTAGAGCGGATTTCCCTTGATAAAAACTATCTAGAAAATCTTGTTTTTAAGTTAAACCATAGTTCGAATCCCGAATTAAAAAATTCAGAGATCCCCCACCTGGCTGGATACGAACCAACGAAGTCATGCTCTAAATTTTCCCCGGAAACCATATCCAATACCCTAAAATTTTTCCTTTCTATCCTTTCACAAAAGAAAGGAATTGAGAAAAATCTTTGGGCCAAAAGCTTCATTGAAAAAATCATTTATTCCAAAGAATGTATAAAATTTTCCCTATTTTATAGGGAAAATTGGGAAAATCTGGCGGCCGAAAATAGCCCCGTCCCGCCGAAGCGGGACGGGGCGTCGGCGCAAAAAGCCGAACGAGAAAATACGATTTCCTCTAAAAATAGCGAGTTCGAAGCGTATTCTTTAGCTCCGGGGGCGCGATTCGAACGCGCAACCCACTCCTTAACAGGGAGTCGCTCTACCGTTGAGCTACCCCGGAATGTGTCTTTATTTTACAAAATTCAAGGTAAAAATCAATAACCTTTTAATTTCTTTAGTTTTTTATGTCCTCTGATTCGTTCCAGGGCCTTAGCTTCAATTTGGCGAATTCTTTCTCGGGTCACCTTAAACTCCTGTCCTACTTCCTCCAAAGTATAAGTAATCCCATCATCCAAACCAAATCTCATTGATAATATCTTTTGTTCTCTGGGAGTTAAATCTGTTAAAATTTCTTTTAGTCGTTCTTGAAGCAGTTTTCTGGCTGCTTGAACAGAAGGTGAGACGGTTTTTTCGTCTTTGATAAATTCTGCCAAAATACTATCTTCATCCTCCCCTCCTACCGGCATCTCCAAAGAGACCGTTTCTTGGGAAATTTTCATAATATGATAAACCTTAACAACGTCAATGCCCATTTCAGCTGCAATTTCTTCGGCCAAAGGCTCTCTGCCCAAATTTTGCAGTAAGGCACGTCTTGCTTTAGTGTACTTGGCAATGGTTTCTATCATATGAACGGGTATCCTGATTGTTCTGGCCTGGTCTGCCAGAGCCCTGGTAACTGCTTGTCTTATCCACCAAGTAGCATAAGTTGAAAATTTATAACCTTTTCGCCAATCAAATTTCTCTACTGCCCTCCTTAGACCAATATTCCCTTCCTGGATTAAATCCAAAAGGGTAAGATTTGGGGACTTGTTAACATATCTTTTGGCAATAGAGACCACCAACCGCAAGTTGGCTCGCATTAATTTGTTCATTGCCTCCTTATCCCCTTTTTCAATCTTTCTGGCAAGTTCTTTTTCTTGTTCGGCAGTTAAAAATGGCACCTTACCGATCTCTTTTAAATAAAGCTGGATTGGATCTATTTTTGCTTCTTCCATTTTCAAAGGTCTTCCTAATTTGGTTTTTTCCTCTGTTGCTAAAAACTGTTTCGTCTCTTTAACTTCAATGCCTTCTTTTTCTAAATCGTTGTAAAGTCCCTCTAAACCCTTAATGTCTTTCTCTATGTTTGGAAAAAAATAAAGAATTTCAGAGGTAGTAACAAATCCCCGCTGTTTTCCTTTATTAAACAGGGTTTGAATTTTTTCTTCCAGAAAAACTTCTTTCTTCCGAACAGTTCTTTTCTTTTTTAGAGTTTTCTTTCTTGGCATAGATTATAAAATTTATGAACTAATTCTTGAACCTTTTCAAAATTCTTTTCCTCTTCTGCATTTTTAATTTCTTTGGAAATATCGTCTAATTTATTTTTTAATGCCAGCGTCCTAATTTCTTGCAGACAATTTTTAAATTCGGTTTTAATCTTATCGTTGTCAATTTCCAAAAATTCTGTTTTGAAAGATAAATAATTCATTTTATCTCGCAATTCTTGAGAAAGCTCGTCTTGTTTTTCTTTGCCCCAAAAATAATTAATCAATTTTATGGTTGGAAGAGATAACAGAACAAAATCATCTTCTTTAACTAAACTAAAGTTTTCAGAACGTTTGAAAGCCAAGGTGAGCAAATATTCTTCCAAAAGTTCTCTCCTGGTTTTTTGGGGCGAGGAAACGACCTCCTTATCGCCAAATTCGTCCTGAGAAAAATTAATCTTTGAAAGCTCCTCTAAAATATCTTCTTCTTTTGTCCCTAAGACCCTTGTCAAGCTCTGAATCCAAAAATTCTGTTCTATTTTATTTGAAATTCTTTTAATAACCGGCAGTAAAATTTTGGAAATTCCTATTTTGCCATCCAAGGTATTTTTATCAAAGCGAGCTAAAGTATTCTCAAAATAGAAATCGTGAATTGATTTCGCCTTCTCAATTAAATTCTGCCATTCTTGAGGATTTTCCGAAATAACATCGGCCGGGTCTTTATCTTTTGGCATCGTGATAATTTTAATATTAAAGTCCTGGCTTTGAGCCAAATCAATTCCCCGTTTGGTGGCGTTATCTCCGGCAATATCCATATCAAAGGCGGTCAAAAGGTTGTCAGAATGCCTTTTAAGAATATTTAATTGCCAAGGAGTTAAAGCGGTGCCGGAAGTAGCAACCACATTTTCAAAACCTGCTTGATGGGCCGTAATCACATCCATATAGCCCTCAACTAAAATACAGCTATCTTTTTTTCTAATTTCTTTTCCGGCTTTATTTAAACCGTATAAAACCCTACTCTTATCATAAAGAAGAGTGTTTGGAGTATTTACATATTTAGCGACATCATCGTATTTTTGATTTTTGATTTTTGATTTTTGATCTTGAAACACCCTCGCCCCAAACCCTATCACCTGGGAAGCTAAATCAAAAATGGGAAAAATGATTCTTCCCCGAAATCTATCATAAAAATTATTAGTTTTCTCAGATTTTAAAATTAAACCAGCCTGGGCTATCTCTTCTCTTTCACAACCCCTACCAACTAAAAAATCAGAAAGACCTTCCCATGTGTCAGGCGCATATCCCAAACGCCATTCTTTGATTGTTTCCTCTTTTACTCCCCGGGATAAAAGATATTTTTTTGCTTCCCTACCAGTTGAACTTTCTTTAAGTTGTTTTTCAAAAAAACGGCAAGCCAAATCGGAAATCTCGTAAAGACGCTGTCTCTGGCTTATTATTTTTGGGTCTTGTTTTTTAAGTTCTACCCCTGCTTTCTGGGCTAAAATCCGCAAAGCATCGCCAAACTCAACACCTTCAATCTCTTTTACAAAACCGAAAATGTCTCCGCCTTTTTGACATCCAAAACAATGCCAGATTTGGCGGGCTGGCGAAACGAAAAAAGACGGTTTATTTTCCGAATGAAAAGGACAAATAGCCCGATAATTAGCCCCGGCTTTTTGAAGTTTAATATAGTTGCGGATAACCTCCACTATATCCAGCCGGCTCTTGATTTCGTCAACAGGAGAATTTAGCATAACTATTATGGCTTATATTGAAAATTCCTGCTATAATAATAAATTATAATAACTTTTTAACTAAAAAGCAAGTAATATATATGGAAAAAAAAGAAGGGTCTTATAAAAAACGACTAAAGATTTTATTTGTTTCTTCAGAGTCCGCTCCCTTTGCCAAGGCAGGAGGTTTGGGAGATGTTTTATTTTCTCTGCCGCTGGCTTTGAGAAAATTAGGCCAGGACGCCAAGATTATGATACCGCGCTACGCTACGATTGATCCAAAGGTCTATAAATTGGAAACAGAGTTAAACAACTTAAAAGTGCCAACCGACCAAAGCAAAGGACCTTATCCTTCCTTAATATGCAATGTTAAAAAATATCTCGGCGGAGACACTGCTCCTGTTTATTTTTTAGAAAATATGGAATATTACGAAAAAAGAGCTAATGTTTACGGCTATTCAGACGACCATATAAGATGGATGCTGTTGTGCCGAGGAGTATTAGAGTTTTTAAAACGTTCCTCTTGGGTTCCGGAAATAATTGTCTGCTGCGACTGGCAGGCAGGCCTTATTTCTAACTATCTGAAAACCACTTATAAAAAAGATCCTGTTTTGTCAAAAATCGCTACGGTTTTTTCCATCCATAATCTCTATTTTCAAGGAATGTGCGATTTCCGCTTTATAAAAGAAAGCGAAAAGGACTCGGGCCATGAACCACTCCCAGATTTCTTTAATCCACGACTGGTAAAACTAAATTGGATGTTAAGGGGAATAACTTACAGCGATATTATTACCACTGTCTCTCCAACTTATGCTCAGGAGATTTTAACGCCGGAATACGGAGAGGGACTAGATAAGATTCTTAACGAAAAAAGAGATAAAATTTACGGAATCCTTAATGGAATCAACTATGATTACTATAACCCTCAAACCACTCCTCATATCCCTATTCATTACAGCTCTTTAACTATCGCCAGAAAAAGAAAAAATAAAACTTATCTGCAAAAAAAGTTCGGTCTAAATCAAGGACAAAATACTTTTCTAATCGGAATGGTAACCCGTTTCACCGAACAAAAAGGATTTGATTTATTGGAACAAATAATAGACCCTCTTCTAAAAAATACAACCCTTCAACTCTTTTTTAATGGCGACGGAGAATCAAGATATAAAGAATGTATTAAAAAAATGGCTGAAAAATATCCTCAACGAGTAGGTTATTCTATGGAATTTGATACCAATCTTCCCCATCTTGTTTTTGCCGGCTCAGACGCTTCACTGATTCCTTCTAAATTTGAACCTTGCGGCATCACTCAAATGCAGGCAATGCGATACGGCTCTATTCCTATTGTCAGAAAAACCGGGGGACTGGCAGACACAGTAAAAAGTTTTTCTCCGGAGAAAAACGAGGGCCAAGGTTTTGTATTTAAAGACTACGACTCTTTTGCTTTATTTGCGGCCGTAATCCAAGCCAACGCTTCTTTTAGATTCAAAAAGAGATGGCGGGACTTAATTAAAAGAGCCATGGAGAAAAATTTCTCTTGGGAAAAATCAGCAGAAGAACATATAAAAGTCTTTAATAATCTTATCTCTAAAAAATAGATTATGTATTGGGTAAATTTTTTGCATATTTATCAACCTTTTGACCAATCAAAAGAAATTTTGGAAAGAGTGGTCAATGAATCCTATAGACCCTTATTTAAAGGGCTTTTAGATATTAATAAAATAAAAATCAATCTTAATATAAATGGAGCATTGGCTGAGCTTTTGGTAAAAAAGGGATATCATGACGTAATTGATATTATTAAAACTTTGGCGGAACAGAAAAAACTGGAATTTACCGAAAGCGCCAAATACCATGCTCTTTTGCCTTTTTTAGATAAAAACGAGATTATCCGCCAAATTCAAAAAAATTACCAAATAAACAAAAAATATTTTGGCAGAATTTACAAACCAGTTTGCTTTTTCCCGCCAGAAATGGCTTACAACAAAAAAATTGCTGCAATAATATCAAGGTTGGGCTATAAGATTATTATTTTGGATGAAATTGCCTATAACGGCGGGGAAAGTTATCCTTCTTACAATAAGCTCTTTTTCGTAAAGAATGCCAAACCCCTGATAGCGGTTTTTAGAGAAAGAATGGTTTCAAATTCTATTATGAGCGCGGTTGTCAAGAACAAAAAAGAATTTTTAAATTTAATTAGAGATGAATTTAAAGAAAATAGATATCTTTTAACGGCAATGGATGGCGAAACTTTTGGTCATCATCGCCCCGGACTTGAAAAAACCTTGTTTAAAATATTATCTTTGCCAAGGCCAAAACAAATATTTTTCTCCGAACTACCTAATTATTTTGAAGTCAAAGAAGAAACTTCTCCCATATCTTCAACATGGGCTTCTACTAAAGAAGATATTGATAAAGGAATTCAGTTTTATTCTTGGAAAGATCCAAAAAATAAAATTCATAAGCTGCAGTGGACATTTCTGAATTATCTCTTAGTAACTGCCAAGAAAAGAAAACTTAGCCCTAAAATAGAAGAAAGAATTGACCGGGCATTGGCATCGGACCAGTTTTTTTGGGCATCGGGTGAGCCCTGGTGGAGTATTGAAATGATAGAAAGAGGCGCCTGGACAACGTTTCAGACGCTGAAAAATTTGCCAAAAATAAAAAAAGAGGAGGTAAAAATTGGAGAAAAATATTATAAAAATATTTTGGCTCAAGCGCTTCAATGGCAAAGAAATGGCAAAATTGAAGAAAAGGCAAAAAAATACAAAGAAATAACAAGAATTCCCTTTAAAGAAAGAACCCTGGGCGCTAATAAGCCGGAGGAATATTACGCATTTTTAGAATTAATGGAAAAAAAAATGTGGGAATCAACCAAAAAGAAAAATTTCGAAAGGGCCATTCTTTGGCGGGATGCAATTTGGAAATTGGAAACAAAAAACGACATTTACGACGCGATACACGTTGTCAATCTTTTAAGAACAGAGGTTCCTGATTCCAAAATTAGAGAGGTAATTGAAAAATATAAAAAGAAATACAATCAAATGAAACCAGGCCAGCCGGAAATGAGAAAAATTTAAACTTCAAGAATAAATGAAATCAATTAAGTTTTTGTTGAATCAGAAATGGGCTAAAGATTTTTTCAGTAAAAAGATTAATCAATACTTTCCCAAAAAACAATTAATTGATTGTGAAATTGAACCGCTAAAGATATATCTGAATTATAAAAGCGTTGTGATAAAGTATCGTTTAGAACTTTTAGACGAAGAAAAAAATATTTCTGAAAAAAATATTATTGGGAAAGCTGAAAAATCAGGGGGGAAAAGCAATATTTTAGTTGATTATTCAACAACTAAATTTTTACAGGAACAGGGCCTAAATGATATCGTGCCCAACCCTCTTGAATATCTACCCTTATTTAATCTTTATCTCTATGAATTTGTGCCTGGGTATTTTTTGCAAGAATTAAGCGTTAAGCATAAAGAACAGGAATTTTTAGATAAAATTCCTGCTGTTATTAAAGGACTCAAAAGAATTCATGAAGTAAAAGTGCAGAGAAAAAATAAAATCATTATACGAGATAGAAAACAAGAGGAAAAACAATGGCGACACGACCTAAAACTTATCAGGCAATATTACCCCATAGTGTTTGATAAAACGTTGTTATGGATACAGAAGTGCCGGCTTTTAGAGGAAAAATATAGAAAATATTTTGACATTAAGTTTTATGAAATTACGCACGGCGATTTTTATAGTCGAAATATTTTAATAAGTGTGGGGAAAATTAAATTAATAGATTTTTCGAATAGTTCCTTTTACGATCCTTTAAATGACATTGGTAATTTTCTAATTAATACTGAACTTATGTTTGAATATGACTTCCCTAAAAATTATCGCCGCTTAATGAAAAAATTGAAAGATATTTTTTTCCAAAATTATTTCTCCAAACCAATAACGGAAGAACAAAAATTTAAAATTAATTATTTTATTCTAACAAATTTAATTAGAATTATAGCTTTTGCTGCGATGAGCGAAAAGGGCAAAAAAATGCCCAATCAATCAAATATTGTTATGGATAAATTAATCGGATTCGGAGAAGAAAAATGTAAGAACCTATGAAAATTCTATTTGCGGCATCAGAATGCGCGCCCATTGCCAAAGTCGGGGGCTTAGCCGATGTAATTGGCTCTCTGCCAAAATATTTAAAAAAGATAGGGGTGGACGTTTCTATTCTAATTCCTTTCTATGGAGTGGTGAATTTGAAAAAAGAAAAAAGAAAATTGGTCTCAAAAGAAGAAAAATTCAATCTTTGGCAAACATTTTTACCAAAAAGCAGGGTTCCGGTTTTTTTGATTGAAAATAATAACTATTTTAAAGGCGACGTTTATATTGAAAGTGATGCCTCTTCGGGAGGAAGCGAAATGGAAGCAAGAAGGTTTCTTTTTTTATCAACAGCTGCGATAGAAGTGGCTAAAATACTAAAAATTGATATTTTACACTGTCATGATTGGCACACGGCAATCGTCGCTTCGCTCCCAAAGAACAAAAATATAAAAACCTTATTGACGATCCATAATCTCCAATATCAGGGGATTTATCCCTCCGAAATAATCAATAAACTTCTGGGAACTAACTTTTCTGGAGAGGTTAATTGTCTTAAAGAAGGGATTCTCAACGCTGACTTCATCAACACCGTCAGTCCGAGCTACGCCAAAGAAATTCTTACTTCTGAATACGGTTACGGTTTGGAAAATTTTCTTAAACAAAGAAAAAATAACTTAATCGGCATTCTAAACGGAATAGATACTGAAGAATTTAATCCAAAAACCGATAAAAACTTAAAAACAAACTATTCACTTCTAAACATTAAAAAGAAAGAAAAAAACAAAATCTATCTTCAAAAAAAATATTTCAAAGAAACTAATTCAAATATTCCTGTTTTAGGAATGGTCTCCCGACTGGCAAGCCAAAAAGGCATTGATTTGATTAAGGAAATTTTTCCTGTTCTAATGAAAGAGAATCTCCAATTTATCCATTTGGGAACAGGTGCCAGAGAATATGAGGTCTTTTTTGAAGAAAAGAAAAAAGAATTTCCTCAAAAGTTCTGGACTAAAATTGGTTTTGACGACAATTTAGCAAGACAAATTTACGCCGGGGCTGATATTTTTTTGCTCCCCTCTATTTTTGAGCCCTGCGGTTTAGGACAATTAATCGCAATGCGATATGGAACCCTGCCTATTGTTCGGGCAGTTGGCGGACTCAAAGATACTGTGACTAAAGAAACTGGCTTTTTGTTTAAAAATTATAATGAACAAGAATTGCTCCAAGTAATAAAAAAAGCCCTGGGGGTTTATGAAAATAAAAAAATCTGGGAAAAGATGCAAAAAAATGGAATGAAAAAGGACTTTTCCTGGGAAAAATCGGCAAAAAAATATTTAGAAATATACAAAAAACTAATGGCTACTTCCTAACTGGCGGATTGTTCGGCTCTGCCGAGCTTGGCGGCAAATTCTTTTCTGAAAATAATGTTATCTGTTCTTGTAAAAATTGCTTTATTCTTCGTTCTGCTAAATCGCAGTAATTTTTATCAATATCATAAGCGACATAATTTCTTTTTGTTTTCAGCGCTGCAATACAGGCTGTGCCACTTCCAACAAATGGATCTAAAACAACATCGCCCTCAAAGGTGTAAAGCTGAATTGTACGATAAGGCAATTCAACTGGAAAAGGTGCGGGGTGGCCTACTTTTGAAGCTCGCTCTGCTGGGAATTTCCAAACACTTTTTGTAAATTCTAAAAATTCTTCTTTTGAAATAGTGCTTTTTCTTTTGTGTGGATTTGCACGAGTAAATGTATCTTTACAAAAAACGAGAATATATTCATGGACATCCCGCAACACCGGATTTC
>Ga0210057_1009207_pt1 | contig 11496 bp, 10 predicted proteins | sample CryGeyCG2114_010_2_FD_183968 | JGI IMG/M metagenome (GOLD analysis project Ga0210057, IMG submission 183968) | Groundwater microbial communities from aquifer - Crystal Geyser CG10_big_fil_rev_8/21/14_0.10 (SPAdes) (version 2) | ecosystem: Environmental > Aquatic > Deep subsurface > Groundwater ...
TCGGCCCAGCTACTTTTGACAAGATGCCCGGCTATTTGAATTCGGCCGACATTTTAATCAACGCTGTTCCTTTTGGCGGCTTGGACAAAGTCGTCCTTGAGGCGATGGCCTCCTGCGTCATTCCTCTGACCTCCAATTCGGCATTTACCAATGTTTTTCCTAAAGATTTCTCCAAAAATCTTATTTTCGAACAAAATAAAATTGAAGATTTGAAAGAGAAATTAAAATATATTCTTGATAAAAAACTTTACGAAGATGAAATACTCCGCAGAGAGTTTAGGGAAGTTATCGTTAAAAACCATAATCTGAATAATTTGATTGATAGAATAATAAAGGAGATGAGTCGATGAAGATTATTTACATTGCTAATTCGCGGATTCCCACGACCAAGGCTCACGGCTTTCAAGTAATGAAAATGTGCGAGGCGTTTTCAAATGCCGGTGTTGAATTAGAACTTTGGATTCCGAAACGATTTAATACAATTAAAGAGTCAGTGTTTGATTATTACGGCATCCGCGAAACGTTTAAGATACGGAAATTTTTTGTTATTGACTTGATTCCGCTTTCAAAATATCTGGGCTGGTTTGCTAATTTCATTGAATCATCATTGTTTGCTATTTTTGTTTTTTTTCGCTTGGTAAATATTGGCGATACGCTTATTTATTCCCGCGACCAATTTGCCATCTGGTTTTTAAGTTTTTCAAGTAGAAAATTTGTTTATGAAATTCACAGTTTCCCAAGGAATGCCTGGGTCTATAATAGAATCTGGCGGAAGGCTCACAAGATTGTTGCAATTACAAATGGATTGCGAAATCTGCTTATAAATCGGGGCACAGAACCAGAGAAAATTTTAGTGGCTTCCGACGCTGTGGATTTAGCTGCATTTAATGCGGTTTTTCAAACTAAAGATGAATTAAAAATTGAACTCGGACTTCCCGATGGTTTTTTGGTCGGTTATATTGGAAAATTTAAAACACTTGGAATGGAAAAGGGGATTAAAACTATGATTGAAGCGCTGCCAATGCTTAGTAAAGATATAAAAATGGCCTTTATCGGCGGCGAAGATTCAGAAATTAGGGACTATAAATCCTTGGCTAATCGCTTCAATGTCTTGACGCAATGCCTATTTGTTGATTATCAGCCGCATGCCAAAGCGGTAAAATATATAAAAGCAATGGACGCTTTAGTGATTCCTTTTCCTAATAAGCCCCATTATGCTTTTTACGCTTCACCTTTAAAGCTTTTTGAGTATATGGCTTCTGGCCGGCCAATTATCGCCTCTGACCTTCCGGCTTTAAAGGAAATATTAAATGATAGAAATGCAATGTTTTTTGAGCCGGATAACGCTGAAGATTTAGCGCGGAAAATTAAGTTATTAAAGTCAAGTCAAACGCTTGGCAATCATTTAAGCCAGCAAGCCTTGGCCGATGTTAGAAAATATACTTGGCAAGAACGCGCAAATAGGATTTTAAAGTTTATAAAAGCCGATGATTAAACTTTCTGTTGTCCTGCCAACATATAATGAGGCTGAAAATCTTAAAATTTTAATTCCTCAAATAGAGGGAGAGTTTAAAAGCGTGTCTCTTGAAATTATTGTTGCGGACGATAACTCGCAGGACGGAACAAAGGAACTTTTAGGAACCTTAAACAATAATTTTAAAAACATTAAATTAATATCGCGGCCGAAACTAATGGGCATTGGTTCGGCTATTCGCGAGGGCTATAACGCGGCATCGGGGGAATATATTTTATCGTCAGACGCCGACTTGTCATTCGCTGTTGAAGATATGAAGCGGCTTTATGATAAACTTAATGAAGGATATGATCTGGTGATTGCTTATCGGCACGGTAAGGGTGGCGACTATGAAAGAAAATCATTATTTGTCAAAATTAAATATGTTTTTAGTTGGTTTGGGAATTTTGTGGTCAGGAACGTGAGCGGTCTCGGAGTTAATGACGTGTCGGCTAATTTCAGAATTATCCGTCATGACGCTTGGCATAAATTAAAAACTACTGAAAACACTAATTCGTTATTATTTGAAATGATTGTTAAAGCAAAAAGAAACAGCCTGAAAATAGCTGAGATTCCAATTACTTTTCACCAAAGAAAATTCGGAAAGTCAAAGCTTAATATGTGGAAAGAAGCGCCTAAATTTTTAATTAAATTTATTAAATATACATTTTTTGATTGAATCTGTTAAAAAACATTGGCCTGTTCTTATTTTAGCGTTGATTCTAGGCGCGTTAATGGTTTTGCCATTTTTTTATTTTCAATCAAAACTTGGTCCAAGTTTTCAAGGCGTTCTTCCGGAAATAGTAAACGACGAATTATTTTACTATGCCCGCATTAAAGACGTTGTTGATGATCATTCTTTGTTGGGCAACGCTTACTTAGCCGAGCATAAAAGCGCTTTGCCGCAGCAGGTATTTTTGGCGGAATACCTTTTAGCTCAACCAATAAAATTATTTAATCTTAATATTAACACGGCACACTTAATTTATAATTTCTTGTTCCCGGCCGTTGTTTTAATTTTGGCTTATCTTGCGTTATATCTAATTTCGAAATCCCGATTTTGGGCCATTATTTTTTCGCTATTTTTATTTTTTGGGCTGTATTTAATTGATTTTATCCGGCCAATAAGTCCTCAATTTAATTTCATATTTTGGCTGACGCAATTTATTTTTCTTTGGCTTTTAATCAGCCAGCGCGGATCAACTAAGTATTTATACGCGATTTTGGTATTAAATATTTTAAACTTCGGCCTGCTATTTTATATTTATGCTTATTATTGGACTTTTTACTTAATATTTTTCCTGATTTTTATCGCGTTTGATTTTGCCAGTTTCAAATACTTCCATAATTCCAATTATGGAAGTAAACAAATAATCAAAATTATTGTTGGCGGCTTAATTTTGGCGATTCCTTATTTTTATATAAATTACTTATCATCACAATTACCCTACTATACCGAGACGCTTACGCGCCTCGGAATGATTTATACGCGTTTTCCGTCAGGATTTCGGATAATATTTTGGAGCGCAATAGGTTTAGCAGCTTTTTGCTGGTTTTTGTGGAAAAAAATTATAAATTTAGATATTAAATCACTCTTTTTCATTTCCGGCATTTTGGCGAGCGTTATTGCGGTTAATCAGCATTTGATAACCGGTAAAAATTTTGAGTTTTCCAGCCATTATAGCATGGGCGCGATGTTTTTTCTGGTTTTTGCCGCGGCTTACTTATGGCAAAAGCTTAGAGAGCGGCAGAATAATTTAAAACTTTTATCCGCGAGTTTGACAGTGGTATTTATTTTCATCATTTTTTTGGGTGCCTTTTCTTATTTAAAGGTCTTTGCTCTTAACGAAGAGAGTATTTATATCCAAAATTATGCCGCGGTTTTTGAATGGCTGAATAAAAATACCCCAAAAGATTCGGTGGTTTACACTAATCCCGATTTATCAGGATTAATTCCGGTTTATACTGCCAATAATGTTTATTACGCGCGCGAAGCCAACCTGTTCTTTATTTCGGATAATGAAGTTTTGGACAGATTTGTCTTGAATAACTTTTTTGAGGATTTCAATAAAGATTTTATTATTGAAAACGTTCGCTCAATTTACGGCGTTAGATTTATTGATGTCTATGGCCATACGGTTCAGGGCAATAAATTAAGACGGCTTTTGGGTGTTAAGCCGGAACAGGAAATTTATTTGCCCGAAGAGGCCATTGAAAAAGTTATATCACGCGCGAAAGAATTACAGAGCGGGGATTTCATAAAAGAGTTAAAACAATTCAGGATTGATTATCTGATTTGGGACAAAAACAAAAATCCCGGGTGGAAAATCGATCCTAATTTTTTTAGCGAAATTTATTCTAAAAACAATACAATCATCTATCAATCCAAATAATGGCCTGATGTTTATTTGACCAACCTTCTAAATTATGGTATTTTAGTGAAATTATGAAGATATCATTTATCGTTCCGGCTTTTAATGAGGAAAAGGCCGCGCCGGAAGCGGTGCGCGGCTTACGGGATTTTTTATATGGCTTGAACGATATTGAATTTGAGATAATTGTGGTCAATGATGGGTCAACCGACAAAACTGCCGAGTTTTTAAGCCAAATACAAGGGGTTCAACTTGTTAGTCATCCTTATAACAAAGGTTATGGCGCTTCCCTTAAAACCGGCATAAAACACGCCCAATACGATTGGGTGTTTTTCTTTGATAGCGACGGCCAGCCAAGGCCGGGAGAAATTCCAAATCTTTTAAAATATGCCGGCGAGTTTGATATGGTTGTCGGCGCCAGAACCGAAATGAACGCTCCTTTAATAAGACAACCCGGACGAAAATTTTTGAATTTTATGGCAAATTATCTAGCCGAGAAAAAAATTCCGGATATTAACTGCGGTTTCAGACTTATTAAAAAATGTGAAATTGAAAAATTTTGGCATCTTTTACCCGAATCCTTTTCATTAACAACTACGATCACTTTGGCATTTTTAAAATCAGGCCTTAATGTTAAATATGTTCCAATCACGCCAAATAAAAGGGCCAGCGGTAAAAGCATGGTAAAATCCAAGCACGCTATCAGAATGTTTTTCTTAATTTTTCGGACCATTATCCTTTTTTCTCCGCTAAGGGTTTTTATACCGGCAGCCGGTTTCTTGTTCTTGCTCGGAACTGCTTCTTTTATTTATGATTTAAGCCGTTTAAATCTTGGCGACACAACGGTTTTGCTTTTTGTTTCTTCTTTAACTATTTTTCTTTTCGGCTTGATGGCCGACCAGCTTTCAGCCATCCGTCGCGAAATCCACGATTAATAAATGTTTAATATTTTAAAAACTTTAAAAAAACTTCCAGTTGATTTTAACCAGTATGAAATGCGCGAAAAAACAAAGGGCAAACTTATTGCCCTTGACTTGGTTAAAAATGGTGAAGGAAAAACAGCTCTTGATTTGGGATGCAGAGATGGCTATTGGTCTAAAAAATTGGAAGAACTTGGTTATAAAGTAACTGCGGCTGATATTAAATCTGACTATCCAGGATGGCAATTTGTTGATGCAGATAAAAAACTGCCGTTTGCGGATGATTATTTTGATTTAATCTGGTCAAGCGAAGTACTTGAGCATTTAGATAATCCGAAATTCAGCGTTTCAGAAATGAAGAGAGTTTTAAAATCGGGCGGCAAAATTATATTGACCACTCCGAACTCAAGCGTCTGGCTTTTCAGAATTTTTAATTTTTTCGGTATTCCAGCTCAAAAACTTCAACAAGGCGGACATAAACATTTTTTTTCCATCGGTGACATAAAAACAATTTTTCCCGAAAGCAAAATCTTTGGTTTTTTCCCTTATTTCATTTTGAAATTCAGAATCTCAAATTTAAAACTTATAGATTTTTTATCGCCGGTTTTTGTTATTCGTGAGGAGAAATAACTGAAAATGTTTTTCCAATTTTTTAAATACGGCGTAGGCAGCATTTTTACTTACTTTTTTCTTTTTTCGGGAGTTTACGTTCTTACCGATATTGTTGGCATTAAAGCTAATATTTCTTATGCGATTATTTTGACTGCGACTTATATTTTAAATTACTTTCTCGCTATTTGGTTTGTATTCTCTAAAAATTATTCCATGCGCAGTATGATTTTATTTGCAGGCTACATCTTACTTTTTTGGGTTTTAAATAATCTGTTTTTTAATGCCTTTTTCAGATTCACCAATTTGAATTATCTTTTTATCACCCTTATAAATATTATAATTTTTGCGCCGATAAGATTTCTTACTTTAAGACATACTGTTTTTAAATCTTAATGATTGTCTCACATAGAAAATTTATTGTAATTTTATTTTTTGTTGCTTTAGCGAGCGGATTTTTTTGGAATCAGAAAATATTCGGCCAGCCGATTGGCGGAGATCAAATACTTTATGATTCGGCGGCGCAAAATCTTCAACAAGAAGCCGGCATTGAGCCGCTTTATCCGCTGTTTTTGGCGGGGATTTATGGTGTTTTCGGGCATAATTACGATGCGGTAAGAGTTGTTCAGATCATTCTTTTTGCCTTAACGGTTGTTTTTGTTTATCTTTTGGTTGAAAAAATTTTTAATAAAAAAATCGCCGTTTGGTCGTCTTTGGCAACTGCGTTGTTTTACGGACTCGTCAATCAAGCGGGAAATATTGCAACGGAAACACTCTTTACTTTTTTGATTGTCTTTTTCATTTACACGCTTTATAAAGCGTCTTTTGGGGGCGAAAATGTTTGGATTGGAATAGCGGGCATTGCTCTGGGCCTCGCGGCTTTAACGCGGGGGATTGTTCAATTTCTGCCAATTATTATAGTCGCCAATGTTTTTATTTTTCATTACGGAAAATTGCCAATAAAAAAGATTAGTTTAGCGGCCGGAATTTTTATCGCCGGTTTCTTATTGGTTTTGATACCATGGGTCGCGAGAAATCGTTTAACTAATGTCGGCGCCGCAATCGCGCCGCGGGGAGGCGAGATTTTACTGGCCCGCGTTGAGTTAATGGAAAATCTTTATGCTAAATATCCAGCTCATTTCATCGGCCATCTTTTTGGATACTATTTTTCCCAAAAAATTTATCCCGATGTCAGCTCGACGGTTTTCCGGGAGACGCCCATTACCGAGCAAAGAGTCGGCAATTTACTCAAAGAGGGCAAAAGTTATGCGGAAATTGACAGGATTTTAACGGTAGAAGCGAAAAATAAAATTTTCGGCGCGCCCCTTAAATACGTTTTAATGTCTGTTTTGGATTTTATCAGTTTTAACAGCCCGATTATTCCGCGCGGCTCGCTTTGGCAGAATACCCTAACCATTCATACAATGTTTGCCGAAGGGCGGCACCCAGAAATTCTCGCTTGGAAAAAAACAATAATTATTTTGGCAATACGGTCAATATGGTTTATCTTTCTGTTTTTTGTTATTTATGCGCTGGCGAAGAATATTAAAAATTGGGGAAAATTCGGCTGGATTTTTTTGATTATTATTTACTTTAATCTTGTTTACAACGCGGTTCACGCCATTCCGCGCTACGCCTTGCCCATTTATCCGTTTTATATTATATTAGCCATTGTTGGATTAAATACTTTTTATGGTAAAAACAAAAAATAAAAAGGCCTTGATAACAGGGATAACGGGGCAAGATGGTTCATATCTTACCGAATTCTTGTTAAAAAAAGGTTATGAAGTTCATGGCATAATACGCCGCTCCAGTACTTTTAACATTGAAAGAATTAATCATCTTTTGGAGTATCCTCGTAAAGTAAGTAAGAGCGATAAAATAATTCTCCATTTCGGCGATCTTGCAGATGCAACTTCCCTAAATAATGTTTTTATTAAAGCCGCGCCTGATGAAATTTACAATTTAGGCGCTCAATCTCATGTGAGAGTAAGTTTTGATATTCCTGAATATACCGCCGAAGTAACCGGGCTTGGAACACTGCGCATGCTTGAGGCTATGAGACTGTATTGTCCAAAAGCAAAATTTTATCAGGCGTCTTCTTCAGAAATATTTGGAAATGCGAGGAAAGTGTCTCAAAGTGAAAATACGCCATTTAATGCCCAGAGCCCTTACGGTATCGCCAAGGTTTTCGCTCATGAGACCGCTTGCCGCTATCGCGACGCATACGGATTATTCGTTGCCTGCGGTATTTTATTTAATCATGAATGTTTAACTGCTCAAACTCCAGTTATTTTAAAGATTAATAATTTGATTGATATTGCGGCTATTGAGGAAATTATCCCTCATCGCGAAAACCCTCGCAGTGGAAAAAAATATTCTACCATAAATCGTGGGAATTTGGAAGTTTGGGATGGAGATAAATGGACTAGAATAAAGACTTTAACGGCTACCTGGAATAATGCTAGCTCTTCTAATGATAAAAAGGTGAAAAGGGTGGTTTCTAGGGGTGGATATTATGAGGCAACGGCAAATCACATTTCTTTTTTAAATGGCGAAAAAGAGATTGAAACAGAAAAACTCAAAATTGGCGACAACTTAGAATTGAAATCTCTTCCCGATCTTAATAAAAAAACAATTGTTAGCTTAGAGGAAGCAGAGTTTTTAGGAATGATGGCGGCTGATGGTTACATAAGCGCTGATGGTAAAGGAAGATTTATAAATAATGATAAAAATTTAAGAAAAAGAATTGATGGATTATGGCAAAGTATTGCCGCTGGTTATAGCCGCGAAGGCAAACATCCAAGCGGTTTTAATAAAGGAAGAAATGTTTATTCTGTTGAATTTGCGGGGAATCGTGATTATCTTAGGTTGATACACAAAGAAATCTATAATCAAAAATTATTTAAAAAAGTGCCTCGGCGAATTTTAAATACCGATAAGCCTGCAATTATCTCTTTTCTAAAAGGATATAATAGGTGTGATGGGTTAAAAGGCGGCCGTCAGAAAACAGAGTTTAAGTCATTTACTACCAATTCAACGGTTTTGGCTACAGGATTATGGTATTTAGTAGATAAAGCGATGGGGTTAAGAATCACTCTTCATCCAGAGTTTAGGGAAAATTACTTGTATTTTCATCTAAATATAAATTCTGATAATAAGTCTCGAAGTGGAAAACATCTTAAACGTGAAATTTCTGAAGTTAAAATGATAAAAAGTCATCATTATACGGGATGGCTATTTGATTTAGAAACAGAAAGCGAGACCTTTTCTGCCGGCATAGGACTAACTTGGGTACACAATTCTCCGCGGCGCGGCGAAAATTTTGTTACCCGAAAAATTGCGCAAGGAGTTGCCAGAATTAAAGCCGGGCTTCAGGATAAAATTTATCTTGGAAATTTAAATGCTAAACGCGATTGGGGTTACGCGCCGGAATTTGTTGAAGCGATGTGGCTGATTCTTCAGCAAAAAAAGCCCGATGATTTTGTCATTGCTACCGGCGAAACTCATACTGTAAGAGAATTTATTGAAGAAGCATTTAAAATTGTCGGTATTAAAAATTGGCAAAAATATATTGACATTGACGAACGTTATTATCGTCCGAATGAAGTTAATTTGCTTTTGGGTAACGCGTCTAAAGCCAAGCGCGTTTTAGGATGGACTCCAAAAGTTAAATTCAAAGAATTGGTTGAAATTATGATGGAGGCGGAATTGAAAAATGTTAAAAAATAAAAAATCCAGAAAAAAAATTCCTGTTTCTGCCCCAGACATTGGACCGCTTGAAAAGAAATACGTGGCCGAAGTTATGAATTCGGGGTGGGTTTCATCGGTTGGTCCAAAGGTTAAAGAATTTGAACAATTGTTTTCTAAATTTGTTGAGACTAAATACGCCATTGCCGTTTCTAATGGTACGGTAGCTTTGGATTTAGCTTTGGAGGCCTTAGGTATAGGTGAGGGCGACGAAGTGGTTGTACCGACTTTGACTTTTGCTGCCACCGTTAATTCCGTGATTCATCGAGGCGCCAAACCGATTTTTGTTGATTCATCTCTTTATGATTGGGACATGGATCCACAAAAATTGGAATCGGTAATATCTAAAAAAACAAAAGCAATTATCGTTGTCCATCTCTACGGTATTCCGGCACAGATGGTAAAGATAATGGAAATTGCTAAACGCCATAAGCTTTTTATAATTGAGGACGCGGCCGAAGCGCATGGCGCTTTATACGGAAAAAAGATGGTCGGCTCTATTGGCAATATCGGTTGTTTTAGTTTTTTTGCAAATAAGGTTATAACGACCGGAGAAGGCGGAATGTGCGTTACCAATAGCAAAAGGCTTTATGAAAAAATGAAACTTATTTATTCTCACGGCGCGAAGCCCAATAAATCGATATATTATTTCCATCCCGTTATCGGTCATAATTTTAGGATGACGAGTATTCAAGCAGCATTGGGCATCGCCCAACTCAAGAGAATAAAACAATTCTTAAAAACGCGCGAGATACATGAAAATTTATATCGCCGATTTTTAAAAAATATTCCGGGAATTAAATTTTCCCCAAGACCTTCGGGTGTTAAGCCCATTTACTGGATGCATAGTATTTTACTGGATGGCGCTTCGGTGGATAGAAAAAAATTAATAATGGCATTGAAAAAACAAGGAATAGAAACAAGGCAATTTCTTTATCCGATTCACAAAATGCCCTATTGCCTAAAATATGCCCAAGGTTTATTCCCCGTTTCAGAATATTTATCTAAAACAGGCATCAATCTTCCTTCTGGTGTCAGTTTAAGGGAAAAAGAAATTATTTATATAACAGATGTGATTAAAAAATTTGTAAAAAAAGCTATTTAGAATTATGAAAGTGTGTTTTATTGCTCATAATTTGGACATCGGCAATGGCGACGGAAGGTTCGCCTATTCTATGATTGAGTCGCTTCAACGCGATTTTGGCGTCAAAACAATAGTTTTTGTAGAACGGGGACAGGAGGAATTATTGGGGGCAAGGGCGTTCTTGTATTCTAAAGGCATAATTAGAAAATTTATTTTAAATCCGATTATTATCGCCGGAGTAATAAGGAATCAGAAAATTGATGTTATTCACGCCTTTGATGCTTGGCCTAGGGGTGTCTGGGCTTTTTTTACACATTTATTAACTGATATTCCTTTTGGAATGACTATTTATGCTACATATGGCACCATGCCGCTAACAAAACTTTTTAAAGGTTTTTTGTTAAGATTAGCGTATAAAAAAAGCGCGCTTAACGCGGCGATTAGTCAAATTACCGCGGAAAGAATAAAAAAACTCGCACCAAGGGTGGAAATTAAAGTTATTAATCAGGGAATAGATTTCAAAAAATATCAGGGGCAAACTTTAAATCAGAGGATTGTTTCTAATCCCTATATTCTTACTGTGGCTTATATGAAGCCGAGAAAAGGATATCACTTTGCCATACCGGCGTTTGCCGAAATTAAAAAAATATTTCCGGAACTCAAATATGTCATTCGGGCGGCCGAATCAGATGGTAAATATTTTGCGAAAATAAAAAATATGGCTTCTAATTTGGGTGTTGATAAAGATATAATATGGCTGCCTCGTTTGGAAGAATCGGAACTTATAGATATTTATAAAAATGCCGAAGTTTTCTTTTTTCCAACATTATATTCAGACACTCTTTATTTTGAAGGATTTGCGGCAACGCCTCTTGAGGCGCAGGCCTGTAGTGTTCCGGTTGTTAAAACAAGAATGAACAGCCGGGGGATCGGGGAAGAAATAATAGATAATAAAACCGGATTTTTATTTGAAGAGGGCAATGTCAGTGAGGCAGTAGGAGCTCTAAAAAGACTTCTTGGGGATAAACAGCTTCGCAATGAGTTCTCAAAAAATGCTTTGGAGTTTGCCAAATCCTTGGATTGGTCCGTAAAAGTAAAGGAATATATAGATATATGGAAGAAAATAAATTAAAAATAGACATTGGTTGCGGAAAAAATAAAAAAGAGGGATACATAGGCATTGATATAGACCCGGAAAGCAACGCCGATGTCTTTGCGTCTGCGCTGAATCTGCCATTCGACGACAAC
>Ga0210057_1009208_pt1 | contig 11495 bp, 7 predicted proteins | sample CryGeyCG2114_010_2_FD_183968 | JGI IMG/M metagenome (GOLD analysis project Ga0210057, IMG submission 183968) | Groundwater microbial communities from aquifer - Crystal Geyser CG10_big_fil_rev_8/21/14_0.10 (SPAdes) (version 2) | ecosystem: Environmental > Aquatic > Deep subsurface > Groundwater ...
TTAATTAAAAATGGAGATGAATATTATGTTTATTATAATTTAAGCTCAAACACAACAGAGATTGGAACATTTAATTTAAGATTCTTAGCTAATGACAATTCAAGCAACTGGAATAATTCACAAACATACAGCTTTGTTTCAAGAGATACAACCAAACCCTACAATGTCAGTTTAATATTTCCTGCAAACAGCACTGTGTCAACAAACAGAACACCTTTGTTCACATGGCATGGCGCTATTGAGCCTTTCTTTGATAATTATACATTGCAGTTAGATGATGACTCAGATTTTAGCAGTTATATCAGTTATTCTGTTTATAACAAAGCAACTGCGCAATATCAACTGACAATAGCATTAAATGACAACACAAAATATTACTGGAGAATTAAATATTATGACAACTCAACTAACTTTAACACTTCAGAAACATATATTTACACAACAGACAACACAAAGCCGACTGTAACATTGAATAATCCAGCTGATAATTTATGGAGCCAGAGTTCAGGCATATCTTTCCAGTTCACGCCGACAGATTCGCCATTCAACACAAATCTTCAGGCATGTGTTTTATACGGGAACTGGACAGGCAATTTTGAGTCTAATGACACAAGTTCGTCCCCAAGCCCTGGAACATTAAATTCATTCACAGAAAACATAAACGACGGATACTATGCCTGGAATGTCCTGTGCAATGATTCAGCGGGAAACAATAATTTCGCAAATGCAAACAGGACAATAAACATAGACACAATAAATCCAAATATTTATTTAAACATAACCCCAAGCATACTGGAATTTGGAATAGAAAACACAACAGTTAATTTCACAATCACAGACGCTAATTTAGGAACAACAATAAAAAACATGACATGGCCTAATGGAACAATATACAAGACATTCACAGATAACTTGACATTAACAACAGAAAACCTGACATTATTGGGAAATTACACAATAAGAATCTGGGCTAATGACAGTTCAGGAAGAATAAATCTAACAACTTATGACCTTAAAGTCAGGGATACAATAGCTCCTAATTTAATTATAAATTATCCAATCAATAACACTTGGTTCAGTATCCATTCAATAAACATCAGCTATAATTTAAGCGACTTGCACTCAACAAGCAACTGCAGTGTTATAATAGATGGAATAACAAACCTCACAAGCTTGAGAACAACAAACAATATTAATATATTAAACTACTTCAATTTAAGCAATATTCCTGATGAAACAGATATTATGTGGAATATCACCTGCAAGGATAATTCAAGCAACATAAATATCTCAGAAACAAGATTATTGAATGTTGACACTGCTTATCCTGTTGTAAGTTTAGACTATCCTGGAGACAATCACTGGAGCCAGAATTCAACTGTTGCATTTAATTATACTATAACTGAAACTAATTTAGGTTCCTGCGAATTATACGCTAATTTCAGCGGAAGCTGGAATAAAAACAAAACAGAAAATGTTTTAGTTTCAGGCGCAACAAAGAACTTCACAATAACAAACATACCAGATGGAAATTATTTGTGGAATGTTTACTGCAATGATTCAGCTAATAATTGGAATTACAGCATCAATAATTACACATTTCACATAGACACAATTTATCCTTTGGTTGACTTGATTAACCAGACAGTTAACAGGACAGAAGGGCAAATAATAATAACAGAGAACACTCCAATAACCACGGGAGAAAACATCACTTTCAGATATAATATCACAGACACAAATATTTACAATGTTTGGATAACTGTCTGGGAAGGCGTCAAAGGCATAAGCAATATTTTATGGACAGGATTTTTGAGCTTGTTTGGAGGATTATATGAAGTTAATGTTCCAATTAACTTGACATATCCAACAGGACAGGTTAATTACACTATTTATGCAAATGACAGCGCTGGGCTAATAACGCAATATGACAGCAATTTCAGCGTGATCTACAACACAACTTACTTGTATGAAACGCTAATCAGCGGCGTAGTAAATAATATTGTTGAATATGGAGAAAATTTCACAGCATATGCTTATTATAATCTAACTAATGGAACAATAATCCAAAATGCAATATGCAATACAACCTTAGAAGGTATAATAAGCAATTTAGCATGGAACTCAAGCATTTTAAGATATGAAAACACAACGCTAAATACATTTAATTATATATTAGGAATAGATAAATCAATATCCTTCTCCTGTTATAAACAAGGATATGTAAACAGGACAAAGAACACAACAATAACAATCCAAGACACAACAAAGCCAAGCTTGTATATTTATGCAAACAATAAAACACCAGAGCCAAGCTATAATTCGGATAATGTAACTTTAAATGCAAGCATAAGCGATTTATTATTGCAGGAAATATGGCTTGAAGGAAACTGGACTGGAAGCTGGAGCAATTATACAAATTCAAGCGGGGCATTAATTCAAATTGGAACAAATTATTATTATAACATAAGTTATGGAAATTTCACAAATCAGGAATTTATAAGCTATAAATGGTGCGCAAATGACACAACAAATAACTTCAACTGCAGCAGCTACCAATCCTTCAAAGTCATGAATAGACTGCCTTCAATGGCTATATGGAGATTCCCAACGATAGGATCCAAAATGCTTTATAACAATTACACTATTTTTGAATGGGATAACTCAACTGATGAAGATTTAGATTCTTTAACATATGAGCTGGAGATGTACAATAATTCTTTTTTCAACAGCACTTACCTTGTGAGGGCTATTAATATCACTCAAAGCAATTATACCCTGCCAACAAACAATATGCCTAATACGGGAAATTATTATATAAGATACAGAACCAGCGACAATATTAGTTATAGTGCTTACAACTACACAAATATGAGCATTGTTTATGCAACTATAAAAATAAACACGCCAATATATGACCAAATTTTAAGAATAACAAATACATATAATTTCAATGTTTCTGAATTAGGCAATGGGGACTGGGTTAATAATATAAGCATGGTTCTTAATGGAGAAACATTCACAAACTACATAAATTTCACGAATGAAAGCATACAATCTGAATTTACATCTTACAATTACACATATACTGTGCCTAGCGTCAATTCACAATATGTCACAATAACAGCCTATGCCTGGAATGGAAGCATAGGAAGCAGCTCTAATGCAAGCGAAACAAGCAGGTTTAGAATCACAATCCCCTCTGTTGTTACAGCAACTGAACCTGTAATAAATTACTTCTGCCCTGATAAAACATATATCATTAACCAGAATGCAAGCATAACTGTCAGGACTACAGCTGTTTTAGGGGTATTAATAGACAGTGTTAACACTACAATCACACTGCCAAACAATACAATTGAAATTTTAGATTCAACTGAAAGCAATGCAAATAATTATATTGGCACCAATTATGCTTATGAATATAATTTTACATATATCCCAAAAACAGAGGGTGAACATCTGCTTAAAGTTGAAGTAAGAGATTTGAATTATGGAGAAACAGGCATAGTAGCATCTAAAACAGCTCCATTATATGTTGCTAATAACACAAATATAACGTTCACAAGCATAGGAATATCCAATTTTACTGTCAAGGATATCTGCAGCAATGAAGTAATTAAATACACAAACAGCAGCTTAAGCATGGAAGAGCCCCCTGGATTATATAATTTAGAATTTAGTGCCGGGAATATAGCGGTTCTTTTAAGCAATGTCTCTTTAGACGGGGATGAAGGAAGCATCTGCATGTTTAATGATTTGGCTGAGAGCATAACCCCCCCAACAGATACAAGAGCTGTTGACCAATTTAATTTAAGTTGCAGCAATTTAGAATTTGGATGGAGCAATACATCAACAGCAGATATAAATATAACATACAATTATTCAAGTGCATTGGGAAGTATTAGCCATGAAGAAAATCTTGATATGTATAAATGCGATTCTGCAGCTTCATGCACTTGGGGTTCTGCATTAACCTCAATATTAACAACGGATTCAAATAAGATAGAAATTGGATTGTCTAACCTCAGCGTATTTATGCTTGCAGAAGATACAACTGTTTTAACAGTTTCTGTAAGCACAGGCAGCGGAGGAAGCGGAGGAGGAAGCAGCAGTTCAAAAACAAAACCTGCTTCATTAAATATAATACAGCCCGGTTCATTAAGCATATCTGCTGAAGATAGCATAATAACACCAATAATACTTGAAAATAACGGGGTAACTAACTTATTGGGAATTACATTAAGCACTTATACCCCCTCTGAAAACATTAAATTAGAATTAAGCGAAACATATATCTCCTCTCTTCTAGCAGGACAGCAAAAGATTGTAACATTGACAATATCAAATTTAGGCGTTGAAGAAGAAGATTATGAAATTAAAATAAATGCGCATGTGGCAAATCCTGATTTCATAGACTCTGTAAAGATGTTTATTAAATCTTTGGAAAAAGGTGCAGGCGAGAAAGAAAGTGCATTGAAGCAGATTGAATTTGGAAAAAAAGTGTTTAATGGCAACCCAGAATGCTTAGAATTATATGAATTAATAAGACAAGCTGAGGATTCAATTGAAAAAGGAAATTATCAGCAGGCATATGATTTAGCTGATGGGGCTATACAGTCCTGCAAGGATTTATTATCATTAGAAGGAAAAGAGATGTATATACCTAAAAGATCGAGTACAATCCCCGATATAGTAATACTGGCTGGGGAAATCCTCTTATTTTTATTCATCTTTGCAATGATTTACAGCTATTATAAAAGGAGGAAATTTAGAAAATAAGAAAGTATATAAATAAAAATATATTAGGGATTCACTATGTTAAAGAAGAGGGATGTTAAAAAAAGTAAACCTTTGGATAAGGTTAAAGAATATCATAACCTATTTCAAAAAATAAAAAAAGAATCCTCTAACATTGTAGTTGGCCAAGAAAAGATTGTGGAAGGTGTTCTTAGAGCTATGATATGCGACGGGCATGTTTTAGTAGAAGGCATTCCTGGAATAGCCAAAACTTTAATTATCAGGACTCTCGGGAAGGTGTGCGGCTGCGATTATTCAAGAATACAATTTACTGCAGATTTATTGCCTACAGATATTACAGGCTTAACCAGCTATGATCCGTCTAAAAAAGTGTTCACTGTCATGAAAGGCCCTATTTTTTCGAATTTTATTATAGCTGATGAAGTGAACAGGTCCCCTCCAAAAGTGCAGTCAGCCTTATTGGAAGCTATGCAGGAAAAGCAAGTCACTATAGGAAAGAAAACCCATTTTCTACCCTTGCCTTTTTTTGTAATGGCCACACAAAATCCAATTGAAAGCTCAGGAGTCTATAAATTACCTGAAGCCCAGATTGACAGATTCTTGTTTAAATTAGACATAGTTTATCCAAAAATAGAGGAGGAATATGAAATTTTAGTGAAGAATATAACAATAAAAAAATTTGAAGATTATAAATTAAAACAGGTTATGAGTCCTGGAAAAATAATAGAAATTCAGAAATTTGTGAAAGATATTCATATTAACCAAGACGTAAAAAATTACATTATCAGGCTGGTGGATGCTACAAGAAACCCTGACAAGTATAAAATTAAATTTGGAAAATATATTGAATGGGGAGGATCCCCCAGAGCAAGCATTGGATTATATCTTGGCTCAAAGGCAGAAGCTTTGTTAAGGGGAAAAAATTTTGTAACCCCCCACCATGTTAAAACAATAGCACATGATGTTTTAAGACACAGGTTATTATTAAATTATGAGGGACAAGCAGAGAATATCAATAGGGATGAGATAATAACAGAAATATTAAATAAAGTCCCTACACCATAAGATGAAAAGAAAGCTAAATGTAGATTTAATCCCTGCTATTAGAAAACTGAATATAATCAATAGAAGATTGACTTCTGGTCATATTGGAGGAGGTTATAAAAGCGTATTTAAGGGGAAAGGCTTAGACTTTGATGAATATAGGGTTTATAATCCAGGGGACGATGATGCAAGCTTAATTGACTGGAAAGCCACAGTCAGAGGAGGGGAAATTTTAGTCAAAACTTACGTTGAAGAGAGAGATGTTAATGTTTTTTTCTTAGTTGATGTCAGCAATAGCATGATTTTCGGATCCACCCCTAAATTAAAGAATGAGTACGCTGCTGAGGTTGTCAGCTCAATGAGCTATTCTATTTTAGAAGGAGGAGACAGCGTAGGCATGATATTATTCGCGGAGAATATAATAAGCAAAATATATCCAGGCAAAGGAAAAGAACAATTTTATTTTATTACCAGAGAATTACTTAATCCTGAAAATTACGGGGGAAAATTTAATTTTAACTCTGCATGCAAATTTTTATTAAGCTATTTAAGACAGGATAGCATAGTGATATTAATCAGCGACTTTCTTGGGATGAAAGAAGATTGGGTTAAAGACTTGAATATTATAAGCAAAAAATTTGATACGATTGGGGTGATGATTAGAGACCCAAGAGACAGGGAATTACCTATGGAAGCACGTCAAATCGTTGTGGAAGACCCTTATTCAAAAAAAAGCATAGTTATAGAACCGGATTTAATAAAGGAAGCTTATGAGGATCATATTAAAAAACAAGAAAAAGAATTAAAGGATAATTTTTTTAGAATTGGCTCTGATTTTATTACATTAAGCACTGACAAAAATTTTGTAAATCCAATTATGAACTTATTTAAGCAAAGGAGTTTAAAATGGAGATAGTTTTTAATCACCCTGTGTATTTGTGGTTCTTATTAATCCTGCCTATTTTAATAATAACACATTTTTTAAGTATAAAGGTAACAAAAAGAAAAGCATTAAAATTTGCTAATTTTGAAGCCATTGCAAGGGTAACAGGGAAACAAGTATTATCTTTTAATATAGGATTATTATTTATTAGAATAATCATCTTTTTATTAATAATTTTCTCTGTTTCTGGAATTACACTATGGTATTCAGGCTATGGAACTAATTTTGATTTTGTTTTAGTTATAGATGCGTCTTCAAGTATGCTTGTTGATGATTTTTCTCCAAATAGAATTGAAGCTGCAAAAAATTCTGCCAAAGGATTTTTAAATGAAATAGGCGGGAATAACCAAGTGGGAGTTGTCACTTTCTCTGGAACTGCTTTTGTTGAACAAGAGCTAACTAACGATTTTGAACAGGTTCGATATGTAATAAACAATGTTGAAGTTTCAAATACAGGTGGGACCAATCTTGGGGAGGCAATTATCAACAGCGTTAATTTATTGCTCTCTTCTGATAAGGGAAGGAGCATTATCCTGTTAACAGACGGTCAAAGCAATTTAGGGCTGCCTTTAATGGAAGCCATTGAATATGCAAATATAAAACAAGTAACCATACACACCATAGGAATAGGCACTGAAGAAGGCGGCGAATATCTCGGACTCACCACACTAAAACTGGATGAAGAAAGCTTGAGAACTATTTCAGGAAGCACGGAAGGAAGCTTTCATTTAGCCAAGGACAAAGAAAGCCTTGATACCGCATATAAAGAGATTGCTAAATTAACTGAAACTAGACTAAAGAAAGATCTCTCAATCACATTTATGCTAATTGGATTTGCTTTATTATTATTAGAATGGCTGTTGATAAATACCAAGTATAGAACAATACCCTAAGCCTATTAAATGATAATAAAAATTAACTTTTTCTTAATAAAAATTATTAAATAATAGAAATATTTAAATACTACTAATATCTGTTAAAAGAGATGGTAACTGAATATGATGTGTTTAGGGAACTGTTAAAACATAAAAAAATACCTGAAATAGCTGAGATTCTGAAAGGGGATTATGCTGTCATTTACTCTAAAATAAAATTATTAAATGGGAATAAATTAATATCTAAAAAAAATAACCAGTATTATATAAGTTTAAATAATCAAAAATCTTATCTTTTAGCTAAAATAATAGGATATTGTATAGGGCATGAATTAAACTATAACTTTTTCCTTAATGAAACCACAGCCAAAATACTTGAAATTGCCTTGAATAAAGAAACTATTTCTATTAAAGATTATGAAGGTTTTAATAAAACCACCTTAAAGAAATATTTAGATGAATTAATTAAACATAATTTTATAATAATAAAGTCTAAGAAACCTTTTATATTTTCAGTTTTAAGGAATAATTTGTTTTTAGATGTGGTAACTTATTTCGGGGGGAAAGTAAAAGAAAAAAAATTTGTTTTAGAAGAAAAAATCTTTAAAAAAATTGAGGATGAACTTAAAAAATATAAACAGCTTTCCAAAAGAAGGATATATATCAAGAATATAGAAGAAGAAATTAAATTTGATTTTATACACTCTACCACCTATTTAGAAGGAAATACTTTAACACTAGAAGAGACTATTAAATTATTAAAACATAAAATCTATCCTAAAAAAAATTTTGATGATATTTTAGAAGTTAAAAATATGGACTCAGCTATAGACTATTTGTTTAATAATTTAAATAAAAGACTGAATTTAGACTGGATATTAAATGTTCATAGGATTATAATGCAGGGATTACATGGGTACAATGGTAGATTAAGGGATGATTATGTGAGAATTTTAGGGAATCCAGATTTTGATATATGCGATGTGAAGATTTTAAAACCTAAATTAGACGAGTTTATTAAAAATTTTGGGGATCAATTTGCTAAGTGTAAAAGCATAAAAGACAAAATAATATTTAGCGGTTGGGTTCATAATGAGTTTCAACATATCCATCCGTTTTTTGATGGAAACAGCAGAATAACAAGAATATTATTTAATTATTGTTTAATTAATTTCGGTTTTCCTTTGATCAATATTTATGAAAGCAGCAAGGATGAATATCTGAGTTTAACTAAATTATCCAAGAAAAGAGACGACGAGAAATTTGTTATTTTTTTAAGTAAAATAATACTGGATAACTTGATTAAGATTAACATGAAAAACTAATTTACTTCCAATAATTTTTGCCTTAACTTAGTCTCCTGTTCAGACAAGGTATCCAATTTTTTTGACTTGTGTTCTTTTGGCTCTATTTTCTTCAAGAATTCATGATATTTTGAAGTATATAGCTTTCTTGGTTTTGCTACAGGATGCTTTCTCTTAAATCTTTCCAATTCCTTTAATTGCAATTGATCTAATTTTTGATAAACCTGATTTTCCTCTTTGATTAACTTTTGAATTGTCAGAGGAACTCTTTTTGAAGGCGTTATATTAACCTCCGGTGTATGCAATCTAAATCTGGGGCCCAACACCTCTATTTTTGGAGTTTCTAATTTTGGAAGCTCCTGTATTCTCTGCAGGGGAGTTTGTTTCTTGTCAGATACTAACTCCCTTTCTATGAAATCCTTGAACTGATTAACAACCGCCAATGATTCATGCGAGTGCACCTTTCCCTGCTCCTTTAACTTCAGTATTTTTCCTGTTATTTCATGAAATTCCCTTTCTGGATGAACGGTCTTTATTTTTTTACCGATGAGATTTATCCTACTTGCAAACAATTCCTCCTGCTCTAAAGGAAGTTTGTAATAAATAAGGATAGACTCTGAAAAGAATTTCTTTGCTAATTCTAATTTGTTTTTTTTAATTAATTTTTGTATTTTGTATAATAAATGAGTTAATTTCCTTTTTTCTGAATTTAACCTGTATTTGCTTATCTCAGGCTTATCAATGTGTTTTTGTTTTTTTATTAATTTCTTTTCCTCTAATCTCAGCTCGTTTTTTTCAAATAATTTTTTCAGGAAAAACTCTTTTTTTGGTTTTATCTCTATATACTCGGGCTTTATTTTTTCGGGTTTTGGGATTTTTAAATTAGGTTTTACCTCTTTTTTTATCTCTTCATGCATATGCCTTTCTTTTTTATGCCTAAGATCCTTTATTTTTTGCAGAATATATCCAAAATTAGTGAATACTTTCTTTCTGGTTGTTTTCACTGGAGAATGCTTTTCCAATAAAGAATGAAGCTCGGAGTATAAGGAGTGGACGTCTTCATTTGTAATTGCCTTATCGCTGTATTTTAATTCAGACAGCCTGTTTGCCAGTTTTATTTCTTTGTCATGCCCTCTAATGAGGGCGTATACTTCCTCCAGAGTAAACTCATTCTTTATATCAAACTTATATTTAATGATCTCCTTCGCTAATTCAGAAATTTGATTTATTCCCTCCCGATTACCTAATTTTTTTAATTTCCGCCCCAATGAATTTAAATTAGAATTGAAATCTATGGCTGATTTCTCCTCCTTCTCCCTGTTTTTTTTCTTTCTCTTAAATAAATTAGATAGAAAATTTATCCTAATTTTTCTTAATTTTTTAAAATAATCTTTTATGACAATAACAAGGAAGAAAAAAAGGACTGCCGACATTAAGAAGAATGGTGCTACAAGAATTAAAGGGTAACTCCCCCCAAAAATTTCAATGTCCTGCGCGGATACCAAAGGTAACATTAATAGGAACACAAATAATAACAGCCTCTTTTTCATAAGATTAAATTAATTGATTTATATAAAAAGGTTTTGCTATTTAATATTCACTACACAAAAATAGGTAGAAAGATTTTAATAGTATTATTTTTTATTTTAGAGTTATATCAAAGGAGGTGCTAGTTATGTCCCTATTTAAATCAAAACAAAATGGTTTACAAAATTTACCCAAGCCAGAGAGTCTAAAATTGAACATCCCTAAAATGCCATTAACTAACGAACGTTTTTTAGAAAACTTTGAAACTAATTTTGATGAAGACTTAAAAGAGGTAGTTAGAAGGAGAGACATTCCAATCGTTGGAGGGAAAAAATCTTTATTTGTAAATATTGAAAAATATGATGAGGCTGTTAATGACATAGACATGATTAAAAATAAATTAAGAGACGCTCAAAAAATACTATTGAGTCTGCAGGAAATCAAAAAGGAAGAAGATCGTTCATTACAAAATTGGCATAGTGATTTAAATTATATTATGGAGAAAGTGAATCATATAGACAAAATCTTGTTTTAAAGATGAATAAAAACAATGCAGTTTATATTAATGTTGGTGAATCTACACATGGCATAAGAAAGGATATCCTAAATTTAAATATTGACATTATTAGTTTGTTAAAGAAGTATGAATATCTTAAAGAAATAAGATATAATAAACAAAAAGGCCTTAATATTTTAAGGGAGTTATTTAAAGAGATAAACGCTGATTTTCTAAAATTAAAAAATAATCTTCCTGATGTGCCTCAAAAAAAAGAGGAAAAATTTAAATTAAAAGTTGATGAAAATAAGTTTAAAGTCAAACGTAAAAAAGCGACTAAAGAGATATCCTCCTTAGAAAAAGAGATGAATAGATTAAAGATGAAGCTAAGAGAGATTAAATAAATTTATATATAAAATTATTATTAAATTATTATGAAAAGAGGCCAGTCAGCAATGGAGTATCTGATGACTTATGGCTGGGCAATACTGATAATTTTAATCGCGGCCGGTGCATTATTCTATTTGGGTGTTTTTGACACTGAT
>Ga0210057_1009211_pt1 | contig 11492 bp, 12 predicted proteins | sample CryGeyCG2114_010_2_FD_183968 | JGI IMG/M metagenome (GOLD analysis project Ga0210057, IMG submission 183968) | Groundwater microbial communities from aquifer - Crystal Geyser CG10_big_fil_rev_8/21/14_0.10 (SPAdes) (version 2) | ecosystem: Environmental > Aquatic > Deep subsurface > Groundwater ...
CGTCTTGGGTTAGATGGGTGTAACTCATAAGCAATCCTTGTTTTGCGATAAGAATAGCTTAGGGTGAACCCTCTAGCTCGTCTTGACGCGGTCGCTAAGTAAGTTGCACTTGTGATTTGAATTCAGGCCTTCTATAAATCGCTGGCGATTTAACTTGTTTAAAAAATGGCGCATAATTTTTTCGTAAATTTCATCCTTGCCCACCTGATCTTCGACTCCCGCATCAACATTGGGATTGTCATTGATTTCAATCAAAACCACTTTCCCATCAACTTCCTTAATGTCCAGCCCGTACAGGCCATCTCCAATTAATTTTGAAGTCTTGATGGCGACATCAAGAACCTTTTTTGGCACGGCCTCCAAGGGCAATGTTTCAAACTCTCCATCATAATCGACAGAATCTGCAACAGCGTTGTTATAAATTTGCCAATGTCCCAGGGCCATAAAATATTTACAAGCATAGATTGGGACGTTATTAATCACTCCAATGCGCCAATCAAAGCGTGATGGTAGAAATTCTTGAACAATGATTAAATCGGATTTTGCCATTAGAGTCTCGACCAACTCATGAAACTTTTCCTCGGTTTCTGCCTTGTGGACTCCCTGGGAAAAGGCACTATCGGGGCTTTTTAAAATACACGGCAGGCCAATACTAGATAATATCTCGTCGATGTTGTCTTTATGCAGAATTTTGGTATTAGGTCTGGGAATACCATGTTTATTAACGAGTTCTTCTAAAAAAACCTTATTGGTACATTTAAGAATCGACTCGGGGTCGTCAATGACTACTAGCCCTTCGGCCTTGGCCTTGCGAGATAATTTATATGTGTAATGATTGACATTCGTGGTTTCGCGAATAAATAAGGCATCATATTCCAATATCCGATGAGAATCATCCTTGGTAATTAAATCTGCCCTTAGGCCCACCTTCTTTGCTGCGACAATAAATTTTTCGAGAGCCTTTTGATTTGAAGGCGGGTTGGCTTCCGATGGATTGTAATATATGGCCAGATCGTAGGAATAGTTTTTAGGGCTTTTGGTTGTAAGGCTTGGTCTTTTTTGAAAGTACTCACGCGCCGACTCTTCCAAAAATCCCCAATGTTTTTCCTCTATTTCAGAAAGAGGAATGGCCCTTAATGACTTTAATATCCATCGACCGTCAAAGACAAATTCGGCCTTAAGCAATGGGGCCTTTAGATAACCAAATAGCCTCTTGGCCAGCTCACCATAACTCTTGGCCATATTGCGGCCAAAAAAAATACTTAAAACAAATGTTTCAGACTTAATATTTTTCAAGCATCTTTGGATTAAATCATCTATTTCAAAGCCAAATATTTTTACGATATTTTGATCTTTTAAATCCTGGATGGTCATCACCTCTGGGATCACACGATGCTTACGTGCCATCGCCAGCAGTGAGACATAATAACCTTTGCTTTGATAGCGGTATGACTTACAAAGATTAAAAACCCTGGCAGATTTCAAATTGGCAAAGCGCGGATCAGTTAAGTAGGTACGCGCCGTGACCACCTCAACACCTTCAATTTTTAAACGAAATTTCTCTGCTTTCTCTGTTACGATTACGTGTGGTACCATACTGCCTCGATAATCACCTGTATAAAATTTATTTTGATATAATCAAAAGGTTTCCGTCATATGTCACCACTCCTAAAAGGATGGCATTTATCAACCTTGATAATTTAACTGAATAATGGTGGCGCTTGGCAACTGGATTTGAAGAATAAGGGTCTGCCACTAATACCTCATTACGAGAATTATCGTAACCGTGAATCACTACAAAATGGCCAGATGGCCTGCCCCCAAATTCATCATCAGCACAAGTCAAAGGGTCTTCACGCATCTCTTGATAAAGATATGTTGCAGATAAACCGGTTAAAATGGCATTGTTATTCTCGATGTATCTAATAATTAATTCAGGCGTTAAATCCTCAAATAGTATCTCTCCACCCATCTGTAAAAACTTAATATAGGATTCCGATACAAGCTTAAAGCGATGATCAGAGTTTTTATACTTTAACTGCTCTTTAAGCTTTTCAATTAGGGCCTGGGCCTTAAGGTCCTGCCAAGTAGGGTCAAAAATATCCAAATTATAGGTATACAAGCTGGCCTTAAATCCCTTGCCTAAAGCATGGTTTCCCAAGATGACGGCCAAAGTCCCTCCGCCATCTTCAAATTGCTTAATCTCGCTGATCAATTGCTCCAGTGAAATTTCTATTCCACAGTGCTTATAAACTGCCTGCAAAGCCGTCGGGCCGCATGATGTGTTGTCGGGTTGGGAAGTGATCGATATATCGATTTTTTTAATGCTCATGTGGCATTATTTCATGCCTTGGCAAGCATCTCAAGATGCCAAAAAAATAATTATTCGTATAGCTCTGGGCCATGACGCACAATCTGGCCTTCCACCATGTAAATAACATCCTCAGCTATATTGGTACAGTAATCTGCGATTCTTTCAAGATGGCGTGTGGCCGAAAGATAATTCATAAATACAGCTACGTTTTGGGGAGACTCTTGAATTTTGGTAAATACCTTCTCGTACATGTCACGGTTCATATTATCAATTTCCTGGTCTTTTTTTATAACTTGTCTCGCCGCCAAGGAGTCAAGAGCGAACATTGCCTCAACAACTGCGTCCAGCATGGCACAGGTTTTTGCTGCCATAGTCAAATAGTCAAATGGCGGAGGAACGCTATTAGACTTATCCTCACGAATAATAAAAAGTGCTCTTTCGGCGATATTAACTGCTAGATCACCTATGCGCTCTAGCCCATTATTCATTTTCAGCACGCCTATCAAATAGCGAAGATCTATCGCTACCGGCTGGTGCAAGGCCAAAACCTTGAGAACCTCTTCTTCCAGTTCAACCTCCCGTTGGTCTATTTCAGCATCTGAGTTAATAACCTCCATGGCCTTTTCTTTATTTTTATTGCGCAGGGCGTCTATGGACTCATTGACGACATTTTTTACAAATGCAGCAAGTGACAGAATCTCTTTCTTAATTTTATCTAGTTCAACATTAAGATGCTTTGACATGGCACAACTCCATTACAAAATTTATTAACCAAAACGGCCGGTGATATATTCTTCAGTTTTACGCTCTTTTGGGCGGGTAAAAATATCCGGAGTATCGCCAAACTCAATTAGCTCACCTTCATAAAAGAATGCAGTCTTATCGCTAACCCGCGCTGCCTGCTGCATATTATGAGTTACAATAACTATAGTATATTCGCTTTTTAAGTCGTTGATAAGATCTTCTATTCGAATAGTCGATTTCGGATCCAGGGCCGAGCACGGCTCATCCATTAAAATGACATCTGGTCGCATCGCAATGGCGCGGGCAATACATAGCCGTTGCTGTTGCCCACCTGATAAGTTGCCTGCAGAATCGTCGAGACGATCTTTTACTTCATCCCACAACGCTGCCTTCTTGAGAGAATCTTCCACCAAATCTTCCAAGTTACTTGCGCGCCCGTGAATTTTTGGTCCCCAAGTAATGTTGTCGAAAATACTTTTTGGGAAGGGGTTGGGCCTTTGAAATACCATCCCAATGTGCGTTCTAACTAACATTGGATCAATCTTGGCAATATTTTGCTTACGGTATTCAATCACTCCCTCCATTCTAAATGAGGGTACAAAATCATTCATACGATTGAAGCACCTTAAGAGCGTACTTTTTCCGCAACCGCTTGGTCCAATGATTGCAGTTACGTGATTTTTTAAAATGGGCATTGAGATATTTTTTACAGCATGCTTTTCTGCATAGTAAATATTAACATCATGGGTATTAATTATCACTTCACTTGCCTGTTCAACTTTTTTCATAATTTTACCTTTTTGGCCGAGCGATCACGCAGCCATATTGCCACAAAATTTAAACCGAGCATAATTACCAAAAGAACCAGAATGCCTGTGGCAGCCAATTTGTGAAATTCTTCTTGAGGTCTTCCGGCCCAATTATAAATTTGTATTGGCATGGCAGTGAATTCATCGTTAATGCTCTCAGGAACAAAGGAAACGTAGCTTAGGGCCCCGACAACAATTAATGGCGCTGCTTCACCGATAGCGCGAGAAATGGCCAAGATAATGCCCGTCATGATCCCAGCGAAGGCAACTGGCAGCACATGACCAAAAACGACCTGATACTTGCTGGCCCCTAGAGCGTAGGCTGCCTGACGTAAAGAATCTGGAACGGCCTTGATTGCCTCACGAGAAGCGACAATAATCACTGGTAAGACTAATAATCCCAAAGTTAGGCCACCGGCCAAAAGACTGCGCCCCATTCCCATTGCTCTGACAAAAACTGAAAGTCCCAAAAGGCCATAAACAATTGAAGGCACCCCCGCCAAATTGGCGATGTTAATCTCAATTATTTTTCCAAACTTGCCGGGAATTTTATATTCTTCAAGAAAGATGGCAGAAGCAACTCCGATAGGAATTGTAAAAAGGGCCGAAACAGAGATCAAAAGCAAAGACCCAAGAATGCCGGCCTTCATACCACTCTTGGCGGGAAAGCGAGATTGAAAATGGCTTAAAAAGTGCCAGTTAAGATAGCTCATACCTTCTTTCATTAGATGAAAGATCAGAATAAAAAGCAGCGCCACGCTCGACCAAGTGATGACTCGGCTAACGACTTTAAAAAGACTTTCTATTTTCTTTCGATTGTGAAAATTTCGACTTTCTTTCACGTTAACTTCTCACTTCTATATTTGAATAGTACTGACTGCCCAATCAAATTCATGCTGAGAGTGATGAGAAATAACAGGGCGGCAACAGCATAGGATGTTAAATATTCAATTGTCCCGGCGGGAGTATCACCTAAGGCCACTTGTACGATATAAGAAGTCATAGTCTGAATACTATGCAAGGGATTGATCGTCAGCACAGGGTTTGAACCTGCAGCTAATGTTACCGCCATGGTCTCTCCGATAGCGCGAGACATGGCCAGAATGAATGAGGCAAGAATACGCGAGAGCGCCGCTGGTATAACAATTTGACCAATCACTTCAAAAGAAGTTGCCCCCATGGCATAGCCACCATACTTTAAATGCTTTGGAACCCCTTGAAAGGCGTCATAACAAAGCGAAGAGACCATTGGTAGAATCATGATTCCCACAACTATGATACCACTTAATGCATTAAAAACTTCTGTTTGCGGTAAAACACTTTTAAGGATGGGAGTGATAAACGTCAACGCAAAGTAACCGTAGACAATAGTTGGAATCCCTGCCAACACTTCCAATATCGGTCTTAAAATTGATTTCGTTTTATTGTTAGCATACTCACTTAAATAAATCGCTGAAAGCGTACCAAGAGGTATAGCTATAATTGCCGAGCCAACGGTAATAAGCAGGGTTCCAGTCACCAAAGGTAACACGCCAAACGATTTGGGCTCTAACATCGGCTCCCAGGTAGCCCCAAATAAAAAATCAAAAATGGGAACCTGTCTAAAAAAATGAAATGTTTCTTCACCCAAGACGAAAATGATCCCGAGGGTGGTAAAAATGGAAAGGAGGGCACTGCCCCCCATTACCATCATAAAGCTCTTTTCTACATTTTTAACAATCTTTAAGCGCATTCAGCCTATCTCATTCTAAAGCTTTCCTAGTTTACTCAATGAATCCTTATAGCTTTTAGCAGGCATGGGTACAAATCCCACTTGTCCGGCTATCTTCTCCATACTCTTTACTAGATAAGTAACGAAGGTGTTGACTTCCTCTCGTTTGAAACTTTCTTTGTTAACATAGATAAAAAGTGGTCGAGACAAAGGTGCATAGGATCCATCATTAATGGTTTTCTCAGAAGGAAGCACATATTTTTTACCATTGTGCACGGCCACTGCTTTTAGTGTCTTTTGATTTTCTTTATAATAGGAATATCCAAAGTAGCCCATGGCATCGACGTCGCCTGCGACACCTTTAACAAGAACATTATCATCTTCACTTTTAACAAAATCGGAACGAGACTTACCAGACTTACCATTTATCTCTTCCGTGAAATAATCAAAAGTGCCAGAATCTGTGCCTGGGCCAAATAGCTTAATCGCTCGATTTGGCCAGGCCTTATTAAGATCAGACCAATTTTTTACAGTTGAACCCGCGTCCCATAATTTTTTTAGTTCAGCAGGAGTCATTTGTGTCGCCCAAGTATTTTTGGGATTAATGACAACTGTCAATCCATCATAGGCAACAGGGATTTCTGTATACTCAACCTTATTTTTTTTGGCAGCTGCGACTTCTGTTGGTTTAATAGGACGACTGGCGTTGCTGATATCGGTTTCTTTGATTGTAAATTTCTTAAATCCTCCACCAGTTCCAGAGACGCCTATGTTGACTCTAATTTTTGGAAAGTCATTACGAAATTCTTCTGCCACAGCTTCGACGACAGGGAAGACAGTTGAAGATCCATCGATACTAATTGTCTCTGAAGAGGCAAAACTCTGTTGACTTGCAAATACTGCCGGTAATAGTGCTAAAAAAAATAGATTTTTAATTTTTGAAAATTTCATCCCGTGACTCCTTAAAAGACCTTGGATTAATAACTCGAAAAAGAAATACCTCCTGCAAATTTAGTCGAAGTAAGGCTAATGTTAGATTTGTGTTAGTTCGACTTTTTTAGACAAGTGCTTTTGAAGGGATAGAAATAAAAAATATGCTGCCATGGTCCGAAGACGGTAAAACGCCAGCCTTGCCACCGTGCATTATGGCGATATGCTTGACGATGGAAAGTCCAAGGCCTGAACCACCAGAGTCGCGGCTACGGGCCTTATCGATAGAGTAAAATCTTTCAAAAATTCGCTCACGCTCGCTCTCGGGAATTCCCGGTCCCTTATCCTCAATACCCAAAAATACATTTGCCCCTTCTAATCGTGTGATTAGCAAAACTTCTTCTTTGGCCGGGCCATATTTAATGGCATTATCAAGAATATTGACCAGGGCCTGCTCGAGCATTCCTGGATGGCACCAGATTTTTCCCTGATATTGAAAATCTTTTGTAATGCGAATTTCCCTTTCCAAAGATTTATTTTTTAAAATCTCAAGCGGGCCATCCCATAAAGTCCCCGCATCACACAGCTCAAATTCATCACGAAGTGATCGTGGATCTTTTTCAAGCTTTGATAGCGCCATCAAATCATCAATAATCTGCTTTAGCCTAAGAGTATGCTTGTGCACTACTTTTAAAAATCGCTCCTGATCTTGAACTGAGATATCACCATCAATGAGAGTTTCGATATAGCCTAAAATAGAAGTCAAAGGAGTGCGCAATTCATGCCCGACGTTGGCAACAAAATCCTTGCGATGGCCCTCCAGTTCTCTAACTCGAGTAATGTCATAAAATACCAATAGGGCGCCCATCTTAACCCCATCAGCGTCTTGCAATGTCCCACCCACCAACTGTAATACTTTTGGATGCCTATCTATTACGCCCTGTCCTACGATTAATTCCTCTTCAACTGAGCCATTTTTTAATATCGTGCGGGCAATCCTTTCGAGCTTTTCGGATTTAAAAACTTCAATTAGCGGTTTCCCCTTAAAGTCTGTAGCAAAAGGAATTTCAAAAAGATTACAAAGGGCCCGATTCCAGTGAAAAATATTATTGTTTAAATCAACGGTTAAAACACCTTCTGACATACTTGAAAAAATAGCTTCTCGCTCATTTCTCTGGGCCGAAATTTTATTAATCTGAACATTTAATTGTTCTGTCATATCATTAAGTGATTGACCTAAAGCTCGAACCTCTTCTGAATCATGCTCGCTGATCTCAATTGGAGCAAGCAGAGAGTTCTCTCTAATCCTTAGAGCGTAACCCCTCATTTTTTCCAGAGGAACACTCAATCGCCTCGCCAACATCCAAATTAAAAAAACCCCAAAAAAAGTTAAGGCCAAAACAGCCCTACGCATGTCAATAAACGGTTTGGCGATACTACGTTTTATGCTGGCAACAGGAACGGAAAGTCTCAATATTGCTGTCACTACATTATTTTGTTTAAGTAATTTGGCCAAGTAGAAATGTTCCTCACCAAGTGTATTACTAAAGCGACTGGCATGTCCCTCTCCCTGCCTCAACGCCATTTGAACTTCAGGTCGATTAAGGTGGTTCCCCATTGAATCTGGTTGCGTAAAATTCTCGGCCAGAACATTTCCCTTGGGATCAATCAGAGTAACGCGAACTTTAGCCAGCTTGCCAAAATCCTGAATTAGAGTTTGAAGATTCTCTTTATTCCAATCAGTCTGAGGGTTTTTAATACGAAGCTCAATCAAAGACATCTTTTCACGCAGAGAATCACGCGTATGCTGGAGAAAAAAATCCTGAAATGACATACGCGAATACACGTAAAAAATCGCCAGAAGACCAAACAATGGCAAAATGAAAGATAAAAATATTTTTCTAAATAAAGTACGTCTTCTAATTTTCAAATGGTCATTCCTAAAACATATAACTTTTTATTCTTTAAATCGATAGCCCACACCTCTAACCGTCTCAATCAGATCCCCTGCCTCTCCCAATTTCTTTCTGAGTCCTACAATCTGCACGTCAACACTTCGATCGGTTATGGCATGATTATCCCCCCTGACCGAGTCGACAATTTGGGAACGGGTAAAAACCCATCCCGACTTTTTCATCAGAAGGGTCAGAATCATAAATTCACTATAGGTTAAAGAAAGTTCATCTCCCTTGAGAAAAACTTTTCTTTTGCCCTGATCGACTGAGATGCCATGGTGCTCTAGCTCGCGCTCATGCATATTTTCATTGGAATGGGCATTTTCTGTGCGACGGAGTGCTGTTTTCACACGTGCCATCAATACTTTCGGACCAAACGGTTTCACAATATAATCATCGGCTCCCATTTCCAGTCCTTTGACAATATCATTCTCTTCACCTTTGGCCGTGACCATAATAATCGGTATGTCTCTAGTTGTTTCAGACTGTTTTAGCGCGCTACAAACTCCCATGCCATCCAACTTGGGTAACATCAAATCAAGCAATATCAGATCAGGTTTATTTTCTCTCGCCAGATTCAAACCCTCTTGACCATCCTGGGCCAAAAGAACTTTGTAATTCTGCTTAAACAGATGAAAATGTATCAGCTCCCGAATATCCTCTTCATCTTCAATTACTAAAATGCATATTTCTGCCATCTAAGCTCCCTACAAAGACAATTCATATCTTTGCCTTCACCAAGTTTCAACATATAGCATGAATTTAACCAAATTCTAACTTGGGAGCTCAATACCTGAGTGGTGCGATTATGTAACATCTTGATTTAAGGTTCGTGGGAAATGAAGCGAGACTAAATAGGAACGGATATTGGCCAAGAAAAATCTGACAAAAACCTAAGCTAGATTATGGTTCCGAAAGTATATTTCATTAAAATGGCGCTATGGAAAATCTAACAAAATACAAGAATGCGGATTTTGATTTTTTTACCCACCTAACTCAATTTCTTAAGCCCCAAGTCTATCAAGCTGGCACTGAAATAATATATCAGGGGCATGTACCTGTTGCCGCCTTTTATCTCCTCGGGGGTTCCCTTACTTTTAAAAAGCGTAATAAGACCGTTGCAAAAATTGAAAATGGTGAACATTTTTTAATTGGGGCAACAGAACTCTTACGCAATAAGAAATTTCCTTATTCAGTCACCCTGTCTACCGACGCTCAAGTATATATCCTATGCCGAAGTACCCTTTTAGAACTGATTGAGCATGATCATCTTCCTTGTCCCCAGGATCGGCACCTGTCAAAACATCCCGCTTAATATTTTGCTTTCGAACTGTGGCACTTTTATTAATAAGTAAATCTTTAGTTGTGCACGGGCAGAAGAGGATTTATGACTTCTTTGTTTCAGCTTGGTTCTCAAGCTATTTTTAGGTATGAACAACGACTTAGGTTCGAACCAGACCTTTGCGAACCCTGGCGGGTTCACTTCAGGTGATTTAATAACCGAGATTCAATTCACAATTGAAATCTTTTGCGCAAAAAAACCCACACCAAAAGATGTGGGTCATTTTCGCTTCTAATTTCTCATTCTTGCTAGCTACTCTACCAAATAGTTAGGAAAAATAGTATTGACAGATCTTCCATCCATACTGCGTACATGCAGTAAAACTTTATTCGCTTTAAGCTCTGTCGGAACTTCAAACTCGTAAGCAAAAGGTACGTTTTTCATTGGACAAAAGTCTCTAATTTTTCTCATGATGGGAAGTATAGAATATGTATCTTTCCCATTATGAATATATTCAATTTTTTCAAGCTCTAGACAATCTGAAGGATTATAGCCTTTGAGTGTCACAGTACGAGCGCCCATCCCCATTTTTTCAACATAATCGACGCTGGCATAAAGATGGTCATCCATAGCATCACTACTTGATTCAGAAACTTTCAATTTTTCTTGAGTTGCTCCAGGACCATTTTGATTAACAGTTATCTTATAAAGCCCTTTTTCCAATAGTCCCAAGCTGACTTTTTGAATGAATGGAACAATCATTTCTCCACACATAAAGTTGGCCGGCGCTGAGTAGAGGGCCTTGACAGAAATTTTTACTTCGTTGCCCTTGATTGCCATTTTCGTGCTGGGTGATTTATAGCATAGATTGGGCAAATAACCGCTAATGATGACCTCGCTGTTGTCATTGGAGTCAAAACCATTGGGCACGAAAAGATTGTCAACGGGAACATCACTTTCAATCGGCGTTGCCAATGCAGCATAACTGCTGAGCAAAATTGCGGCGAGAACTGAGATAGATAACTTTTTCATATGCCCTCCTTAGTAAAAAAATACACTATGTATTAATTGATTAGCAAAGAAAGGCTAGCTCTAGCATAAGTTTTTGCTGATGAGAAACTGCTGGATTTATCTTGATTGATAACTTAAAAAAAACTGATAAAGCGCATGACTCGTTGCGGCTTACGGGCAGGCAGCTTTTTCTAATTTGGATTTTAGGACGTAGACATCACAGGGAGCATGGCGCAAAAGATACTCACTGTAACTTTCGCTAAAGACACCCTCAGCACGATGGTGCCCACTGCCTGCGACCACAACTAAATCTGCTTTAACCTCGGCAAGAAACTCGCAGGCCTTAATTTTCATATTGGGATCAAAAAAACATTCAATATGCCCGCTGTCATTAGTTGGAAGGTCGGCCAGAAGAAAATTCTTGATTTCATTCATTTTACTTTCAACAAAAATACGTATTTTAGAAAAATCGTTGGCCATGGCGGAGTCGGGCAAAAACTCCTGCATTTTCTGATTGTAGATATGGATAAAATAGACATTTTTGGCACCCTTGAGGACTGGCGAACCTTTCAGCTCACGCAACATTTCCATACACTCTGGGTCTAAAGAAAACCTGAATTCAAATCACAAGTGCAACTTACTTAGCGACCGCGTCAAGACGAGCTAGAGGGTTCACCCTAAGCTATTCTTATCGCAAAACAAGGATTGCTTATGAGTTACACCCATCTAACCCAAG
>Ga0210057_1009212_pt1 | contig 11492 bp, 13 predicted proteins | sample CryGeyCG2114_010_2_FD_183968 | JGI IMG/M metagenome (GOLD analysis project Ga0210057, IMG submission 183968) | Groundwater microbial communities from aquifer - Crystal Geyser CG10_big_fil_rev_8/21/14_0.10 (SPAdes) (version 2) | ecosystem: Environmental > Aquatic > Deep subsurface > Groundwater ...
CTTTAAAAAACGAAGCAAAGATTGTCCATTAAAAGAGTTTTCAACAAGGTCAGAAAAGTTCATACATTTATTTCGTCAACATGTTAACCAACATTCTAACACCATAACCTGTGGAAAACATTGGACTATATCCTCTTGACTTATCCCAGAAGGCCACTCCTGCGATATCGATATGTGCCCACGGAGTATCCTCAACAAAGTAGTGTAAAAATAATGCTCCTTGGATTGAACTCGCTTCTCTACCAGCTGAATTTTTTATATCGGCTATTTTAGATTTAAGCATTTCATTATAAGATAAATGCAGAGGCAATCTCCAAAGTAACTCATCTGTTTCTTTAGCTGCATTGTCAATTTTCTTAGATACATCATTGTTATTAGAAAAATAGCCTGCAATCTCTTCTCCCAATGCTACCACGACACCACCTGTCAGTGTTGCTAGGTTAATTATTGACTTTGGTTTTAGTTTCTTGACTGTATAAGACAACGCATCAGCTAAAACTAACCTACCCTCGGCATCAGTATTAGTAATCTCAACCATCTTTTTAGAATGACCTTGATATACATCACCAATTTTGTAACTTTTAGATCCGATTGAGTTTTCACAAGTAGGTATTACCACACTTACATTTACTTTAGCTTTTAGTAAAATTAAAGCATACAGCGTACCTAAAACTGTAGCAGATCCACCCATATCTGATTTCATATCTAACATAGAATTGGTAGGCTTCAAGCTTAGACCACCTGTATCATAAGTAATCCCTTTTCCGACTAAGGCAGTATGGTCTTTAGATGCCGGATCACCTTTGTATGATATAACGATAAACCTAGGATCAATATTTGAGCCTCTACTAACTGCTAAAAGAAGATTCATTTGCTCTTTTTCTATTTGTTTTTTATCTAATATAGTTGTAGATACCTTAGATGACAGCTCCTCCATTGATTTGGCAACTTCTGCCAATTTTAAAGGTGTAATATCATCCGCATTTCGATTTATCAAATCTCTCGTAAGATAGACTCCCTTACATAACTGTAGAGTCTTTTCAAAGATAGATTCTTTATCTTTATCTATACCTATTATGCAAGCAGAAGAAAGTATTGATGGTTTATTTTCTTTAATAGAGTCAAATTTCAAATCTAAAAATTCATAGTTGCTCAAGACTATACTTTCACAAATCGCAGCTACAAGTGCATCACTATCAATGCTTGCAATGTCAGGAAATACTACATTAATAGAAGATACCTGTTTTCTTTTACAGCTGCTGACTAAATGGTGAAATGACTCACGAACGCTGAAGGTATTGACTTGCTTCTTATCACCCAAACCCAAGAGGATTATTCGTTTTTCAACTCCTTTTTCTGGGTATAGCACAAACACTTCATTCTTTTTACCTTTAAAGTCTTCTGAAACAGATGGAATATCAAAATAACCGCTAACATCTTTTTCATCTTTAAACGCAGGAGCCGCTTGTGATTTGCCATGCCAAAAAGGCAAGACAATAGCGTCTTTTGCTTTTCTCTTGTCTAAACTAGACTGTGATTCAAACTTAAAATGGCACTTCGTCATCGTTAAAATCTTGGTTAAAATTATTAGAAGAATAACTATTTTCATATGATCTATTTGCAGAATCAAATGCTCTTTCCATTTTATTGGAATTGCTTACAGGCTTATTATTGTTGCTCTGCATCGACTCTTGCTGGGTCTTCTCTCCCTTTCCAAATGGGCTAAAAGCAATACTTGAAGCAGTAATTCCTAATGAAATCTGTGGTTGTCCATTCTTGTCTGTATACATTTCAGGTTTGCTCATCTCTCCAAAAACTAAAAGAGGAGTACCTTTTTTTAGATAAGGAACCATATTATCATACTGGTCGCCCCAAATAGTCACTCTCCACCACATTGTTTCATCAGAATTACCTTTTCTGGTTCTTGTTGCTAATCGAAGAACAGTTACTTTTTTACCATTCGAAGTGTATCTAATTTCCGGGTCTGCACCTAAGTGACCACCTAAATTCAGAAAATTCAAAATTGCCTCCTAAAATATTAAATTTCGATAGAAAAAAATTTATTCTATCTTTTGAATAGAAAAATTCACAAGTCTTAACTTTATAACCTATTTAGCTGATTTTTCTCTCTTTTTTAATAACTCAACACAAGTATTAAAAATTCACCATCTCCGAGTTTGCTTGATCCTTTCTTTTATAAAAAAGAAATAAAGCCCCTAAAATCACAAGCGGTATGCTTAGCAGCTGTCCCATATTTAAATTAAAAATGTGAGAAAAATAGCTTTGGTCTTCTTTAAAATACTCAATTAAAAACCTAAATGAAAAAACCAAACTTAAAAATAGTCCAATTAACTTTCCCCTTTTTAATAAAAATTTTTCATTATAGCTTAATAAGTACAAAAGAAAGAAAAGGCATAAATAAAAGCATGCTTCATAAAGTTGGACTGGATGCCTAGCTATAGGCGCACTAAGGTCAGCAGGGCTCCCAAAAACAACGCTCCAAGGTAAATTACAGGCCTTGCCAAGTATCTCTTGATTAAAAAAGTTTCCAACTCGAATAAAAGCTCCCCCTAGTGCAGCTGGAATACAGATTAAATCCAAAGTCTTAAGCCAGTTCAATTGAGGTAAATATTTTTTTACTTTATAGCTAAAGATGGCCATGGCGATTAATATTCCTATGACTGCACCATGACTTGCATGTCCACCATCTCTAATTCGAAAAATCTGCATTAAATCGCTCAAATAATCCGAAGGATTCTCATAAAATAAAAAATGTCCCAACCTAGATCCGATAATAGTAGCCAGCACCATGTAAAATAAAATTTTATCAGCAATTATCGAAGATTTCTTATTAATCGGTAAAACGTGTGGATTTAGCTCTTCATCAAGCGCATATCTATTTTCTAGGCGAATATGCTCATCAGATGCGCCTGTAGTGCCTTCATTTAAAGAGTCATTTAAAAATTCAAGCACTTCATTTTCACTTAACTGATTCTGAGCTTCACTTGCAATAGAAAAAAAAGACCTTGCATTCAATATCTTATTGGAAATTTCTCTATTTGAGACGATATCACCTAAATAGTATTCAGGATAATATTGTAAAAATCTTTTTAAAATAGAAATAAATATAAGATAACCGATGGCAAAACCACTGGCAAACAATGCACCATACCACAATAATGGTAAGTTAATAAAAGGAATTTGTATAATTTCTCTTGAAGGATTCCAAAAAAAAGAACCTAACATCTCATCTCTCCATTAACCAAATAGGATTATATCAAATATGTTAAAAGTCAAAGTATTTACTGTAGGCAAAAACAAGGATGCATGGATTAAAGATTGTATGAATGAATATGAAAAAAGGCTCAGTAACACTATGCAATTCGAATGGATTTTTTTTAAAACAATAACACAACTTGAAAATTCAGTGTTAAATGAAAAAATATTTATCTGTCTAGATGTTTTAGGAAAAGAATATGATAGTTTTAAGTTTACTGAGGTAATTTTTGAATTATTTGAAAAAAATAACTCGCGGCTGTCTTTTGTTATTGGTGATGCAGATGGCCTTTCTGAGACTTTGATAAAAAATTCAATTAGTAACATCTCCTTGTCTAAAATGACCTTTACACATCAAATGTCTCGAATAATACTACTGGAACAGCTATATAGAGCAGATCAAATTAAGAAAAATACAAAATATCAACGCTGATAATTGTTCAAAACAAGCTTATAAGGCTTTTTTTAAATAAATACTATTATACAAAAAACTACTTCCACCTTTTATTAAAGCTAAACCAATAGCCACATCAATGCCTCCTCTAATTATTAGTGGAAAAGAAAGCCACTTCAAAAGCTGTCCTAAGATAATCATCATAAAAATGATAACATAAAACTTAATATCATAAATTTTAAAAACAGAAACTGGCAGTGTTAATGAATGAATTCTTTTTGATATTCTTTTTACTGTTTTTTTCAAAATGTACTTTTCCTTTAAAAGTCCAACTAACAATGAAGCCATAATTATCAGAGAAAAATTTATCGGTTTTAAGTTAGACTTATTAAGAAAATCAACTCCTTTAAATAGCAAGTAAACCCCTATAGATAGCCAGATTACTCCTGAAAAAGCTATATAAAAACCCTGTCTCATTATTTTAAATACCTCAGTAAAAATTTTTTTTAACAATTATCGACAAAAATAAACATCCTTACTAAAATCCGCTATATTAACACCTAATAGGCAATCAACAAAATTTATTACTTGTCGGAGATTATATGTATACCCTTAAAAATCTGAGGTTCTTTCTTATCAGCTTTATTTTATTTTGTTCAATCACTTTAGCATTTAATGTTACCGGCATATCTATGGAGTATGCTCTAATAGGCTCACTACTTGGAGTATTTACTATTGTTCTTAGTCTTGTTTTTGAAAAAATTTTAAAAAATACAAAGCAGTTAAGTTTTAACTCTACAGTATTAGGATTATTTGTTGGAATTTTTTTAGGAAAGTCTTTAAGCCTAATTATTGATCAGATTATTCCTCTTAGCCTTAACTCAATCATCTTATCAAGCTTTATAAAGTTCCCCTTTTTTCTAACCGGAGTTTATCTAGGCACTATCTTAACTGTAAAAAATGCTGAACAAATTTATCTTAGTATTCCTTTTATTCGTTTAAAGCATAACAAAAACAATAGAAAAAGCCTTCTACTGTCTTCATCTGCTTTAGCTGATCCTAGAGTAATTGACTTGTTTTCATCAGGGATCATAGATCATATAATAATCCCTAAATTCATTATTGAAACAGCTCAGAACTCTTTAGAAGATGATTCAGAGAACCAAACTCATAGAAAAATCCTTGGAGTTTGCAAAAAACTGCAAGAAATTTCAACTTTAGAAGTAGAATTTTCAGAGCTTAATTTTTCTGATATGGAGGAAGAAGAGAAGCTGCTGCGAGCTGCAAAAATCACGGACTCTAAAATATTAACAGCTGATGCAAACAGTACAAAGGAAAAGAGCAACTCAGATATTCCAGTAATTAATATCCATTCGCTTTCAAATGCTCTAAAGCCTCTTATGTTCGCCGGAGAGCGCCTTCAAATAACTATCCAAAGGTACGGCAAAGAACCAAGACAGGGAGTAGGTTATCTTGAAGATGGCGCTATGGTTGTAGTTAATGGCGGTGGGGATTTTATTGGAGAAAAAATAGATGCAACTGTGCTTTCTGTAAAGCACACTTCTAGCGGAAGAATAATTTTTTGCAACGCTGTAGAAAAAAATGTAACTGAGCAGTCATACTCTAAGCAAATTTAAATGAGCTTGAGCCCCCATGGAAATATACGGCATTGGAAATGACATTATTGAAGTTAAGAGAATTCTTAAAAGCATAAAAACTCATGGACAACATTTTTTGGATAAGCTTTTTACACAAAATGAACAGCAATACTGCAATTCATTCCGTTTACATGAAATCCATTTTGCAGGCAGGTATGCTGCAAAAGAGGCTGTGTCTAAAGCATTAGGTACGGGATTTGGTAAAGAGCTTAAATGGCTAGAATTTGAAATAATAAATAACGAGCTAGGAAAACCTGAAGTTATTTTCCTTGATGATTCTAAGAGGCAAGTGTATAAAATGCAGATTTCTATAAGTCATTGTAAAGACTATGCATCTGCCATAGCAATTTGTCTAAAATGAAAACGGTAAGAGATAGCTGATAGTAAAATAATTGACTTTTTCAGGGTAAAGCTTAGCTAAAAGCCTTCTTTGGTATTCAAATCTGAGAGTGCCCCAAACCCCTAACCTAAATCCGTATCTACAGGCAATATCTACAAACTTATATCTTACTTTACCATACCCCTTGAAAGATGAGATATTAATACTTGTTTTTCTTCCATACCCATGTCCACCAATTAAAAAAATTCCCCATTTATGCTTATCTAAAAAGTTACCTTCAAGTGCTAATCTTCCACCGACCCAAGGAGACCCAATATTAGCAATTCCAATCGTGCCAAAGCCCCATAAACGATACCTCCAGCAACCCCCTTGGTCAAACTCCTTGCCTATAGATAAATTAACTTGAAAATCAACATTTCCATGATATGGACAGCTAACATCCTTTAAACTTCTTGGTGATACAAACCTACCATTTGCTCCTGTTGCTAGGGTTATGGGATCTCCAACAATATCATCAAACCATAAATATCTAGCTTGGAGCCCATAACTTCTAAAACTAAAAGATTGCCTAGGAGTATCTGTAAATTCTAAGTCAGTATCAATGCTCCAGTAAGGAGACATGGAAAATTCAAGATCTGAGAACAATAGATGATCATTTGAGGTTTTATTTAGTTGATTAATAGCCCCTTCGACTTTCCTAAAAAAACTATAGGTATAACCTGTATGCAAATGAAACTCATAGACATCACCAAACCAGGGCTGCTTTTCTAATGAGCTTAAAGAAAAACAAATGAAAAGAGCAATCCATAGAGCTCTCATTAATCAATATATCCTTTCTCAGATAAGAATCTTTCAGCTTCCAATGCCGCCATACAACCGGATCCTGCCGCAGTTATTGCTTGTCTATAAACTGAATCGTGAACATCTCCTGCAGCAAAAACTCCCTCGACACTAGTCCTTGAAGTTCCTTTATCAACGACTATATATTTTTTTTCATCTAATTTTATTTGATTATTTAAAAATTCAGTATTTGGAAGATGACCAATAGCGAAAAAGACTCCCCCTGCTTCATATTTTACAGTATTGCCATTTTGGGAATCTTTAATTACGACTCCCCTAACAATATCATTTCCATAAACTTCAGCTACAACTTTGTTCCAAAGAACTTCTACTTTTGGATGTTTTAGGGCTCTTTCCGCCATAATCTTTGAAGCCCTCAACTCATCTCTACGATGAACTATGAATACCTTTTTTGCATATTTAGTTAAAAAAATAGCTTCTTCAACAGCGCTGTCTCCTCCTCCTATTACAAAGAGATTCTTATCTCTGAATATAGGAGCTGCACCATCGCAGATAGCACATGCTGTTACACCCTTTTGCCAAAATTCACCATCTCTAGCTCCAGGAATATCTAGTCTTTTAGCTGTAGCTCCTGTTGCTATAATAACTGAGTGAGCATAGAAAGAAGATTTACTGCCAATAACCTCGAAAGGATATTTGGTGAGGTCCATTGACTTTACATCTTCAGTTAAAATTTTAGTCTCAAATTTGCTTGCTTGTTTTTTGAAATTCTCCATAAGAGTCGGCCCTAAAATCCCATCAGGAAAGCCGGGAAAGTTTTCTACATCGGTAGTAGTCATTAGCTGCCCACCTGCAATCCCTGACATAAAACCTTCAAAAAGTACTGGCTTTAGATTTGCCCTAGCAGCGTATATCGCAGCGGTATAACCGGCAGGGCCGGAACCTACTATAACTACCTTTCTCTTTTCCATCTGAAAAACAAACCTCCGTTACTAAGTTAAGCTCTTGATCTTAAATTTAACAGAGATATGTTAACAGTGAGAAATTCAAAACTCCAGAAAAAATAGAATTTATAAGGAGTATATTTTTCTATTAAGCTAAATATTTGATAGTTCGTCCGATCTTTTTATAGAAGCTTTTACGCTTTCTTTTAATCCCGATAAAACTTTCAAGGTATTTAAAACATCCAAGCCGGCTTCAGTTGCGCCACTCGGTGAGCTTGCTGTTTTAATTAATGGATCGATCTGTTTTTCTTTTTGAATTAATTTTGCACTACCAGCAAAAGCTTGAGCTGTGAGCTTCAATGACATTTCATAACTTAGCCCCTCTTCCACTCCCAGTTTGGCTATTTCATCTACCATTTTAAGAACAAAAGCAGGTAAACAACCACATATTCCACATACAACATCCATAAGTTTCTCTGAGATTTCAACTACCATTCCAAGTGAGGTAAAAAGAAGCATACCAATAGTTTTCATATCAATTGAGCATGCTTTATTAAAACAAAGAGGAATTATCCCCTCTCCAATAGAAGATGCTACATTTGGAAGAGCTTTCATTATCATGCTTTCAGAACCAAGCTCTTTTTGCAAACGCTCTATTTTTGTTCCGGCTAAAATTGATATATATAAATTTTGTGCGTTTGAATTGATTTTAATCTCATTTAGAACTTCCTGAATATTTTGAGGTGTGACACAAAGCAATATCAATCGACAAACTTCATTTATTTCCTGCAGGCTAATAGGCTCTACATTGAATTTTTCTGTGATTTTTTTAGTTTTAACTTCATTTTTTTCAACGAAGTAAACCTGATTTTCTTGAATTAAATCAGATGAAACTAACCTTTGAAAGAGAATTTGGGCCATATGCCCAAAACCAATAAAACCGATCTTATAACTTTCTAAATTCATTGTTTTTTATAATCCTTAAAAAAGATTTTTTGGTCTACAAAGAAGGATAGACTAAAAGCAAAAAAAACACCTAAAAAAATAAATGTTTTTCAGAAAATTTAATGCTTGTATCTAAAACTAGATGTTTTCATATGAAAATAGCACAAAGATAATTAACAGACTTAAAAAGAGAATATTTAGTAAAAGATGCAAAAGGCTCCTAGAAATAAAGGCCCTATTTTAGGGCCTTTATTTACCGTAACCTTAAGAAGATATTTTAGTATCATTTTGATCGTCTTTTTTACTAAAAAAATCCTTAAATCTTGAAATTCCATCAGCTATTTCAGCACGGAAGTAATAAATACCTCCTAATGCAGCTAGCGTACTAGAACCTATAATGATAGCTTTTTGGTTAGCCTTTACAAAATCAAAAACCTTATTATTTTCAGGCTCTGCTGGCTTTTTAAATTTATTTCTTAAAGCTTTATAAGAATCTGAAATGTTTTTTGCTGTCATTGTTACCACATCTGCTGCGATAGTAGCTACTGTTGCGATAATAAATGGCACAACAAGAACTATAGCGGCAGCAAGTTTTGGTAATCCATTGGCAAGTTCTGATCTAGTTGGATTAATTTTGCTTATAGTTTTTGCGTAGGCTCTCCAAAGTCCTTTTGTGAGAGATGAATTTTGTACTGGTTCTGGCTCTGGTTTTTTAAAACCTAAAGCTTCTTGTGCTCTTTGAATGTAAACAGTCATTTATTACTCCTACAAATATTTTTTTTTAATTTTACGCCAGTATTCTGTTAAAATATTTAAATTTAATACAAATTAAATCCGACGTATAAAAATTTATTTTTACAAAAAAAATTTTTCTTTAATAAGTGGCTTTATAATTATCCAAAATTACAACTACTTTTAAAAAATAATTTTTAATTAAAAGAAAATATCAACCTATCTCTAAAAAATCAACTTTTTTATCAAAAAAAATACTTTTTATCTATGGACTTTATCTACAAATAAATAAAAAATTTTGCAAAAAAACAGAACTATTATATGAATCCTGAAGGCAGGTAGATCTTTTTGACTTAGAACCTCAACTCACTTTCTTTAAGTGCAAAACCCTCCCTTAAATAGTAGTTAGCTTAATAACAGTTGATTGGTTTTTCTCAACAAGATTTTTAGAAGATTTAGCTTAAGAAACTTCTGCTGTTTTTTTATTCCTGAAGCAATAGATTTTGAAACTTTAGCAACTTGTTGCTTAACTATTGGCGGCTCCTCTTTTATAAAGGGACGAATTACTAGATATGCTCTATCTTTAATAGCTAAAAAAGGCTTTAAAATTAGCCTTTTAATTTTAGAATCCGTCTGCTTAAGTTTAAAAGTCCCTCTGAGATTATCCAAATGTAATCCATTTCTCTGTGTAAATGAATTTATACGCATATAATCCCTCCTAAAAAATAATTTATTTACAACTTATTACAATATTTTTAAAAAGCTAATTAATACTTATTAAAAAAAAGCACCTTAAAATTAAGGTGCTTTTCTATTAAAAAATAAATAATGCGTTCTATAAATTAAAATTGTCCGGCTCTGCAGCTTTTTTTGGTGAACCTTCTGGTGAACTTTCTGGTGAACTTTCTGGTGAACTTTCTGGTGAACCTTTTGGTAAACCTGCTACAGCTTTACTTGCTTGGTACTTTTGATAACCCCAATAAAGACCAACACCAACACCAACAAAACCTATAGCACCAGCTTTTTTGGGGTTATTTTTTACAGAAGAACTTACAGACTGCCACATAGTAGGTGTAGGTTCATGTTTATAGCACTTTGCCCAGTAAAGATCCATCATTTCATCAACACATTTCCCACCCTTATCTGTCCAGAAAGGAGCACAATTATTGTGTGTCATGTATTTGTATAGATATGCAGATCCTATAGTAGCTACAGTCGCAGCTGCTACCTTAACAAAAGTAGGATTTTCCTTTGCAAAACCCTTAGCTTTGTTTGCTGCATCTGAAGCTTTTTCCTTAACAAGGTTTGCTGCTTTTTTAATTTCTGAGCCAGATTTGTTTGCTACAAAAGCTACTTTATCTTTAAAAGCAAGATCTTTAAAAGTAAGTTGCTCAACCTTTCTAAAAGGTCTAGCTGCTGCGTCGCCTAAGTCTAACAACAATGTAAATGGTGATAGAAGAATAACTAAAGGAAATTTCGCCATTTTTACAATTGTTGAATTAGATGATGTCATATTAGAAACAAGTCCACGAGTAGAAGGAAAATATGGAGCTGGTTTCGGAGTTAATAAATTTGTTGCAATCTGCATATTAAACACCTTATTTTTTTCAGTTAATAAAAGTTAGTCGATTTTAATTAAGCTGCTCTTTTTTTGAAACATTTAAAAAAGAAAACTATCAGTTAATTTTTTGTTAACTGAAAATTTGACTAAAGATTTAAGAAGATTTTCTCATAAACTATCTTCTAGAGATGTAAAAGAAAGCTCAATAAGACCCCTCTAAAAATTTAACTGTAGAGATTATTTTTTTATTACAGACGGTGACAACAGCCAAAAACTCAGTAATGGGGTTTTTAGGTTTTAAAATTAATTCTTTGTGATTATCAAGATCATTTTCTATAAAAATACATCTTAGTAGCTGATGACCCCTCCATCATATTAATCCTCATCTGAATCACTATATATTGGTACAGTTGCTAGATGTAAAATATCTAAATCTTCTGACCCTGTATCCCCTATATCTACTGCTGGATCTTCTAACTCTGGATCTTCTAACTCTGGATCTTCTATATCTCCTCGAAACTGTGGACCACTTTTTTTAGGTGGTATTAAAACTTCTTTAGGGCTTGGACAGCGCAACCTCCCAAAAATATTATTATTACATATACATATACATAAGAATGAGGAAATCGAGATACCTAGAGGAATTAAAAATGAATCTGAGCTATTTGTACTATTTATCACAGTAGTAGGTAATTCCTGCTCTCTTTGAACTTGAGGTTGTTCGTTACCTACTCCACCTCTAAAATATTTTGATAAATAAAATGCTCCGATTGAAGCCGCTGCAATTACCGTTATTTTAATAAGTGTAGACTGATTTTTTGTTGCAAAATCTTTAGTTATA
>Ga0210057_1009214_pt1 | contig 11489 bp, 16 predicted proteins | sample CryGeyCG2114_010_2_FD_183968 | JGI IMG/M metagenome (GOLD analysis project Ga0210057, IMG submission 183968) | Groundwater microbial communities from aquifer - Crystal Geyser CG10_big_fil_rev_8/21/14_0.10 (SPAdes) (version 2) | ecosystem: Environmental > Aquatic > Deep subsurface > Groundwater ...
TGCTCTGCGCGAAGTAGCGGACCAAAAGGGACGCACTTCCGCAGAGGCAAAGAAGTGAATTCATATCAATTAGTCGCTTTGTAAAAGGTGACCAACGGTAAAGCGAAGCGTCCTTTTCCAAAGCGACGGGATATGATATTCACGAAGATGATTGAGTACATTTCAATTTGAGAGTGGGCGTGCCACACGAACAAATTGCTATATGCGAAGTTCGTCCTGATGAAATACAGGACGACTGAGTAGGAGTTCCGATATTCCTTCTTAAATAATCAGTGAAATTTTTTAGTTTCCTAATTCCTGAAGAATTACAGGAATTAGGACTCCTTGCATTTAAAACAATGGGCATTAATTTATGCTATCTTGCGGAAAATAAATTTTTGATGTTATAATAAAAAAACCCTCGGGTGCAACCGAGGGAATCAGTGACTTATTCAAGTCAATAATTTTTCGAGAAATAAGGACGCTTTAGGCGTCCTTTGCTTTTTCACCGAGAATATATCCGACTGCTTTCTCGGCGAGGCTGGCCGCTTGCAAGATGAGCTTTGGATCGCTTTCAAGTGCTTTTATCCAACTTTGAATGTAAGCTTTAGAGTTTTCGAGTGTGTGATCGTTCTCTAAGCCTGCGTTAGATAAAAGAAATGATGCGCCAATCTCAGCGACCAGTTCTTCTTTTGAGTATGAGTGATCTCCAAAATGAGCGATGCTATTTAGAGTTTCTCTGTTGAGTCTTGAAACATGTCCAGTTGAGTGAATCATTTCGTGAAACAAAGTTCCATAGTATTCTTCAGTTGATTTGAAAGTTGAAGACTTTGGCATGTTGATGTAATCGGCGATGAAGCTATAAAAGGCTTGTTGATCGTTATGGACGATTTCAGGACAAGTTTCGTAATTTTTAACTAGCTCATCAGCGATTTCGATTGGTTTAAAATCATTATTTGTTTCAAGATCTTTTGTCCAGTTAATACCTGATGTCTGGGCCAAATTTAAAACTAGGTATGTTTTCATTGCGAAGAATTTTGACTCAATTTGAGTTTCGGGATCTTCTTTAGCGTAGTTTGCATAAAAGACAACGATTGTAGACTTTTCACCTTTATTGACTTTGCCACCAAGTTCATTAATTTGCTTCATGGTTGCCCAGAACGGACATGAAAACTTAGAAGTATTTAAAATTAATCTATTGATTCCGCTATATTCCCTTTTTGTAATGTAGTTTCTTGCAGTACCTCCAACTGTATTCCAACCCTTTTTCCAAGGTATAACGCCTTCATTTAAAGATTCGATAAATTTATTAGTTATTAGCTCGTATTTTGTCATGTTTGCCTCCTGTTGTTTGATGATCATGTGAACGTCATAAGTCGAGACATGGAAAAGAAATATTTAGGGGGGCCCAAAAATTTATTTCGACACAATGGGGCTTCGGGGCCCCGTTGTGGGAAAAAAATTTTAAGGGAGAATATGAATAATTCTTTGGAATGGATCGCGTTGACGATGATCAGCAATAAAAACAACAGGAGGTAAACAATAAATTACAGCAACTACTTATTTTCAAAACTGTAACAGTAGTGTGAACATTGAAAAGGAGAGTGTAGTTGTGGAGAGGAAGAAACGCCACAAAAAAATTGTGGCGTCTAGGTGTGGATGAATTTTTTTAAATGCAATATGTATATGTTATCAATTCAGCAAAAATTGTCAAATATGAACGTTTCTACAAATTATTGTGGCATAGATTTTCTACAAAGATTTTGATTTTTAAGGCAGTGCCATTATAAAGCCAGCCAATATTATTATAATTTGAACTATTTTCAATTGTGACTGCGATTTCATTTTGTGACATCTTCCGAAAAGTGAAGTCAGCCTTTTCGTTATCAAGGGAAATCTCAATAGTATTAACTTTGCTAGATTGTGTAAATGTACCTTCTGAAACTGTGACTTTCTTTTCAAGGTTGCATCCATGAGTATTTCCATCATCTCTTCGTGAATCACCATCTTTGCAAGCTGTAATTTCTCTAAGTCTTGTTACTTTATTGCCAAGACTGTCATCAAGATTAAATATATAAATATCTCTATATGAATCTATTCTGGTTCGACCATTTCTCGAAACACTGACCGGATAGCTAGAGTCTATAAATGAAAATCCTGAAGCTGTTTGATTGTCTGTATTGCAGATTAATTCATTGTTACTTATAAACATATCGAAAAAGTCTTCAAACGATGACTGATTAAAATCGGTATCATCTGTTTCGATTCCACAAAGCCCCTCATTGAATTTTCCCCCTTGAAAAATTGTTTGTGTTTCCAGGAGTGAGATTGATTGGGGGTTTGCATTTCTAAGTTCAAGAGGAAGTACAAATGAATTAGGAAGATATGTCACCGTTGATTGCTTTATGGTTTCGTAATTTTTAAATTGAAACTTTAAAAACTTGGACCCCAATAACGATAGCGTAATTGAACTTGGATTTGCTTCATCAAGCTCATACTCACCAATGAACTGAGTTTCATGCCGTGAAGGATTGGTCCATGGACCAGTTATGATTACGTTGCTATTTTCATCTAATAAAAGCTGTCTAAATTTACCTTCCTCCAACAATGAAACGAGAGCTAATTTTTTGTTATTCCTATTGTGGAATGTTACTTTCAGGGAAAATGTCTTAGATATTTCGTTTTCTCCGTCTGGATAAATCGTAGAATAAGTGTAAGTTGACGTAATAGTTTTTGCGATTAAAGAACCAGTAGTCTCATCTTCACATTTTAAACTTTGAGAGCTTAAAATGTTATCTACAACTTCCTGTGCCGTAAAAATAGAAGAGGAGTCTTCATCAGTGTCGTTTGGAATGTTAGTTGTACCTGAATCTGAAGTGTTTATTGTTGCGGTATCATTTTCTAAGTTAGGTGATATGTTTTTTTCATTACAACTACTTAGTAAAGTGACTGTTAAAATCGATGCTATAATTTTTGATTTAAATTTCATTTTATCTCCGATAAAGGTTTAAGTGAACTTGACAGAATATGAACTAGGTATCTACTTAAGATCTTTAAGGTATTCGATAAATAGCAATTGGGTAATCTTATTTCCTTTAAGATTCTCCATAAATAGATTTATCACATATTCGCTTAGCCAGCCCTTGCAAGATTGATTTAGATGAAACTTTAACCTTTCTGAACTATTCATAATCCCTCCAATTTACTTAACAATATGCAAAAAAGTGTACCTGTTTAGCAATGTGATAATTAATTGAAAATATGAGAGTGGGTAAATCTAGCCGTCCCAAATTAAACCAATTAATTAACTATATAATCCGGCCACTTGTAAAAGCCTGCGGACATGATGCATTTTGAATTTTGAATAATGATTCTTCGTTGTTAATTTTAAGCTCCCCACTCGCTATCCTATTAAGAACATCTTGCTTGGTGCTTTTTAGGGAAATTAATAATTCAACTTCCTGTACATACTTTGACACTCCCCACTTTGGACTAATTATTCCTATTTTCCCGACAGGAGTTTCAATAATAGGATGAGGAATGTTTCTCCATTTCTGAAAAAAGCCATTTTCCCACGAATATGCATTAATTAATGCAATATCTTGAATGGAGAAATAATTCAATGAAGTCGATCGATTGTTTGTAATCTTTAGGTATTTATGGCCCTTACTATTCAGCTTATATAACGTAATGAATAGTTGCCCGACTCCCCATTTATGATAGAGATCTGGATGATATCTCAGCCATTTTTCAAGTTTCCACTTCTCTCTAAAATTATTACCTAACATAGTCATGGCAAAGACTCCATGACCAAGAGTTCCGGCGGTATAAAGAAGATCTCTGTAGTTAAGATCGATCTGTTGACCCAAATTATAATTATGTGAAAAATTCACGAAGATTTCTCCTATCATCACTTATGAAAAAGAAGCTTTGGAATCTTGAGAGATTGCTGACATGAAACCAGAGTGCTCCTGATATTCGCGAAGTGCATTCTCAAATAGATCTGTTTTACCACCGCCACTGTCTCCACCAACTCCACTAAAACTGATTAACTTTACAAATAGTTCAACGGGCAATGCTAAAACATAAATGATTCTTTTCATTATAAACTCCCTATTAGTGAATAAATGAGCTATGGGCCATAGTGTTAGACTCGCAATCTAGCTTGCTCCCGAGGAGTGAAAAATGAAAGACTGTTTTGCCTGGATAGTTTGAAAATATTTGTTCTAGCTTTTCGTTAAAATCCTCAACCAATGACGTTAGCAAGGGAAGAGCAAGCTCAAGATTAATCCCATGCACCTTTGTGGTGAGCCATTCAAATTGCTTCTTTCTGTATGGACTTTCTTGATTTGTCATTAATAAGACAATTAGCTTTTGGTATGACACTTTTGATATTTTTACAAACTTGGAGATGTGAATTTTCTGATCTATAACACATGCCGATTTTTCTTTTAGTAATGTGTTCACAACTGAAAGACCTGAGACTCCATAAGACTCGCGAATCCACTCAATTGTGGTTCCATTTGTGTTAAATAAATGAAGTACGAGTTGGTGATATAGGGAATCACATAGATATTTATCAAATGCTTCATGGCTGAAATAATCTTCAATCTCAAGCTTCCCTAAGTCAGCATTCCTAAGTGTTTCAGCGAAGTGAACATTATCTTTAAATTTAATTAGTAGGTCAGTAAAAGAAGTTCCAGGGTAAATGTAGGAGAGGAACTTAAGTAATGAAGTTGAGTCTTTAAATCTAAACTCTTTGCCATTTAAGATGTTACTAAGTGTAGATTTTGATAGGCCTACGTCTTTAGATATATCTCTTAAGGAAAGCTTCATTCCAATCGCCTTCTTGTTTTCAATATGATTTTTTAGCATTTCTGCAATATTCGTATTATTTAGTGATTCCATATTTTCCTCCTTGGTGCTTATAACGATCGATGAAAGTGATACACCTCATAAATTCACGATCAATCGCTAGATATATTTCGCTTTGGTGCAAATTGTTTAATATTGACAGCTCTAAATAATGAGTTACGAAATCCCGTGTATTTTCAACTTGAGCAATTAATGCACTATCATTTTTTACTTCTCGCTTTAGCGAATCTAAATAGGCTATCTTTGATTTGATATTTGCAATAATTTTTTCCTTACTCATTGGCCAATCCTATCAATCAATAAAATAAGAGATAACAAGGTGCAAAGATGCACAAAAAAGGGAAATTTATTCATACTTAATAAATAAAGCAGAGTCGCCCCTTGCAATTCTGGTGCAAAGCGCGACTCTTGGTTGGGAGCTTTATTGTTTAGCTTTTTGATAATTCCAATCATATTAAAACCCAATCCTAGTTGTATTTTTAAGGTTCCAATTAGAAGTGATATTACTTGTTGCAGTTGCAGGCGGAGCATTTAGCCATGTCCATTGCCAATTGTAAGATGTGCCAGTCTTCTGGTACTGACTGCAACCGTAACTTGAATACAGTCCCTGTCTAACAGGATAAGTGTTGGTGTGCTCAACGACAGTGAAGTTTAAACTATTGCTAAAATATGAAACATTTTCTTCTGTCATGATTAGACTTAAGAATAATGTGTTACCTTTTTGAAATACTTCACCACTGGAAAAAAGTGAGGAGTCCGGTGACAATCCCCTTCGTGATGGAGTGTAAATGCCAATATTTTCAAACTTTCTCACTAGCGGTTCACTTGAAGACTCCGTTAATAGAGATCTCTTTTCGGCAATCGATGTCACGCGAGTAATAAGTATGTCACAACCAAAGTTTTCACAACTTGTTCTTGGCTCATCTCTCGGAGGTTTAACAGTACTGCATAAATGAACATGTGTAGGGTATGCGAAGGGGGTGGATGCAGTTGGTACGTTTTCATATAATTCCAACTCTAGCTCAAGCTTGCTACCAATTGGAATATTAGAAATATTTAAATCTGCACCTGGATCTGAAGTACTTGTCGCATTTTTTACCTTTCTCTTAATAGCGGAAGCTAATAGATGGTTTTTAAAGTACCCAACGAAATATTGCCCGTTTCTAGAAAAAGTATCACGAACACTGTTTTTGTTAGATAAAACATACCATTTCCCACTTAGTAAATGAGCGTTTCCACCTTCTTCAAATTTAATAGGAAAACTGGTGTTATTCACATGATCGCCAAGTGAAATCAAGTCACCACTTTCATTAGTCTTTAAATTTTTATCAACTTCAAGTAATGCATCAAGAATAGTTGGAGAGTTAAAGACAATTAAGGGTTCAAGGTCCACTCCGTTAAAATAAAATAGACTGTATCCTTTCTTTAAAGCCTCGCTAACTTGCAAAGTAAATACAAATTGACCTAAATCCGTAGTGTATTCATAGTCGGTAATCTTTAAAACGATTCCACCATTTAGTGTAAGCGCGCTTTTAAGTTCTTCATTCGCAGTACTAATATGGATAAGGTACTTATTATAAGAAACCCCGGAATTTTCATTAACACCATTTTCAATTGAGATTGGGTTAGCATTCTTGTCTCTAAGCTTTCCTCCGATTCCAAGTGATGAAAAGTTACCACTAGAATCGATTGTTCCAAGTTCATAATTTATACTTGAAATTTTATAAATGCCTTTTAGACCTTCTATGTTTACATATCCAGACAATGAGATATTTATAATATCTTCGGTACTAGCACTTTGAATTAAGTCTCTAGTCGCCTTATTAATCTCAGGAATTTGAATTAAAGTAAAAAGAGATTTATCAATCTTTGGTAGTTCTCCTCTTTGCTCGATGGAACTATAAGCTAATTCACCGTATATTTTGGCCAACGGTGAGAGCGAATAGCCCCTTATCCATTTGTTTGTAAAATCTTCTCTCACTTCATCTTCCCCACTTGAGTTAATTGAGAAGCCAAAGCTGTTTTCCATAATATAAAATTGTGGAATTTTAAATGTCTTATTTGATGTTTTATTCAAATCTTCTTGATAATCGGGAATCCCGTCATAATCTGAATCCACAGCAGATGATACACTTGTATTTGAAGTAAATGTTGAATCGCTATTATCAACCGAATCATCAGACTTAAATGCGCAAGAACTGTAAGTTAAAAGACTAATTAAGTATAATAAAATGGAAATTCTGTTCATGGAAACCTCACCTTTTAATGAATGACCATTTATAATTGTTCAACACTTTCATCTGCAACCGAATTAATTAGATACATATTTTTAAAAGCATCTATGAGGTCTTCTGTTGTGTAGAAATCATTGATCACATATATATGAGTAGTATGGTTTGTTTGTTTGACAGTAATTGTGTTTCCGACCATTTTCACATAGTAGATTCTAAAGTCAGGATTAAAGTTGTAATCTTTTTCAATATCAATTAACGCTTGAACATTAACTTGCGAAAGTCGGATTCCTGATGCTCCATTTATTGTAACGAATGAACGAACTGAATCTTTGCTACCAAAATTAAAATAACTAAGACATTGACCATCATTGCTAAATGCCATCAAGGCATTTTGCAAACAACTGGCTCGGCTAACTGATTGAGCCTGAGCACTTGTACCACTTAATGTGTCGTTATAGAGCTGTTCATTTTTAGAGCCACAACTGGAAAATAGTAAAGCAGTGCAGATTAGTAAGATTAATTTTGACATGAAAGTCCTCCTGAAATTGTGTTTAAGATTTTAATATTTTTAATATTTGCAAATGAGACATACTGATTTTCAGAGAAGTGGATGCCTCTAAAGTCTATGTCATCAAGAACAACTATTTTTTCAAGCGAGTCTTTTGTTTTAAGATGTACTTTGACTTTTTTGCCATCAACAAAGAGATCAATCGCTTTTGAAATTTCTATTAAGTTAGAGTTCTCACCATTATTCATCTCAACCTCCAAGTTGATGAATAGTGCCAGATTTAAAATTTTTGTCTTTTGAATTTGATAGCAAGTGTAGAATTCTGAATTAATACACAGAAAATCATAAAAATGGCTAATTTTGGTGTAAACATATATTTTATGAAATGAGGAATTTTGTTTAAAATTTGAATTTCTTTAAATGATGAATGTTGAGAATCGCCAACATTATTTGGCACTTTTCATAGTGAAATGGACAAACTGTAGAGTCCATTTCTAGGCACTTACACAGATTTTTACAATTTTGGTGTGTCTTTGTGTAGAAATTCGACTTTCTACACTTGCCCCTGTCGCTTGCTGATCCAGATTCATTTTTACTCCAAAATGGTTGTAACAGAACAATTTACGAGGAGAGAAAATGAAGAATACAAAATTGGCGCTAGGGATAATTGTCGTACTAACACCTTTAGTAACATTTGCAATTGAAAAAACGCGCCCAACTGATTGCATCGAAGTATATAAGAGATATGTAGAACAGAGAGAGTATAGTAGGGAATTAGAGATTGTTTACAAGAGCTGTTTGTTAAGATTCCCAGATCTTGCTGACCAATTAGGGCGACAAAGAGACTCTGATCGTAGAGCCGAAGAAGATCGCCGTCATCAAGAAGGAGAGAGAAGAAATAATGGATATTTCAATTATTCATTTGATGAAATTGCAAATCATCCTAATAACTCTTTCAACTTACCAATCGTTCATAAGGTTATAAGATATAAATTCAGAGGGACCAGTAATGGTTCAAAAGTTATGGGTGAAATTACTCCAGATGAGGCCTGCAATCTCCTCGGTCACAAGGAATCTACTTCGTTTGAAACGAAAACATATTCAGATTATGAGCACGAAGATTTTTTAGGAGTCTACAGGAAAAAGACATTCCTCAGTAGAGGAAGTCTTGAGAAGTTCACTTTTAAATACTTAAATGAGGATAATAAAGCACAAGATGCAGAGGTTTTTGTAAAGCTCTCTTGCCGTGGAAAGATCGAATCTGATTTAAAGTTAGTTGAAGTGATTAATTCAATTGCATTCAATAAAGAGGAAAAGGGGCTAATGAACTCCGATGATAAGAGAGATCAAGTTGGTAGATCTCCATCATTTATTAATACACAGATCGAGTATAGCGGATCAAGTATTTCAAAGTAAAAATATATGCTTTAAACTAGTTCAAATAAAATTTCTAATTTAATAGGGATAGCATCCTTAAGGAGATTAAGTGCGTAGTGGTAATCTGTTGTTTAATAGCTGCTGTGCATATAATCATATTCCCCTGACACGGCTCCGAGGCGTTTTGGGGCTAGAGGATTTTATGAGTATCTCTAGTAGAGTTTCTTGCGAACTGGTCTTCACCTCTGACTGTGATGGTAGAACTGAGCCTAAGCCTACTGAAGATGATCGTATAATCTTAGAAGTATTGAATTTAAAGGTTAATCTTCCTTTTAAGAAAGGCTTTATAGAATTAGGGAAATTAAGACTTGGGCAAGTTAAGTATTTTATTCGTTTTAAAAAAGAAAGAATGGAAATAGACGCTTATGACTTTTCCAATGATCATATAAATTATCCACACTATTAGATCAGGAAATTGATGAAGCCCTAAGTGAGTTGTCAAAAAAATTAAATAATTAAAGATGATCCAAGATTACTTCAAGCTGAATCCCTGTAAGGACGTAGCTAATCTCTATTGGGCAAATTTCAAACAGCTTTTTTACCAAATGAAATTTCACGCCGCCATGCTCACGAATTCCCATATAAATGGTTTTAGAATCTAAGCCCATTAAAATGGCCAAATCCTTTTGTTTAAAATTTGAATTTTTGATGAATTTGTAAAATTGTTCGGCTGATAAGAAATACTCAGACTGACAAAGTTTGAAAAGTTCAGGACCAACGATGCTTTTGTAAATTCTAGGACTAATGGCTCTAAAAAGTAATTTGCAGAGATGTGTAGTAAAGGGAAGATTTTTATCACGATATATAGAAATTTGCACAGATAAATACTTTTCAGATTTCCCCATCTTCTTTGAAATTTCTCTGGGGCTTAATTTTGACAACTCAATAATTTTTTGAACTTGAACAATTGAAAGCATACTGACCTTTTTGAAAGTTATTTTTTGAGAACAATTTCCATTTTTAAATCAAGAGCTGCTGCTAAGTCATGAAGGGTTTTTAGGGATGCTGTCCGCCTTTTACCATTTAAAATGCGCCCAACTGTTCCTTTATTATACCCGTTAGCGAGACAAAACTTCTCAACTGATGGATATTTTTTCAATATCTCAGACTTGAGTTCTTTTCTGTAACTAGCTAGTAAATCTAAACATTCTTGCATGATTAGTAATTTATCAGGTATTATTCAATCACTAGTTGCCACTGTGGCAACTTTGCTAATAATTATTAGAAAATGATGATGTCAGAGTTCGAAATTAAAACTATTGAAGATCAAAGAAGGTTGAATGATGTACTTACTTCGCACAAAGTCATTATGTTACCATCTAGACATAAGGGAGCATTTGTCAAAATAGTTAATCTTGGGCCTGACTTGGTCATAATCGACAGAACTGAAAATTATGACTGCGACGAATACTTAACAGTGAAATTAAAATTGCATTACTCTGCTGCAAATATCTCTCTACCCAAGATTATTATTTTGGGTAAAGATGAATCGGTAGTAAATAAAGTAGAAAAATTATTTTGTGATTTTATGCCAATGACTGATGCTAATTATAAATTGATAAATAAGTTTGCGATGGATGACGCTTGATAAAAACCGACCTACACACTCTATTATTTGATTTAAAAGCAGCCACAGGTTTAAAATCTGAAGAGTTTCGAAATCTGTTGGGACTACCAGAAAAAAGATGGATAGAGATTTCATCGGGGTCAGGCGCTCTTAATTTGCAAGAATTAAACAGAATTAGCTCAATATTTCACGTTAAGATAGATTACCTTATTAAGGGCGTCGTTGATCTAGTTTCAATTTCAAAAAGGTTCCACAATTCAAGCTTTGCCATTGAGAAGATAAAAACAATGGGATCACGCAATTTATGTACCTTAAACTTCGGCAAAGAGCTTTATACAAATAAATGTGAACACCTGAGTGCCAATTAAGGTTGGCTATTTCAAGTTAAGGAAATTTAACCCCGCTATTTTGTGCGTAATGATATTATAGACTTGGACAATACTCTCAAGTAGGTCAACACTTTGTGCCGAAACATGGGAAGATGTGGGGTCTATGAAGTTCTTTTTTTTAATTTTTATATTTGTACTACTCTCTTGCAAATCTGAAATCGAAGTTCAAAGACTAGTTTCGAGCTTAGGTGGAACCGCGCGTGACTCTTGCACTGATAGGGAATCATTAACTCCATTCGCCGACGGGAATGGGAGTCTTGGAGATCCTTATCTTATTTGCTCCGCGGATCAATTAAACGAAATCGGTTCTACGTCGGCGTATTGGAATCAATATTTCAAACTAGGTAGAAATATTGATCTTTCAACCTATACGGGAAATTCATTTAATAAAATATCTGGGACTAATTGTGCAACCTCTTCGTTTACAGGGGAGATCGATGGTGACTCGTTCACAATATCGAACCTAACCTATTCACAAGCGGGTGTAGCAAAGGCCGTTC
>Ga0210057_1009215_pt1 | contig 11489 bp, 10 predicted proteins | sample CryGeyCG2114_010_2_FD_183968 | JGI IMG/M metagenome (GOLD analysis project Ga0210057, IMG submission 183968) | Groundwater microbial communities from aquifer - Crystal Geyser CG10_big_fil_rev_8/21/14_0.10 (SPAdes) (version 2) | ecosystem: Environmental > Aquatic > Deep subsurface > Groundwater ...
GGCATTATGTCAGAAGAAACATTATCACAAAAGGCACAATTGTCCAGACTGACAAGGGAAAAGCAAGAATAACATCAAGACCAGGTCAGGACGGCGTTGTTAATGCAGTTCTTGTTGAATAATTTTTTAGTTGTTCTCTTTGGATATTTTTTCTGGCTTATTTTTCAATTTAATTTTTAGTTTGCATCTGTTCTTTATTTTACTGTCACTAAATAGTGGTTAAAAATAGTAAGATTTATAAAACAATACCTGCTTTATAATTAATATGGGGTATGAAATCCATGAAGCAGGAAAAAACGGATTAAGATTTAAAATAGACAGCAATACAAACATATACAATTTATATGACTGCGTCGTTTCAAAACTCAAAGAATTTTATGGTTCTCAGGGAATAAGCATTCGTTTTCCTGAAATTAATTTCAAAAATGAAAAAAATTTTTTGAATCATCCAGAAGGAATCAAGATTTATAAAAAACATGGTGAAGGAATTATAGAACCTCTTGGGATTGTGGGTGTTTCATATGTACTTTCTCCTGAAAAAACCATCACAAAAGAAGGAGCAGATTATCCAGGAAGTTCTACATTTACCAATGAATTAGTAAAACCGTGCACCAAATCTTTGACTCTTTTTTTTAACACTTATCAAAATCATCTTTCCAAAGGCGAAACTGCAGATTTTAGAGCTGCAGAAAAAAATAATTTTTTGGGTTATCTTGGAAAAGAAGCAAAAATATTCGGCAGAAGCATGGAAGAAAAAAGAAATATGATGCATGATTTTTTGCTGGAAAATATTGTTGCAGGAAATAAAACAATAGAAGGAAACGAGCTTCATGCCACCGGCAAAAAAGGAAACAAATATTCTATTAACATGCTTACTAGGCAGTCAGATTTTCCCGTTGAATTTATTCCAGACCCTGCAAATTTTGACAATGACAGGGAAATGCTGAAGCAGGTCTTTTTACAAATTGTAAATTATATTTCAGAAAAAAACAGCAGGGGAATTGTTCCTGGTTTCATATTTTTAAGAGCAGAAACTGATTATTGGCAGCTAACAGAAAGAGTCAACAGAATAGCTAATCATGGGCACTTTCTGAAACAGAAACTTTCAGACAATAGAAATCCCAAGCCACATTATGACGTTAAAACCCTTGATCCTCTCGAATTAAGCGTTCTTCAGATTTACAAAAAAGTAGTTTCATCAGGAAAAAAATTTATGCAGAACGGCAGAGAATATTATCCAGAACTTATTTACTTCAATACCAAAAATCCAAACAAGCCTGTTGAAGTTATAAGATTCTCAGATACAAAAAACCCTTCAAAATTCAAGCTGTCAGAATGTGTTTCATGCCACAAGCCAAATACTCCAAAATATGATCACAGCGGATGCAAAGATAACCCCCATTACCTTAATTATATGCTAGATAGAAAAGAAGCAAGATATGACAAGCATATAATGATTATAAAAAAAAGAAAACATATACATCCTGGCAAAGAAAACAGCCTCAGAAATGGCGTCAGATTTGATTCAAGAGAACTGGATTTTGATTTATCCGGGATATCAAGGGAATTTCCTGAATTAACGGGGAAAAAAATAAAGATTGCAGTTGTGAAATAAAATTTTCCTAAAATAACTATTTACTATAAATTTTTAACAGCAAATAATAAATAGCAATTCAGCACTTCTTTGTTTATGGGAATTTTTACTTCAATATTTCATGAGCATTCTGAGAAATCAAAAGATTTAGATTCAAAGCTGAATGAACTGAAGAAAGTTCTGAAGAAAATACTTAAAGGCATAACCGAAATGGACGGATTTTTCTGGAATCTGGAAAACCTGCATCCTTCCAGCAAGAATGATGCAAAAATAATTCCCAACTTATACAATCATTATGGGAAACTGAAAAAATCAGCCGAAGAAATTCTCAAAGAAGAAAATGAAGTGAAATCTCTGATTTCACATTATGAAAATGAAATGAAAATAATAAATCCCCCCAGTTTTGATATTGCAAAATCTCTGATAAAAGAGTTTTTCTATAATCTTAAAATGACAAATGATATAATTCATTTTGAAATGCAGGAAATAACAGCTGCTATAACATTATTCAAAGAAAAGAAAATAAATAAAGATCACTCAATAAAAAAGCTGCATGAAGTGTTTGATGATTATGACGACAAGGAAGAAAAGCTTCAGCATTACATAAAAGAAATCTATCACAATGTTTCAAAGCTTGAAACCTGGGGGGAAAGATATCTTACGGGGCCGGCAGAAGAGAGAATTCCGCGCTAAATCCAATATGTTGCAATTTATCCATATAATATATCTAAGAAAATATATCAAAAAATACAAACCAAAAAATTGGCTCCCATTTTTAATTTGTAATTATCTTCGAAATCCTGTTTTTCATGTCGAGCATTTTTGCTTCAGTCTTTGCTTCAAGATTTAATCTTAAGACAGGCTCTGTATTGGATGCTCTTACATTAAACCACCAGTCATCAAAATCTATTCTTATGCCGTCGAGACGGTTTTCTTTTCCGTCGTAGAATATTTTTTCAAGCTCTTTTATTTTTGCTTCCTTGTCTTTTACCTGAAAATTAATTTCTCCGCTCTGATAATATTTTCTCAATGGTGCAATGAGCTCTGAAAGCTTTTTCCCTGTCTTTGACATAAGCTTCATTATTGCAAGAGAAGCCATTATTGAGCTTTCTGCGGAAGTGTTCTCTTTGAAATAAAGGTGCCCTGAAATTTCCCCTGCGAAAATTGCATTGTTTTTTCTCATCTGCTCTTTTATGTAAGAATGTCCGACCCTGCACATCAATGCCTTTCCGCCTTTGCTTTCAACAATTTCCTTTACAATATTTGACGACCTCAAATCATAAAGAATTGTGCTTCCCGGATGCTCTTCAAGAATATTTTCTGCAATAAGCGCTGTTGCTAAATCTGCTCCGACACTTCCCCCTGTTTCATCAATAAAGATTACCCTGTCAGCATCGCCGTCAGGTGCAATTCCAATATCTGCTCTCTTATTGACAACTTCCTTTTTCAAATCCTTCAGATTTTCCTCCTTCAATGGATTTGCTTCATGGTTTGGAAAGTTTCCGTCGGGATTTTCATACATGCATTCAAAGTCAAGATTTTTTATTTTTTTGAAGACAGCTGGAAATGTAAGGCCGCCCATGCCGTTTGCAGCATCAATTACTATTTTCATTTTTTTTATTCCATCTGAAAATCCAAGATTAAAAGCAATAAATTTAGGCATGAAATCCTTTACAACAACATCTTTTGATGTCTGCTTTGCAGCATTTTTCAGGCATTCTTCTTCATTAATTTCCAATTTTCCTATTTTTTCCTCTATTATATTCAGGCCGCCTTCATAGCTGATTGGCTTCAGTCCTTTTCCCACAATCTTGAGTCCATTGTACTGCTTTGGATTGTGGGATGCAGTTACCATTAATCCTGCTTCGTAATCTTTTGCGCAGAAATAAAACATAGGGGTGTCGACAAGCCCTGCATTTGTAACAACAGCGCCTGAATCAGTCAAGCCGTTAATCAGCGCTTTTACAAGCGAGTTTGAGCTTGTTCTCATATCTCTCCCAACAAGAATATTTTTTGCATTAAATATTTCAGAAAATACTTTTCCAATTTTATAAATAGCTGCTTCATTTATTTCTTCAGGATAAATCCCCCTTATGTCATAAGCTTTGAAAATTCCCATTTAAACACCCTGAAATTTATTTTTTATTTTATAATTTTTACATTGTTGGAATCTGTTTATTCAATGTCCTTCCATTCTTTCAATGCTTTCTCATATCTTTCTATGTTGCCTGTGTCAAACCACTGGCCTGAGAATGGATAGCCGAAAAGCCTTCCCTGCTTTGCTAGCTTTGGAAAAACATCTTTTTCCAGCATTGAGAATCCATTTGGAATCATATCAACAACTTCCGGTTCGATAATGTAAAATCCTGCATTGATTAAGTTGCTGGGAGCATTTTCCTTTAAAGGTTTTTCAACGAATTCAAGTATCTTTGAGCCCGAAAGCCTTGCAACTCCATATGCAGAAGGGTCATGTACAGTTGTAAGTGCAATTGTAGCCAAAGCATTATTTTCTTTGTGAACTTTGTACATTTCCTCTATGTTAACATTCTTCAATTCATCACCATTGGAAACAATAAAAGTTTCATTCAGAATTTTCTTTGCTTTTTTCAGGCATCCTGCTGTTCCTAAAGGAGAATCTTCTTCAATATAATTTATTTTTATTCCGAATCTGTCGCCGTTTCCATAAGCATTCTTTATTTTTTCTTTCATATGGCCTATTGCAAGAACAATATCCTTGATTTCATATTTTTTGAACAAGTCAAACAAATGCTCAGTCATTGTTTTGCCATGTATTGGTATGAGTGCTTTTGGGATTTCATAAGTTATGGGCCTTAATCTTGTTCCTTTTCCGCCTGCAAGAATAATTGCTTTCTTTGGAACATGAGCTTTCAATGCTTTCATGATAAGAAGCTCTACAGCATGGCTTCTGTTTTTTATGCTGTAGCCGTCAACCATTCTGTCAACTTCTTCCAATACATTTTTTTCAAGTGTGAGCGTTACCCTTTCTTTCATGCTTCTCTGAAATTTATGGTAATATTTAAACATTCCCATTTGTATGATGAAGTATGATACATCATAAGATTTATATAAAGCAGAAAATTACAAAAATCGTTTGATATGCATTTAATTTATTAATTTTGAATTATTAAAAATAAAATGTTTGAAATTTTCCGCTAATCTGTGATTGGTGGTTCTTGACAAATAGGAGAAGATGACCATGGACAAAAATCTTGCTTTGGAATTTGTAAGAGTTACTGAAGAGGCAGCAATAGCATCTGCAAGATGGGTCGGCAAAGGCGACAAGCATTCTGCTGACCAGGCTGCTGTAAACTTGATGAGAAAAAGATTTGACACTCTTGATATTGACGGAAAGATTGTAATCGGCGAAGGAGAAAGGGATGAGGCCCCGATGCTTTTTATCGGCGAAAAAGTAGGCTCAGGAAAAGGCCCTGCTTTTGACATTGCAGTTGATCCTCTTGAATGCACTAACAGTGTTGCATACGGAAGGCCTAATGCAATTGCAGTTTTAGCAGCTGCGCCAGCAGGAGATCTTGTCGGAGCGCCTGATACTTACATGAACAAGATTGCAGCTGGTCCATTAGCAAAAGGAAAAATAGACCTTGACAAAAGCCCTGCTGAAAATATAAATGCAGCTGCAAAAGCTCTTGGAAAGCCTGTTGATGAAGTAACAGTAGTTGTTCTTGACAGAGAAAGGCATGAGAAGCTTATCAAGGAAATAAGGGCAACTGGAGCAAGAATAATCCTTATTCCTGATGGAGATATTTCAGGAGCAATTGCACCATCTCTTGAAACAAATGATGTTGATATGCTTTTGGGAATTGGCGCTGCGCCTGAAGGGGTAATTGCGGCGTCTGCGATAAAATGCCTTGGCGGAGAAATTCAGGCAAGATTCTCATTCCGAAATGAAGAGGAGAAAAAAAGAGCAAAGGAAATGGGCATCAAAGACCTTGACAAAAAATATTACACCGATGATCTTGCAAAAGGAAACAATGTTGTTTTTGCAGCAACAGGAGTTTTGTCCGGATTGCTGCTAGATGGAGTTCAATTCACAAAGGAGGGCGCAATAACACATTCACTTGTTACGCGCTCAAAATCAGGAACTGTGAGGTTCATAAAAACCCTTCACAAGTTTAATCACAGTGAGCAGAAGAAAATTGCGATGAAGAAGTATGAAGGAAATATATAAAGGAAATGCATGAATGAAATGCATGAAGGAAATAATTAAAAGCAGTGTGCATTTATCCTTAATATCAAATCAATTTCAAACAAAAAGGTGGTAATAATGGACAAGCCAGTAATAGAAAAAAATGACATTGTTGTTCCAGCTGATGTTCCGGCTGACGTAAGAAAAATATACATTGAGAATTATTACAATGCAACAAGAGGCACAGGAAGATTAATGCTTTTTGCAGGAGACCAGAAAGTTGAGCATCTTAATGATGATTTCTACGGTGAAGCTGACATCGGACCTATTTCAGTTGATGATGCAGACCCAGAGCACCTTTTCAGGATTGCGTCCAAGGGTATTATTGGGATTTTCGCAGCACAGTTTGGCTTAATTTCAAAGTATGGTATGACATATCCTGATGTAAATTATCTTGTAAAGCTGAATTCAAAATCGCATCTTGTAGGCAAGGACCAAAGAGACCCTGCTAGCAAAGCACTCTGGGATGTTGAAGATGTTGTTGAAATGAAAAAAAATTCAGGACTCCACATTGCCGGAGTTGGCTACACAATTTACCTTGGAAGCGAATATGAAGGCGAAATGATGACTGAAGCTGCACAGGTTATCCATAAGGCGCATCATAATGGAATGTTTGCTGTAATCTGGATGTATCCGAGAGGAAAAGCTGTGAAAGATGAAAAGGATGCACATTTGATTGCAGGCGCAACAGGAGTTGCAGCGTGCCTCGGCGCTGATTTTGTAAAAGTTAATCCTCCAAAGAAAGAAGGAGCAGATTCTTCTGAATTATTAAAAGAAGCAATTCTTTCTGCAGGAAACCGAACAAAAGTAATCTGTGCAGGCGGAAGCAGCACAGACACAAAGAAGTTCCTTGAAAGACTGCACAAGCAGATTTATGTCGGCGGTGTTTATGGAAATGCAACAGGCAGGAATATCCATCAGAAGCCATTGCTTGAAGCAGTAAGAATGTGCAATGCAATATCTTCTTTGACGCTTGGAAACTATTCTGTTGAGCAGGCAATAAAAGTTTACGAAGGCAAGGAAGAATTCAAGTTTGAAGAATAATTGTTTTTTTATTTCCTCCATTTTTTATTTTATTATTTCTCCTCTTAAATCTAAAGCTGTTGCATCAAAGATTTTGACTTTTAATTTGTCTCCGGCTTTGAAGTTTTCAACGTGCTGCTTTTCATTTATTATGACTGGCTTGTATGCATAATTTCTTGCAATTAATTCTCCTCTTTTCCCTATTTCATCTACAACAACATTTCCTTTCCAGCCAATCCATCTTTTGTTTCTTTCAAGCGCAACTCTCTTGAAAGTTTCGCTGAGAGCAGTTGACCTGTCTTTCTTTTTGTTTCCGTGAACCTGCGTATCCATTCTGAATGCAGCTGTGCCTTCCCTTGCTACAAACCTTGATATGTTAACGACTTCTGGCTGGACTTCCTCAACAAGCTTCAATGTATCACTAAATTGCTCCTCTGTTTCTCCCGGAAATCCGCAGATAATATCTGTGCTGATTGTAATTTCTGGAATTGCATTTCTGAATTTTTCAACAAGAAGCTTAAAGTCTTCAACAGTGTATCTTCTTGCCATTCTTCTTAAGACATCATTATTCCCTGCCTGAATAGGAACATGGAGGAATTTGAAAACCTTGTCAGATTTAAATGAATCAACCAATTCATCAAGTACTGACATTACACCGATTGGATTTGTCATGCCGATTCTTATCATGAAATCTCCTTCAATTTCAGAGACTTTTTTTATCAATTCAGGGAGATGGCTTTTTTTGTCCCATTCGAATCCATAATCTCCATTATCCTGTGATGTCAGCCATATTTCTTTGCATCCTTCCTTTATGCTTTCTTCTGCTTCAACAAGTATCTTTTCCATTGGATAAGAAAAGATGTTGCCTTTTGAAAGTTTTGTTGAGCAGTAAGTGCAGAATGAAGTGCATCCCTGACAGATTGGGATGATGCTTATGCTGTTTCTGCTTCTTATTCTTGGAATTCTGACTTTGATTTCCTGCTTTCTGTCAAGAATTCTCAATGGATTTTTGCTTTCAACAGCTTCAACAACTGACTTTATGTTGTCAGTGTTCATTATTGAAGCATTGGGGTCAATTTTCTCTATTTTAGGAATCATGCTTTTTGTGACGCAGCCACTGACAACTATTTTCTTGTCGGGGTAAAGTTCTTTGAGACTGCTTATTTCCCTCAATGCTTTTTTGTCGCCTTTTACAGTGCATATATTTACAAGAATTGTGTCAGCATTTTCAATCTGATCTTCATTGTAGAAAGTGTGATTTCCAGATTCTTCGAGCATGCCTGCCATCATTTCGCTTTCTGCCTGATTTGCAGAGCATCCAAATGTCTTTATGTATACATTTCCCATAAGAAAGCGGAAAAAAATATGCTATAAAAATATTGACATGCTAAGAGAAGATAAAGAAAATCAAAATTAATTAAAGAAAATCAAAATTAATGCATCAAATCTTTCCAATCCATTTTTTCATTATTGCTTTTATTTCTTCAATTTGCTTCTTGTCAATGAAAGTGTGCGGGCCGTCTTTTATTATGTGCAGTTCTTTTTTGCCTGAAAGCTTCTCAAGAAGCATTTCCTGTTGCTCAGGAATTGTTTTGTCATCTTTATCGCCTACAATAAGGAGCACCGGCATTTTCAGATTAGCTGCGTTTGGAAGAAGGTCCTGCTTTACCATATCACTTTCATAATTGTTCCAGTTAAGTTTTTTTATTGTTCCCGGTTTGGCTGTCTTGCTTTCAGATATTTTCCAGCCGGTTTTCCTGTATTCTTCAAGCTCCTCTTTTGGGAAGGAATCAATGTAAATTTTGCCAGAGACAATTGCAGAAACAAGAATAAGGGATTTTATTTCTTCAGGATAATTTTCAGCATATAATCCTGCAGACATTGCACCGATGCTGTGGCCTGCAAGGCAGAACGGCTCTGCGTAAAATGCCTGAGACTTTGCCCAGCTTATTACATCTTCCAAATCTTCAAAGTGGCTTGTGGCTGTTGCATTTTCATATTTTCCACCGCTTTCACCTAAGCTGTTTCTTGCGTCAAACCTGACAACTGTGTAGTTGCTTTCAGAGAATGCTGAAGCAAATGCAGCTATGTGCTTTTGCTCTTTAGTGCCTCCATTGCCGTGCATTACAAATGCAAGCCCTTTTGGATTTTCTGCAATGTCTATAAGGACTACAATGCCTGTGCCATCCCTGTTTTTGATTGTGGTTTTTTCTGTTTTCATGCTCTGTTTCTTTGCTATATAATTTTCATTAATATATTTTGGCAAAACATATCCAAAACTTTTATATATCCATAAACAGAAAAATCAATAAGAAAAAGGTTTTGTAAAGGGTATAAAAGAGGCAATAATGGAACAGATATTCCTTCAGCTGAGTCTTGCAATAATTGCGGCAACAACAATTGCAATATTCCTGAAATACATAAAGCAGCCGACAATCATCAGCTATATTCTTGCAGGATTAATCCTCGGGCCTTCTGTTTTGAATATATTTACAACATCTCCTGAGTTTGAGGTCTTTTCTGAAATAGGGGTCGCGTTTCTTCTCTTTATTGTCGGCCTGAATCTGAATCTCAATACATTAAAGGAAGTCGGCTTTGCATCTTTCCTTACAGCATTTTTTCAGGTTGTGGTAACAGCAGTTATTGGTTTCCTTGCATCATTTTACTTTTTTCATTTTTCTGCAATTGCATCTGCATATGTGGGAATCGCAGTGGCATTCAGCAGTACTATTATCATTGTAAAATTGCTTTCGGATAAAAGAGACATTGAAACACTTTATGGAAAGCTTTCAGTTGGATTTTTGATTGTGCAGGACATTATTGCAATTTTTCTCATCATGCTTCTTTCAGCATCAAAAACTGAAGCAAGTATATCAACTCTTCTTATCAATACATTTGCAAAGCTTGCTGGAATCATAATTATTCTTTACATTGTGAGCCAGTACGTCTTCCCTAAGCTGATATCTTTTGTAGCAGAATCTCAGGAACTGCTTTTCCTTTTCAGCATAAGCTGGGCGCTTGCTCTTTCAACTGCAATGGCATTGTCCGGCTTTACAATAGAAATAGGCGCCCTGTTTGCAGGAATTGCACTTGCATCTTCAAGCTATCATTATGAAATCTCCGGAAGGATAAGGCCTTTGAGGGATTTTTTCATTGCATTGTTCTTCATTACCTTAGGAACAAAATTCGTGCTGACTTCATTTTATCAGGTTATAATTCCTGCATTAATACTTTCAGTGCTTGTGCTTGCAATAAAACCATTGATAGTAATGGCAATCATGGGATTAATCGGCTATAAGAAAAGAACAAGCTTTATGATGGGCACAGCAGTAGGGCAGGTAAGCGAGTTTTCCCTTATTCTTGTTATTCTGGGAGTAAATCTTGGGCATCTTACGGATGAGCCAGTTACAGTGATAACAATAACAGCACTTATTACAATAGCAATTTCAACATACCTGATAAAATACAATACAAACCTTTATGGGATTTTTGGTAAGTACTTTAATTTTCTGGAAAAGAAGTTTGCATCAAAAGAAGATAAATACAAATTTCATGATAAAGACACAAATTACGATATTGTTCTTTTTGGGCACAACAGAATAGGCTACAGCCTGGTCAATACATTCAAAAAAATGAAGAAAAAATTTTTGATAATAGATTATAATCCTGATATAATAAGGATGCTTGCAAGAGAAGGGATTAATAGTATCTATGCAGATGCATCAGATCCTGAAATATTTGAGGAAATAAATGTTCACAAAGTTTCGATGGCGATAAGCACAATTCCAGACATGGATACAAGCATGATGATAATGCAGAAAGTCAGAAGGGAAAATCCTAAATGCCTGCTCATAATGACAACACATCAGATTGACGACGGAATAAAACTGTATGAAAGAGGAGCTGATTATGTTATAATGCCTCATTTCTTAGGAGGAGAGCATGCTTCTGCAATGATTGAAAAGTATGGAACTGATGTAAACAAGTTTGTCAAGGAAAGGATAAATCATCTTTATGAGCTAAAAAAAAGAAAGGAAGCAGGGCATGAGCATCCAAGCAGAGACTTTCATGGAAAGTGAATAATTTTACTATTTTTTCTTTTTGTGCCATCCAACAAGAAACAATGCTCCTATAATAAATGCAATTCCTGATATTTCTATCGCCCATATCAGCATGTACCATTCGAATGGATTTCTCATTAACAGGGCAATATACAACAGCCCAGCCAGAATAAATATAACTCCTCCAACAATTTCATATTTCCAGGATATCAACAAAACAGCGAGTAAAATAAGCGCCGGAATGTTGTGCATGAAAAGACCAAGAACTGCCCCCCAAAAGCCAAGATGCATATCAAATATATCAAGCGACATAAGTGCCAAAAATGCTATAAATATTATTGACAATATTCTGGGAGTCCAATATATCCATTTGCCAGTGTTCTTTTTGCCAGCGCTCTTTTTCATATAATGAATTATGGGGCTTGCAGGTATTTAATTCTTATCTATTATATTTATTACTGCATTCATTCTCAAATAACCTTATATATGCTGAATTTTGCCTCTTTCTTATGTGCGGAATAATTGGTATATTCAATTCAGGGAATGCTGCTGAGAAAGCAATACAGGGCCTTAATTCAATTAAAGA
>Ga0210057_1009216_pt1 | contig 11487 bp, 8 predicted proteins | sample CryGeyCG2114_010_2_FD_183968 | JGI IMG/M metagenome (GOLD analysis project Ga0210057, IMG submission 183968) | Groundwater microbial communities from aquifer - Crystal Geyser CG10_big_fil_rev_8/21/14_0.10 (SPAdes) (version 2) | ecosystem: Environmental > Aquatic > Deep subsurface > Groundwater ...
AGATCCTTCGCCGCCTCTTTCGCCGAAAGGTTGTGCCCGAGCACGTGGCAGTAAAAATAATCGCGGTCGCGTTCCTGAATGAGAGCCGTCACCTGGAAAGCTTCCTCCATAGTGAGGCCGCGATCCATAAGCTTAGGGATTTTTTCGTCATAGCAGGAAGGTTTGTACGGGGCATCGGCGCAATCGGCAATAACCTCTTCAGCGTAACGCGTGAACAAAGATTGTTTCGATTGGAACAACTCGTCTGCGACGTACAGAACGATGAGAGTGACAACGATGGAAAAAATTCCTATGAGAGTCTGTTTCAATGTCATGTGGTCCATTATAAAGTCCTTTGTTCGCGCCCTTCTGTTAAATCCGAATCCTGGAGGCATGCCAGTATTTCCCCGTCGGGCAGACCGTCGCATAACGTACGGTACTCATTGCGAGACTCCGGATTCGCGTAAAAACTCCACGCGGCACCGGATTTGCAATAACGAACCTCAAGGGGAGAATCGCTTACTTCGGCACAGGTAGCGAGCGATTTTGAAACATCATACATCTCTCTCGGTCCACTTACAGAACCGATACCTAAAAAACAGTATTTTCGATAGGAACGTGGGGATGCGCTACAAAGCTCGCCCATGGCCGAATATTCCGAACCGAAATGTGAATACCACCAATCAGCAAGCTCAAAGTAACAGGACGCTCGGAATTTTTCCGGAACACGTGTGCAGGGCGTGTAGGGATCATCCGCCGTAAACTGATGCGGAATTATCTCGGCAGAATCCTCACCTATAACGACGGGCTTTCTATACTCCATAAAAACTCCTGAGGTGCAACCTAAAAGTGGGACTACCTGGGTTGTGTCTCGGCACGCTTCAAGAGCTGGAATTACATCTCCGTAGCCCAGATATTCCATGATGCCATGCCCGATTCCGTGCTGACATCCCGTGCCCAGAACACCGTAGGCGCTTACACATGCATCATCAAGTGCCGAGACTATGGAAAGCCCTTCTTGGGAAACCGCTCGTGTAAAAAATCCATGGAAACACCCAAATCCGAATGAAGAATCACAGACGCTGATACCGTCTGTTCCTACTACCTCAAAAATGCTTTCGCCGAATACATGAGCAGAAAAATGCTGCCGATCGAACGGGACCATCCTGTTCTTTTTTTTAAAGTCTTCGTAAACAGACAGGACGTTGCGCTTCGACAGTTCTTGGACCCAAAATGCACGATTATAGTCTGAGCTTGCTTTGTTATACGAGGTTTCCCCCGAATTTAAAAAACCGAAAAAGAGATAAAACGCAACGAATACAATAATTATATAATTCCACTTAATTTGCATAAGTCAAAAATTACAACGCTCTTCTGAAAAATATTTTCTCACATATACACAGAGGTCAGCGGCCACTTCTTTGGTTTCTGGAGCCCATACAAATGTCCATAATGTCTGTGCCGCGCTGAAAAGACATGCTCCTTCCCCATACGAGGTAGGCATTTTTGAACAGAGCTCTTTTACAATATCGAGATTTTCTTGACCATTATGCGCTATGAGATCTCCTGTTTTTACAAAACAGCCCCTTATATATTCATCATCCGGAATTTCCGCACAGAGTCTGCCGATCACTGCATAATCATCTTGGAAGCTACGCTGCCACCATTGTGGAAGCTCGTAATAACACGAGGCTCTGAATTCGTTCGGTACCGTACCGCACGGCTCATACGGATTACCTTCCTGAAACGAACGTGGCACAACCTCGGAAAAGCCGTCCTGGCCCTCAACAAGAGGCACGTTATATTCCATGAAAACACCGGATGGGCAGCCGGAAATCTCATCTATGCGTTCAGCGAGTCCACATGCTTTCAATGCTTCATTCAGGCGGTCATAGCCGAAGTATTGGAGAATGCCGTGGCCGATGCCGTGCTGACATGCTCCTTGATCACTCTTCAGTTTCTGGCATTCTCCATCCAAAAGCGGAACCAGCTCCGTCCCGTGTTCGGAAATAGCGAAACTGAAAAGTCCGTGGTAGCAGCCGAATGAAAACGCTTGGTCACACACAGCAACTCCTTTAGCGCCGAGTGCGATGTAGAGTGCTTCGCCTATTACATGAGCTGCGTCATGTTGTATACCGAAGGGACGTTTCGCATTCAAAGAGAGAAATGCTTGATAGGCATTCGTCGGTCCTTTCGTTTTTATTTCCTCAACCCAATAGTCGCGTTCTTCTACGGGCTTAAAGATATCGAAGTTGGGATGGTTCTTGTTCTCGAAGAGGAAAGCAAAAAACACGACAGTGACAACGACGGTGACGGCTATAACGCTTGTAATGTATGGCTTCATTTCGAATGATTCAGACAGTCTGATTGATACGGCTCGGGTAGCCGGTTACAGAGAGTGCGCTTATTCGGCTCTCCTTCGAGAAAAAATCCGATTGCGGCAGTCAACTCCGCGTAACAGGTGTTCTGAAGTTGCGGAGAAGCAAGGGAGCAAAAAGTAAATGAGCCGTCTGGGTTATTTTCACCCCCCCAAAAAAGTGAACGAAGGGCGTTTACCATGCACGATCCTTCTCCGAGCTCCGTATCCGAAAGCGCACACCACTCGTGAACGCGCCTGAGCGCGTCCTCATCCAAAGAGCCTATATCGCGAATGTCACGAGAACCCGCTAATACGACAAATTCTTTTCCAAACCCTCCATAACAAGCATCACGAGTCAGCCACTCTTCTTCGGGAAGACGATTACAGTAGGTAAACGCTTTTTCAAAATCATCGGGAGTGGGTTGCCCCAGGTCAGCACCAGCAGCCTCAAGAAGATGCGGGGTGATATACGTGTAACAAATGGGTTTTACAAAGTCAGGGATGATATCACTGTTACATGGGCGAAGCGGGTCATCGTCGCTGAGATATTGAGGCCGCTCTTTTTCCCAAGCAACGCGGTCATGTCCTCCGCCAGTAATAATCTCCATCACTTCCCCCCCTACACATTCAGCATATTCACGATTTCGGTATTCTTCGGTTCCCGTTTTCTCACAAAGAGAAACAGCATCTTCAAAGTCATAGAGCGTGTACGCGAGAATGCCGTGCCCGAGTCCATGGAAGCACATCGTGTAAGCTCCCCGCCCTCCCGGTGCGTCTCTGCAGACGTCAGCAATATCATCGAGTGCTTCAACACCGCGCTCTATGAATAGACCAACCACAATCGAGTGTGAGCAGGCATTTCTGAAGTCCTGCGTGCAGTCATAGATACCATCTAGCCCCTTCTGTTTATACAGCACATCTCCGACCACATGTCCCAAAAGATGGAGGTCTGTCCCCGGATTCAATTCAGCCTGTCTCAAAACTTCAAACGCATACACTCCGCCCTTCTCCTCAGCAAGTGATTCAAAATAGTCGGCGTACTGATCAAATGTCCAGTTAGTGCCTGATACATCTTTGAGTTCGGAATAAGATTTTGGCTGATTAAGTATCTGGGAGCTATACAGCAGAAACGCAACCAATAAAATACCCGTGATGACAGTCCCATATAAGATCAGTTGTTTTTTCACAAATCTCATTATATGAGAACTAGGAAAGCTGACCAAGTCCCACTTTTGAAAAGCTAAATATCATACGTCGACAGTGCTGCGCCTTCATTCATAAGACAGCGCGCAATCCACTCTTCACTAGGAAACACCTGACAGAATGTAGCGAATCGTTCGGTCCCCGCTTCAGCATTGAGCGAAACGTAAAATAAAAGTTCCGTCCAACAGGGCTCACCGACTCCCGCCGTATCAGCTTTTCTGCAAAACCCTGAAGCGCGTGAGATGAAAGCATCGTCAATTTCAATGAAACGCGCTGCAATATCCCCGTAACATTGACCTTGCCGTTCTTTCGGAAGCGCACTACACACTGCTTCGAGACGCATCTCATCAAATTCAAAGTGCGCAGTGAGAACGTTGAGCGCGTGTCCGTAACAGCGACGCGTCGAGTAGCCAGGTTCCTGCACGGAGCAAAACGCTACAATTCCCTCGGCTGTTTTTATTTCTTCCAGAAAGAAGGGCCACGCCTCTCGGTTACATGCGCCACGAGCTACTGATGGAAACAAATCGCAAAAGTTCCGTGCCTCTTCTGGCGAAGTAGGAGCGATATCCTGCACCAAAGCGATATCTTCTGGATCGAGCGGCTGGTACACCTGCATAAACACCGCGTCATAACAAGTGAGAGAATAGTCGAATGTCCTTGTTTCAGGGAGGGTGTCGCAGAGCGCGAGCGACCTGTCCACATCAGCCTGGTTGATGTACATAGCGAGATGCCCAAGCGCGTGGTAGCAGCTCGACCGTTCCTGGCCGGTAAAAGTGCGCAGAGCGCTATCGTCGCAAATAGTCGGGAATTGCTGTATCAGCGTGCGATAATCATTCTCAGGAACTACCTCATCACGAAACCGCTCTTGAAAAGCACCGTGAAGGCACCCATTTGAGCATTGACCCACCGGACAACGACCGAGTACGGAAAGCCAATCCGAAGGATCTTTCGCCGCTTCGCGAGCTGAGAGGTTGTGCCCCAAAACATGACAATAGTAATATCGAGAATCTTGCTTTTGAATCAATGAAGTGACAACGAACGCATCTTCCATGGAGAGCCCTTGATCCATCAACTTCGGTATTTCCCTGTCGTAACATGAAGGTGGGTATGGCTCGGCGGAGCATTTCTCCATGACTGAAACGGCGTATCTTCCCACGTCGTTCTGGTACTCAAACGAAAAATACATGTAACTCACGGATATGAAACCGACGAATAACAAAATGGTGGCGAGCGCTAACGTTGGCTTAGTTTTCATAAGGGATATGGAAGGCGGATAGACATTGTTCGCTATAGGGTGACTGCATCGTAGTACAAACTTCCCCCTGTTTCTTCATGTCCGAAAATACATCGGGGATACGTTCGATGAGCCGTTGATAACAATCCGCTCTTGCATTTTCGGACAGAGCATCACAAAACCTACTCACTTGATCATGAAGTTCGGTCCCCCAAAAATCAATTACAACATCAACACCCCCGAGAATACATGCGGGCCGAAATTCTTCAGGAACGGAAGAACAACTGATATCGAGTACTTCCGGGCTTCGTAATGAATTTCCTGCACTATCTCTCCCAAACCCTCTAAAGCACTCGGGGATCATCGTAGTCGGAGCACGACGGCACGCGTCAATCACTTTTTCATAATCATTTGCTGCAAGTACAAACATCCACGACGTCTGCATGCCATAACATTTCTTTTGCGCTCCGGGAGAACCGTTAAGCGTGTCACACGGATAATCCATGTCCGTGAGAGATAACCAATCCGTCGAATGGCCGGTGAGTCCTGCACCCAACCCAACCGCAGTGACAATGTTTTCCATAAAAACACCTCCGTAGCATGAGTCCGTTGCGTCTACATCCCCGAGAGATTCGCATTGCGTAAGTGCACCTGGTACGTCGTAGTCGGATAGTGCAAGGAACCCGTGCCCGGAGCCGTGATAGCACTGACTTCGTGCAAAGAGAGAATCAAAAGCTGAACATACTTTGTTTACGTGTGCTGTTGTTTCAGAAACTCCCCGCTCCCAAAACAACGCCTCCATGGCACCGTGATAACAACCCGAATGACAAGAAGCATTGCACTCTTTAAGGGCAGACACGCCAAATACATCATACGCCGCACGTCCGACATAATGAGCGGCAATGTGACAATCAAAGGCAGTCCCTCCGTCACTCTCCTCAAGAATTTTTTCCATCGTACGGGTGACTCCCAATTGGAATACCACTTTACGTATTTCGATATCATCAAACGTGTAATGAAATATAGTTTCTGACTCGTAGTCATGGGACGAAAAAAGCTCTTCAAGGTTTACTTTCTGACCTATTAACAAACCGCTTGCATCCGGTTGCCTGAGATCAAAACCGGGGATGTCAGCAACGTTCTCTAAGGGGTTTTTCTCTGAACTGAAAACCGATAATAGACTAAGCAGTTTTGCATGAGCATACAAAAAAGAAACGGGACGCCAAGGCGGCGCTTTACTGACTATAATGCGCCCGGAGTAACGTGGCGCAACATGATCATGAAAGTTCCATACTCCTGCCTCATGGAAGGTGAAGCGGTATTCTTCGCCGGGCTCAATGACTGTGCAGGCGTCAAAGAGAAGTGGCTCGTATACTGTGCCGCATTTTCTGATATCAGAATTCGGATAGACGGTGTGGGTCGGGTGGTAGTTTGAGGCAACCCAGTGCCCCCTCTCGCCGGTTGACCTAAAGACGACCGTGTCGCCCTGGGAGATGGTGATCTCGGACGGCTGAAAACCGGTGTCGGTCATTTCGATGGTTACTTGGTTTCCGTTTTGAACGAGAGATGCTATCCCCGTAAAAAAGATAAGGAGCGCGACAAATCCGAAAACAATAAAACGAATAGGCGCCATACTTATGGGCCGATACAACGGCTTGCGTACGGCTCATCCAACGCTTTGCAAAAAGTATCTAAGTCAGAACTCGAAGTATACACGTCACGAGCGCCCTGTATCACGTAATCAAAACAAATAGATTCCAAATTTCCTGGGAGGCCACTGCAAAGATTTTTTGCCTGGTATACCGTTGCTTCGCTCCAATCACGCACCAAAAGATCAGCGGCTCCTGTAATGCAGTCATCGCGATACTGTACTGATACCGACTCACACAGCTTCTGCACCTGAGCGGTATCACCAAGAGCATTCCCCATGTAGTCACGACCGATGCCGAAAAAACAACTGCCTCTCTCATTTATAGGCGCATTCAAGCACTCCGGCAGAACCTTTGAAACGTCGAGATCATTTACAACAAACATCCAGGTAGTTTGTCGCTCATAGCAGCGACGGAGCATCTCCGAGTCGCTCCCGATTGCGTTACAAGGGTAGTAAAGATCTTCCCACGAGACCCAGTCGCTCACATGCCCCGTGATCAATCCTAACCCACCAGCCGCCATAAGATTTTCCATGAATACGCCGGAGTAACAGTGACTCTGTTGATCAGCAGAGTTAAACTTGGAGCACAGTTCAAGGGACTTAGGTATTTCGTAATTGGTATACGCTGTGAATCCATGCCCTGCACCATGAAAACATTGATCACGCTTATACTTCGACTCCAAGTTTGAGCATGATTCGGAAATCTTAGGAATGATCCCCGCGTCCCCCTCCGCGATGAGCCAATTTTCAGCAACGCCGTGGTAGCACCCGGACGAACAAAGCGGCGTACATTCAGACAACGCGCTTAAGCCGTAGAGATTGTACGCTGCATGTCCTATATAATGGGCGCCTTGGTGACACCTAAAAAGCGTATTATCTTCGGACTCTTCATACATCTTCTCAAGCGCCCGCTTGATACCAATCTGATTCACCACGCGATGAGCTTCGAGGTCGTTGAAAACCAGTGAAAAGATGTTTTTTGCTTCATAATCTTCATCGGTTGCAAGCTCCTCAGCTGAAGGTCGATACCCGGGCGAAAATGTCGCCCCATTTCCGAGTGAAAGGCCGATGGGAGTTTTTGAAGGAGGGTCCTGGAAAAAGCTGACAAAAGTTGCAAGCGCACTCAAGGCCGGTTTGTATACAGTCGCATATATGAAAGAAGCGGGAGAATTTTTCTTACGTACCGTTACACGTCCTGAGTACCGCGCAAAGACATGATCATGAAAGTTCCATACTCCTGCCTCATGGAAGGTGAAGCGGTATTCTTCGCCGGGCTCAATGACTGTGCAGGCGTCAAAGAGAAGTGGCTCGTATACTGTGCCGCATTTTCTGATATCAGAATTCGGATAGACGGTGTGGGTCGGGTGGTAGTTTGAGGCAACCCAGTGCCCCCTCTCGCCGGTTGACCTAAAGACGACCGTGTCGCCCTGGGAGATGGTGATCTCGGACGGCTGAAAACCGGTGTCGGTCATTTCGATGGTTACTTGGTTTCCGTTTTGAACGAGAGATGCTATTACAACAACAGTTGCTAACGCCGTAACTACAAGGATTGCCCGAACTGAAAATGCTCTACGAAACATCTTCCTAGCGTACCGCATGGGACGCCTGTCCTACAACTGGGGCCCTACATAATATGCCTGGTAATATGCCTGGGAGTAGTACGTTCCTTGCGAGTAGTAGGTGGATTGGGAATAATACGTGGATTGGGAGTAGTAGGTGGATTGGGAATAATACGTTGATTGCGCGTAGGTCGCCACGTCAACGTACCCAGTCTGCGGAGTGGTGGCGAAGTAGTACATTGTCGAAGTGTTCGCCGCGGCGTCGGTCGCCCCTTGGTAGAAAAGGTATCCCTTCTTGAGAGTCGCCGTGCCGTTTACGGCAATGGCGCCGGTTACGGTGATCGATTTCCCGGGGTTCCACGCCCACGTGGCGCCGCTGTTTAAGGTAAGTGTCACACCATTGGGTATGGTGAGGTTTGCGCCGTCAAGCCCGCTGACCGCGGACACCGTGCAATTCGCGGATAAAGAAGAGTTGGTGCCCTGTGTCAAACCGGAGCACGGGTCGCTCCACGCGAGTGTAATCGAATTTGTTTGTCCCGCCTCATTTTTTGCAACAAAGGTCGTATGGTATGTCTGCACATGAGTATCAAACACGATCCACGATGTCGAATACACTCCCGAACCGGGCGATGTTTCTTCAAGGTCAAGCGTCAGCGATTGATTATCAAGTTGTGTGATCGCCTGTACCGAGGTGATGGGACTCGTTGATTGGACAGTCACCGACAAAGTTTGTGTTTCTCCGACATACACATGAAGCGGACTTATTTGGACGTTGGTAAGTTTTGGATCCGCATTTGAATCCGAAGAGATCTTGAGTGATGCGTTTTCTCCATGAGGTGCAAGTGTGTATGTCGGTTCCTGCACTTCGGTCGGGAGCGACGCAGGAGGGGTGACGGTAACCGTGCGTGCAACTTGGTCGGCGGCGGTGCCGTTTCCGTCAGAGACATCGTATAAAAGGGTGTACGTGCCGGGAATCAAATAATCAACCGATCCGGAGACGACGACACTGCCCGAAAGGTCGCCGTCTTCCGGGTCCGTCGCGGACGCGCCGGGATCAGTGTATGAAGAGCCGGTTGCAATGGAAATGTCGGAGCTTCCGAGAAGAGTAATGGTCGGTTTTTGATTGACCGGTGCCGGAGCTGCTCCGCCTCCTCCCCCACCCCCGCCTCCACCCCCGCCTCCACCTCCAGAGGGGGTAATGATGACTACCGTCGTTGAGGCGGTTGTTTCGGTCGTTGTTCCCGTATCGGGAGAAACCGCAACAGTCGAACTTGCGGTTGACGTCGCTAGGGGGCCAGCAAACGACGGTGTGATGGTTCCGGTCGTGGTGGCAATCAGGCCTGAAGATTCGCTTCCTGGACTGTCATCAATCGGAGTCGCCTCCGCTGGCTTGTTCGCTCCGCCGCCGAGCCCGAACGAAGGAAACCGTGCGCTTCCCGGAGTCCTCATCGGTTTCGGTGGCGGTTCGTTCGCCTGCCTTGGCACAGCAACCTCGGGAATCGGCGAGGTGTACGCAACGCGATCTGCCCTGAGCCCGCCGAAAAAGTTGGCGATCCTTTCCAAGAATCCTTTCGGCTCTACATCGAGAGGTTTTTTAACAAAGGCGGTTCCGCTCTGTTGTGGAACGAAAAGTGCGAGAAATTTGTTCCATAGTGAAATTTTCGGAGCGATCAACTCCCCCGCTTCTACGGGCACATCGTTATAAAGGAAGATCGCATGCGTATCGGTGAAGATGACGGCAACATGCTGCCACTTTGATGTTTGCATGTATTCCTTTTCGGTCACTACTTCGGCTCCGCGAGGGTCTCGCGCATATATTCTGCCTGCCTCAAATCCAACGCCGTATCCTCCGCTCACTTCGAACAAAACAGCGGTGCGCTCCGGAAGTCTGGCGGGATACACCCAGCTTTCAAGTTTTGCCCGGATTTCTTTTGATACTTTGTATTCCTGCGTTTTAAGAGGAGTGAACGCGCTGCCGTTCCAAGAAAGAACGGAGTCGTACTCGCCCTCGACCCACGCGATGCCGGCTTGTTGTATTGAAAATTCCGCGTTCAATGTCGCCCGCGTCAACGGGCCGATCGATCCGTACGGTGTTGATTTTGAAATAAAACCGATATTTCGTTGCAGACGTTTGACCGCCTGCTCCGTGGCAGGGCCGTAGAGGCCCGTTACAGCCGCCTCCGGGTAGATGGAGGGAGTTTCTGCAAGCCACGACTGCAACAGAAAAACTTGCGGGCCTTCGGAGCCCGGAACAAGATTCTGGGTCAACGTTCCTTCTCCGGTGGCAAAAAGTGGCATAGGAAACGCCGCCGCAAGAACGAATACAAAAAACGCGAAACGCTTCATAGATGGATGTTCCCATTATAACAACACACCCCTTCCTTCCACTTTTTCTTCCCCACCTTCCCCCTATCCCTATCCCCTCCACCTCCAAATGGTCGACGTCCGACGTCGACCATGATAGTATAATGATATGGATTTTTTTCATGTTCTCAATCGAGGAGTAGATAGGCGAAAAGTATTTTTATCAAATGCCGACTATGCGCGATTCATCCATGATGTATGGGAATTTAATAACGAGGAGAATGTACTCTCCAACACGCGTCGGCGCGTATCACTAATGGTCGACGTCGGACGTCGACCATTAGTGAAAATACATTTCTTTTGTTTGATGCCGAACCATTACCATCTCCTTGTTTCGCCGGTTGATGACGACATGGAAAACCTATCACTTTTCATGAAAAAACTGAACGGGGGGTATGCGAAATATTTTAATGAAAAATACGCGCCGCGAAGCGGCGCGTTGTGGCAGGGAAAATATAAGTCGGTGTTGATAGAAAGCGACCGGCACTTTCTCTACATCCCCTACTACATCCATTTCAATGCGCTCGATCTTTTCGCGCCGGAGTGGCGGAAGCAGTGTGTTGCCTCTCCAAAGAAGGCGGAAGAGTTTCTTAGAAACTATCGCTGGAGTAGCCACTTGGATTATCTTGGAGAGAAGAATTTTCCGTCGGTAACGGACCGGAAGTTTTTTCTTGAATACTTCGGCGGGGAGAAAGGATACGCCCGCTCGGTTTCAAAGATGCTGAAAGATTTCAGTGTGGATGAGGTTGCCGGTATCGCTCTGGAATAAACCAACAAATGGTCGACGTCGGACGTCGACCATTTGTTATTCGGATGACGGATTGCTTGTTACGTCCTCTTCGGCGTTATTGGTTGATTCGGTCTGCTGAGGTTCTTCCGGTACGGGTTTTGGCTCCGACGCTGGTTCGGACGCAGGTGCCGGTTCTTCCGCTACTACCGGTTCCTCGGTCACCGAATGGTCGACGTCCGACGTCGACCATTCTTCTGTTGTTGTTGGTTCGTCCGTCGGTGCCGGTGTTTCTTCCCCGACTGAAGCGGGGGTGGCTACGACGACTGTGCGCGATGCTGATGCGAGGATGATTCCCTCTCCGTCAACGACGCGGTAGGCGATTTCATACTCGCCGGGGGCGCTTGTGTC
>Ga0210057_1009218_pt1 | contig 11485 bp, 11 predicted proteins | sample CryGeyCG2114_010_2_FD_183968 | JGI IMG/M metagenome (GOLD analysis project Ga0210057, IMG submission 183968) | Groundwater microbial communities from aquifer - Crystal Geyser CG10_big_fil_rev_8/21/14_0.10 (SPAdes) (version 2) | ecosystem: Environmental > Aquatic > Deep subsurface > Groundwater ...
ATGGCCTTTGTTCTTTTGGTAATTTTCTTTTCCGCTTTTTCAACATCTATTGTTAAGTTATCAGGATCTACGTCGCATAATACCGGAATTGCACCGACATAAAGAGCACAATTTGCCGATGCTACAAATGAAAGAGTAGGTACTATGACCTCATCACCTATACCGATCCCAGCCGCAAGGCACGCAAGGTGTAGGGCTGCCGTACCGCTCGAAACGGCTACACAATATTTTGCAGTTACAATCCGTGCCAAATCATCCTCAAATTCTCTTACTTTTGGCCCTTGTGTCAGCCAGTCCGAGGAAAGCGCGGAAATTACCGAATCAATATCAGTCTTGTCTATAGTTTGATGCCCGTAGGGAATTTTTTTAAAATATTTCATCTTCAGCATATAATAACCTTTATTTTAATTACTAAATTAGATTAAGCGGAATTTTGGACAAACCTGAAGATTTCTTTCAATAAAATTAGAATTCATACTCCGCAAGCATTTTTTTCAGGGCTTTTTGATCCAGCCACTGATCATTGGTGTCACTTGCGTAAGAAAAATCTTCCCCCAGTTCCTTTCCTTGGTGCGGGTTTCCGAAATTTTGACCTCCCCAGCTCACATATTCCGGCTCTACGATAAAATATTTCCCGAAGTCTTTTGCGTGTCTTGCTTCATCCCCACTGATTAATACTTCATGTAATTTTTCCCCGTTCCTGATCCCGATAATTTTAACTTGGGCTTTCGGGGCAATTGTCCTTGCCAGATCCATAATTTTAACGCTGGAAATTTTCGGAACAAAAATTTCTCCGCCTTTCATTTGTTCTAAACAATCAATGACAAATTTGACACCCGCAGACAGCGTTATCCAGAAGCGGGTCATTCTTTCGTCCGTCACTGTCAGGGAGTTATTTCTAGCCTGTTCCAGAAAGGTGGGGACCACACTTCCTCTTGATGCCATTACATTTCCATATCTCACAACGCTAAATGAAATATTCCTGCCACCGGCATAAGAATTTGCTTGAACAAATAATTTTTCTGCGACCATTTTAGTAGCACCATATAAATTGGTAGGTGAAACTGCTTTATCCGAAGAAATAAGTATTGTTTTTTTAACATTCAAATCGATGGAACAATCAATTACATTTTGGCTGCCTAAAATATTGGTAGTTACTGCTTCAAAAGGATTGTACTCAAGAATGGGAACTTGTTTTAAGGCCGCAGCATGGACAACGATGTCTGCGCCCTCCATTGCCCGTCTCAACCTATCTTTGTTTTCAACACGCCCCAACAAGAAGCTGACATTCTTGCGCTTTAGTATTCTGCTTGCCTCGAATTGGGCATATTCGTCCGAGTCAAAAACTCTTAAGCTTTTCGGTTTCTTTTTAAGAATGTAATCGGTAAATGCCTGGCCGAAAGAACCTGTACCCCCAGTTAATAAAATTGTTTTGTCTGTCCAAACCATTACAAAGCGGAGTTCATTCTAGACTTTTTTGTGAATAAATATCAAGGTATTCTTTAATCACGTCTTTGGGTTTCCCCATTTTTTTCAACCTGCCCTTATCCATAATCATCACTCTTGTGCAAATATATTTAATTGCTTCAAGGTTATGGGAAACGAATACCAATGTTTTTGACCCCCTGGAAAACCCCTTCATTTTTTTAAGGCATTTTTCCTGAAAACCTTTGTCTCCGACTGCAAGTACTTCATCTATTAAAAGGATATCCGGGTTCATAAAAGCCACAACCGAAAACCCCAGTCGTGCGTACATACCGGATGAATAGCGTTTAATTGGCGTGTCCAAAAACTTCTCCAACTCGGAAAAGTTTACGATATCACCAAATTTTTCATTAATTTCCTTACGCTTCATGCCTAAGATTGCCCCGTAGAGATATATGTTTTCGCGGCCGGATAACTCCGGGTGTAAACCGGCACCGAGTTCGATAAAAGCTCCTATTTTTCCGTCAACTGCAACTGAACCGCTGTTAGGGAAAGTAACTTTCGATATTAGTTTTAATATAGTACTTTTTCCCGCACCGTTTTTTCCTATAATCCCTACACTTTCGCCGGGATCAATTTTAAAACTTACACCTTTTAATGCTTCCAGTTTTTCTTTTTGCAGCGACCTTTTTTTTCTTGTTAAAATCCTACCTATTATTTGGCCAAAGTCTTCACTAAGCCTTTTATACTTATACCTACTTATAGAATAAGTTTTACGGACCTTTGAAAATTCAATACTGCCACTCATATGATATCCGCAAATCTCCTCTCAATTTTTTTAAAAAGGGTGTAACTTACAATAAAGAAAATTAAAATAATGAGACCAATAAGCAATAAATTTTTTAAATCGGGTGATTTAGAAAATACCGTAACATCCCTAAAGTCGCTTATTAATGTAGCGAGTGGGTTTAATTTATAAACAAATTTAAAGTTTTGGGGAATTTTTTCAATTGGGTAAATTACCGGAGTTGCAAACATAAGTATCTGAGTAAAAAGGGGAATAACAAATTTAAGATCTCTCCATATTACAACCAGGGCAGAAAGAAATAATAATGTAGCTGCCGTTAAAATGAACATTAAAAATCCAATTGGCAGCACATAAAGAATATTTACGGAAATCGGGACCCTAAAGATAAAGAATAAAGCAATAAAAATCAGGCAAGCAATAAAAAAGTCCAAAGCGGCCGCCCCGAGCGAAGCCAAAGGTAAAACTTCTCTCGGAAAATAAATTTTAGTGATTAAGTTACTGTTATTAACAATAGAAAGAGAACCGAATGAAATACTTGTGGAAAAAAAAGTCCAAGGCAGAAGTGCCGAATATGAAAATATAGGATAAGGGATACCTTGCGAGTCAACTTTTAAAAAAAAACCAAAAATTATTGTAAAAATTAACATTAATGAAAGAGGTTGCATTATTGCCCAAAGTGCCCCTAAGGCGGTTTGTTTATAACGGACCTTAATTTCCCTTAAAATTAACGCAAAAAGCAGCTCTTTAAAAAGTAATAATTCTTTAAACCATTTAGACATGACGCTATAAATTTGAACTTAATTTTACTGCATAATTAAACATATCTCCATTTTGTTTATAATTCTTTAAATGTTTAACTTCACAAGGATTTTCCGAAAGAAAGAATATATCTTTATTTTTTTGATTATTTTGACCCTCTCGGTCGGTTTTTCAATTCCTCAAATCTTTTTGTTAGTCAAGAAACCCTCTGATTATGTTCCCTTCACGTCTAATCTTAAACTTTCATTTTTTGAGGAAGAAACTTATATTTATGCGGCACACGTAAGAAGAATTGACGAAGGTTATCTCAATGGCGACCCTTATCTGTGGGAGTATAAAAATTCTTCTTCTCCTTACATCGAAGAACTGGGCAGTTATATGCCTCTTTGGATTTCCTCAAAAATTGCAGGGTCAGTCAGTGCCGGATTTGTTTTATCGGAATTTATTTTTCCACCGCTTTTATTTTTATTGATTTTCTACTCTTTAAAGAAGTTCAAATACAAAACATATTTTGCAATCGCGGCCTCACTTGCAGTTATTATTATTCCATTTTTTTCCACACTCATCCCTTTACCCTTTCATGATAGTACCAGATGGTGGGGATCTAGTAATCTGCCTGTCTTTTTTACAAGAATACCGCATCCCCTGATTTCCTCAGTTTATCTGTTCACCCCACTGTTTTTTACTGCAGCCTTTCTAACTTCGCCTGCCCCCTATATGTTTTACCTTTTTCCGCTTCTAATGGGTATCGTTTTGTATTCATCGCCGTTTATTGCATCAAGCGTAATAATAGGTTCTCTCATTCTCACCCCCGCTTTAATAAAAAAATTTACTTTTAAAAAACTTGTATTGTCAGCATTTATTTTTCTTCTGTGTGCCCTGCCCCTATTGCTAAATGCTCTATCTTTTCAGAAATTAATTGACACAAAAGATTTTTTAGTAAGAACTAGCTTTCCACTGCATTTTATGTTTCCTGTACAGCTTAGGTATCTTTTCATCGGAAGTTTTCTATTTTTATTAAGAAGAGACAAGTTTTCGGCAGTGATACTTTCCTATATAACCGCTGCCTCTATTTTGATTGATGGACACCAACTATTGCTTGGAAGAAACTTAGAAGCAGACCATTGGGTTTCGAGAATAATGGCTCCTTTAGCAACTCTTTCAATATTTCTAAGTATCCATTTTTTTATTAAAAAGCTTAGGTTTTCCAATATTATTTGGATAGTGTTTAGCGTAATTTTAATTGGAATTTTATTTATAAAACAATATTCATGGATAAAGGAAAGAATTAATGAATTCCCCTTAGCAATTAAAGAAGAAGAGGCTCTAAATCAAATTATTAAAAATACTAAGGAAGAAGATGTCATAGGAAGCTTTGATTATAACCTCAATAAATATTTAACCGGAATGACAGGCAGAAGAGTTTATTTAGCATCGGGTGACAGGACCCTGGCAAGTACTACTGAACAACTTCGGAGAATTTGTGATTTATCAAATATAATAAAATCTAAAGACCGCCAATATATAAAAAGAATAAATTTAGATTACGCATTAGGTTTCGATGTCTGGTATAAAGATGATCTTTCGGATATTATTCAAAAAATTGAGAACTGTAGAAAAGAAAATTTTGAAGGGCCTAAATATAAACTGGATTACATTCTGCAAGAAAATGAAGAGCAGGGATTTGATTTAATTCCAATTTCGAGAGACCTACCATGAAAATTAGAACAAGCTGTAATTTTTGCAGAAAAAATAAATTTCGGGAAAAGTATAAGTTTAATAATTATTCCATTTTGGAATGCACAAACTGCAAATTTCTCTTCAGGGATAAAATATTAAGCCATAAAGAAGAGGAAAAACTTTACGACAAGAATTATTATTTAGAACTGCAAAAAGAGTATTTTTCAAACTGCTTAGTTCCCAATCCAAAAGACAAATCCAGACTGTACGATTTTTCCCAAAGGCTAGACCTTTTGGAAAGCCTTAATACTAAGCGCTCTAAAGTAAGACTACTGGATATCGGTGCCGGAACCGGTGCTTTCAGCTATCTGGCAAAGAAAAGGGGGTGGGAGGTTTATAATATCGAAATTTCTCCGTTTGTTGCTGAAATAGCAAGGAAAAAATTTAATGTACCGGTATATGTAGGAGAGGTAACGGATAAGAGATTTAAGTTAAAAGGTTTTGATGTATTAACATTTTGGGAGGCCATAGCAAACATAGAAAATACTACCAATCTCTTAAAAACAACAAAAAATTTGCTGTCAAAAAAGGGAAAGATAGGAATTCTGACCACAGTAGTAGATTCTTGGATTTACGATTTAGCCAAAATTATTTATAAATTCAGTTTTGGAAAAATTAACTATTTTATTAATGAAGGTTTTCCGATTCATCATGCTAACCATTTCACAAGAAAGGCTCTTTATAAGTCTTTAAAAAAAGAAGGTTTCAAAATAATTTACGTATCTAACCAAGAAATTCCTTATAAATACACAAAACTTCCTAAATTTTTTCTTCCGGCTCTTTTTTTATTAGGGAAATTTGCAAAATTGTGGGGCAGAACCATTCAGGTTCTCGTCATTGCGCAGAAAATGAATTAATCCAGGCAATATATTTTTGAAGTCCATCCTCAAATTTTGTCACCGGTTTCCAGCCCAATATCCTTCCCGTCTTTGTGATATCGGCATGAGTTATAACTACATCGCCCATTTGTGCGGGTAGCTTCTCGATTTTTGCCCGTTTCCCCGTTATTTTCTCCATAGTTAATATAAAATCTTTTAAGGCGACCGGCTTATTATTTCCCAAATTAAGTATTTCAAAATTCAGGTTTTTATTGATGGCCTTGACGATCCCACCGGTAATGTCATCGATATATGTGTAATCCCGGCTGCTTGAACCGTCCCCGAATTGTTTAATTGTTTCCCCCTTAAGTATTGCTTTGGTAAACAAGGCTGGGGCCATATCCGGTCGCCCCCTAGGTCCATAAACCGTAAAAAACCTAAGTACTTGGGATTTCAACCCAAAACTGTGCCAGAAACTCTCAACAAAAAATTCTGCTGAACGTTTTGAAGCCCCGTACGGGGAGATAATCTTATCGCATAAATCGTCTTCCAAAAAAGGGAGTTTATTTGAATTTCCGTAAACAGAAGAGGACGAACCGAAAACAAATTTATCAACTTTAAAATCGACAGAAAGCTTAAGTAAGTTCACGGTGCCTTCAATATTCACCTTATAGTACAGTTGAGGATCGCTAATAGATGGCCTAACACCCGCTCTTGCGGCCAGATGGACTATTTTTTCAAACTTCTCTTTTATGAATATTTTCTTAAGTTTCTCAAAATTTAGGATATCCTCCCTATATAATTTGAAGTTTTTATTTGTTAAGGCATTTTTCAGGTTATTTTCTTTTATTTTGGGATCATAGTAGTCATTAAAATTATCCATTCCCACTACCTGATATTCGAGTTTAAGCAGCTTATCCGTTAAGTTGGAACCGATAAAGCCCGCGCAACCGGTAATTAATATTTTTTTAATCATTATTTAAATTAAAAGAAGCTAAAGCGAATAAGAGCAAACCAGAAGCAGTTGAATAGTAGTTACCGTTTCCAATTGGTCCAAAAAATACCGACAAAACAAAAACTACACTCACGCCGCAAATTGCATTTGCCAAGTTCTTTGCCTTTGGAATGAAGATCCAGGCGATTAATATAATTAATAATATACTAATTACAAAAAATTTCTCTGGAGGATAATAATGGAATTGTCTATCCATCAAAGTAGCAAAGGTTAAACCGGCTCGTCTCAAAAGGGAAAAAACTTCAGGGTTTGTATTTATTGACACTATGCTTTTATACAATGCTCTAAAATTCAATAACACAAATGGCATATGAATTAAGAACAAAGTCAAAAATCCCCACAAGATTACACCTGGCTTTCTTAAGGCTTTCAATTTTAGAAAGAAAAAAAATGGGATTGCATAAAATATTTTTATTCCAAGCGCAAATGCAACCGCTACAGAAAACAACTTAAATCTATTTTTTGCCAAAAATAATAAGGCAAGACCCATCAGTGAAATTATTAATCCATCGGTCAATACATACGAAAGAAAATAAAAAGTTCTGGGGTTAAATAAATAAATTAACGGCAAAAGCTGAGAGACCAGTTCGCCTTGTCCCGATAGTTTTGCAATCATATATAGAGTATAAGCAGTTACCATTGAAGCAATGATCAACAAGTATCTGGGGTCTTTGAAGATAAAATCAAATGGTAGAAAAAGATAAATAGTAGTTGGTCCATAAGCATAGTGATAATAACCGAAATTTACATCTGATAGTTTATTGTTTGTTGCAGAAGTTTCATATGGGTTTTGCAATGCCAAAACTCTTAGAGGACCGTTTTTCAATACGCCTAAGACATCAATATCAGGTGTTTTTAGAATTCTAATCGAAGTTAATTCAATTACAAAAGCAAGGATAATTAAAATTAAAAACTTTTTGTTAAATAAGAAATTGAAAATTTTGTTTTGACCACCACTATATAAAAAAAATAATAAAGACCCTAAAATGCTCAAAAATAAAGAGAGCCTATTAACAACCATAGCAAAGCTCAACTCTCCGTTTATATCGACAACATTAATAGAAAAATTAATCAGAACGAATAGTATAAGAGTAAGTTTTAATAAATCTTCCTTTCTATCATTACTAATCTTTAATGGATTTTTTAAGAATATGGCGATAGATAAAATACTAACCGAGGCGATTAATAAATAGACTCCACTTATCGAAAACCACATATTAACGGCATAAGCGAATGTTAAACAAAGATATGCGATTAATATTAATGAAAAGCTGTTTGCGTTAAACATTTATTCAGGGTACTCAATAATTGTCTCTATGCTGGAGTAACAATCACAAAATTAGACACTGATCATAAGATCTCTCTGAAATATTTTATAGTTTTTATGAGTCCCTCTTCCAGCTGCGTATTCGGTACCCATCCAAGTATGTTTTTGGCTTTTGTGATATCTGGTTTTCTCTGAACTGGATCGTCAATTGGCAAATCTTGTGAAAAAATAATTTTGCTCGCGCTTTGGGTAAGCCCTTTAATCTTTTTTGCAAATTCCAAAATTGTTATCTCATCCGGATTACCGATATTAAAAATCTGCCCTGCCTTTCCCTTTTCCATTGCCAAAATTTGGCCATCAATTTGGTCATTAATAAAACAAAAAGATCTCGTTTGCGTTCCTTTACCGTAAATTGTTATATTTTCATTATTAATTGACTGTTTAATAAAGTTAACAACAGCCCTTCCCTCGTTTACGTTCATTTTAGGTCCATACGTGTTAAAAATCCTTGTTATTCTTGCGTCTAATCCTTTTTCCCTGACAAAAGCGCTGATAATCGTTTCCCCGAATCTTTTCGCTTCGTCGTAAACCGATCGGGGCCCCGTTGTCGAAACATTCCCGCGGTATTCTTCGTTTTGGGGGGAAACCTGAGGATCACCATAAACTTCCGAAGTTGAAGAAAAAAGTAATTTTGCTTTGTTTTTAATTGCCAGTTCGCACGCAAGCCAAGTTCCGACTGTGTTCACCTTCATAGTCTCAAATGGGTGGGAAATATATGAAACAGGGGAGAGGGAGTTTGGGTCGGCAGGGGAGGCAAGATGGTATATTTCGTTAACTCCGGCAATATTTTTATCTCTAATTGGCTCCGAAGCATCGGCATTTATAAAAACAAAATTATCTTTTATTAAAAGATGGGCGATATTTTTTTGTGTACCGGAAACCAGGTTATCAACACAAATAACAAAGTGGCCTTCTTTTACCAACCTCTCACACAAATGGGACCCAATAAAACCTGCTCCTCCGGTAACTAAAACTTTCATAATAGTCGCAGTTTTTGCGAGTTTTCCGTTACTCTGGGAATTCTTTTCAAGTAACCCAGAGTAACTTCATACTCTAAGAACCCTGCCCCACCAGTAATCAATATAGTTTTACTCATAAATTACAAATAACAAATCACAAATTTCAAACAAATACAAAATTCCAAAGTTTTTAAATTCTAAATTACTTAGATTTTTCAATTATTGAGCTGAAAATTTTAGTCAACTCTACTGATTCAATAATTAAATGTTTTTGTTGCTCAATTAAATCATTGTCATCCCCAGTATCGCATAATCTGAGCCACAATCTACTCTCTTTCGCTTCTTTTCTGCAGATTTTTATTCTCATCACAAAATCTTTTTTGCTTAAAGATTCGTTTGCTTCAATATAATTTGCGGCTTGCGAACCGGAGGATCTAATTAGTTGTTTCCCGTCTTCAATGTTCGCAATTGATTTCGGAAGTTTTTTCACAAAATCGCGTACATCCTTAGCATATTTAAATGTCCTTTCTTCTAAATCGTAAACTTTCGATTTGTTATTTTGTGTCATTGAAATTTATTTGTGATTTGGTGCTTGATATTTGTTATTTCTTGAGAAATCGTTACAGGATTTTCTCAAGTGTTGCACAAATATAATCCATTTCCGATTTTTTTAAGGAAGGATAAACTGGAAGTCTAATTAAAGTTGCTCCAACCTCTTCGGTTACCGGTAAATCGCCCGGTTTATGTCCTAATTTTTTCCCCATTGGAGAAGTGTGCAGTGGTAGATAGTGGAACGACGCCTCAATACCAAAAGACCTAAGGTCTTTAATAACTTGGTCCCTCGCTAGCCGCGGTACCCGGATAGCGAAAATATGCCAATTAGGCTCAGTGCCCCCCGGTGTCATGGGAAGAATTATTTTTGTGCGCAATTTTTTCAATTTTTTTAATAAATACTGCGCTTTCTTTTTTCTCAGTGAGGTAATTTTGTCCAGTTTTTTTATTTGTTCAAGTGCTATTGCCGAAAGTATATCCGAAAGGATTAAACTTCTGCCCACCTTTACCCAATTATATTTTTTTCGTTCACCTCGCATAAATGATGACCTGTTTGTCCCCTTTTCCCTTAAAATTTCCGCAATTTTTGATATGCGCTTATTATTTGTCAAAAACATCCCGCCCTCTCCGCTGGCTGCATTTTTTGTCCCATGGAAAGAAAAACAACCAACGGTCCCAATTGTCCCTAAAAATCTTCCTTTATATTTAGCACCCAGAGCATGGGCGGCATCCTCAATGATGAGTAGGTTATTTTGTTCTGCTATCTTTAAGATTGAATCCATATCACAAGCCATTCCCGCGTAATGAACAACCATTATTGCCTTTGTTTTCTCGGTAATTTTCCCCTCAATCTTCTTTGGGTCAATGTTATAAGTTGTCAGATCTATATCGGCAAAAACCGGTTTACCCCCCGAAAGCAAAATTGCGTTTGCGCATGAAGAAAAAGTAAAACTCGGTAAAATTACCTCATCTCCGGGAGAAAGGATTGCGGCGCATGCGAGTTCCAAAGCGGCCGTACCGGATCCTGTTGGGAGAGCATAATCAACTGCCATTATTTTTTTTATGGCTTTTGAGAGTTCCTCGCTGTATTTAAGATCGCCTACACCGGTACCACCCCTTATAGCACTCAAGGCTGCCCTTTCTTCTTCTTTGCCCCAAAAAGGTTTATGCAGAGGCACAAAAAAAGGTGAATTTTTACTATTTTTCATTTGATAAAAGTTTAACTTTAAATTTTATTAAGTTTAACCCAAAATGGAGCGTGTCCGGAATCATTTTTACCGTCGATTTTTTATCAAACCTTCTTTTGAATAAAACTGGTATTTCGGTTAGCTTCAGCCCATTGTAATGGGCCAGAGCGCAAATCTCGGTGTCCCAAAACCAGTGTTTATTTTTGGCTTCCCTAATAATAGGAAGGATTTTCCTTCTGTTGAAAAACTTGTAACCCGCTTCCGTATCTCTTATCGGTAAATCCAAAAAAAATTTTACAATTGCGGAATAACCTTTTGATGCAATAAACCGGGCTATAGAACCGCCGCTTTCGTAAAATCTTTTTGCAACGGCAACGTCATTCCCTTTTTTTATTGCTTCAATAAATAGTGGGATATAAGAAGGAGAAACCTCTAAGTCAACGTCAATAAAACCGCATATTTCTCCTTTGGCTTTCTTAATTCCATCAACTACACTTTTACCTCTCCCCTCGTTTCTTTTATGATAAATAACTGTGGAATTGCTAATCCCGGCTGACATTTTGTCCAGTTTTTTTCTCGTACCGTCATCGCTGAAGTCTTCCACGAAAACGATCTCCCATTTTTCCTTCAAAGAACTTAGAATATTCAAGATCTTTTTTATACTTTCCTCGAAAGAAGGACCTTCGTTATAACAGGGAAGAATCAGTGAAATCTCAACGGAAGGCATGACTTGTTACATAATTAGCATAACCTGAAAAGAAAAACAATTTTTTCAGCAGCCTCATTTTTTTATTCGGATCTTATTAAAAGTAATTCTTTTGAATTTTAATTGAATCATTTTAAAAAAGATTATAAACAGGAAAATTAAACTCAGATAATTCCCAAGTTTTCTAAT
>Ga0210057_1009219_pt1 | contig 11485 bp, 12 predicted proteins | sample CryGeyCG2114_010_2_FD_183968 | JGI IMG/M metagenome (GOLD analysis project Ga0210057, IMG submission 183968) | Groundwater microbial communities from aquifer - Crystal Geyser CG10_big_fil_rev_8/21/14_0.10 (SPAdes) (version 2) | ecosystem: Environmental > Aquatic > Deep subsurface > Groundwater ...
TCACGGCCAGCCACGAAGTGAATACTGAGGACGCGAAACTTAATTTAAAGGAAATTCAAAAAGAAGTTTGGGAAATAAAGAAGCTTAATCAAATAGCGGTGTACTGCAGTAACGCGGTCGTGGGCAGCGCGGAGGCAAAGAAAGCAACCGCCAAAGAGGATCTGCGCGAGCAGATTATCATCGGCAGTTCCACTGAATCCGCTCTTTTGCGCAGCGCCATAGACGGAGAATTCACAGAGGCGCATCTGCATGAGCCTCGCCCAAGATTAGACGAAATTCAATTCAATTCCGCGCGTAAATTTATGGCCAGCCTGAATCGGTGGACCAAAAAGCAGAATGTTGCGTACATAAAAGGGGCGCCGGAAAAAATTTTGCGCATGGCCGGATATTACCAGTCAGGAAGAACTATCCGCAAGATGGACGCGAGAAAGAAAAATGAGCTGGTAAAGATATACGAAAAACTTTCCCGGCAAGGGTTGCGGGTTCTGGCCGGAGGGTATAAAAGCGTAGCGGCGGATATTACCAGTTTTGATGAAATTCCAAATTATAACGAGGATATTATTTTTGTCGGTTTTTGGTGCATAAAGGACCCGCTGCGCAGCGACGCCAAAGATACTATCGAAAAAACAAAGCAAGCCGGCATACGCACTATAATAATCACGGGCGACAACAGGTACACGGCTACTTCGATAGCGCGCGAGCTAGGGTTTAAGCTTAATAGCTCGGAAATAATTGACGGCGAAGAATTGGCCGGATTTTCGGATTCGCAGCTTGAAAAAGCCATTAAAAACGTAAAAGTATTTTCTCGGGCCACGCCAGCGGATAAGCTGAGGATAGTGGCGGCTCTGCAGAAAAGCGGGAATATTGTGGCCATGACCGGGGACGGCGTAAATGACGCGCCCGCCCTGCAAAAGGCGGATATTGGAATCGCCCTGGGAAGCGGCACGGATGTGGCCAAGGAAACCGCGGATATAGTTTTATTGGATGATAATTACTCAACCATTGTGGCGGCCGTTAGAGAGGGCCGGGTTATTTTTGATAATATCAAAAAAATAATTTTGTATTTGCTGTCTGATTCTTTTTCGGAAATGATAATTATAATGCTTGGTTTGCTTTTGGGCTGGCCGCTGGTTCTGCTGCCGGCGCAGATTTTGTGGATTAATTTGGTTACCGATGGATTGCCGGATTTGGCTTTGACGCAGGAAAAGGAAGAGCCGGAAATCATGAGTGAGCCGCCGCGCGGGCGGGATGAGCCTATTTTAGATACTGAGCGCAAGTTTTTGATTTTCTTTATCAGCGCGTTCACGGCTTTATCAACTCTGGGGATTTTTTACCTGATGCTGAAAGTAACCGGCGATGTAGACAGGGCGCGCACCGTGGCCTTTACCACGCTGGCAATTGATTCTTTGTTCTACGTGTTTTCTGTGCGCAGCGTCAGGCATACTATTTTTGAAACCAGCCAGCTGGCCAACAAGTGGCTTTTGGCTGCGGTTGGCGGCGGGTTTATTATTCAGGTTTTGGGCGTATATTTGCCCTTTTTTCAAAAAGTTTTAAAAACAGTTCCTTTGGGAATCGCGGAATGGATTTTAATCCTTGTAGTGTGCTTATGGATTATCGGGGCGATTGAATTAGTTAAGCATTATTTCATCGCGCAAAGAAAGCCGGAGGCCGCTTAGTTTTTATGCCCAAAGAAGCAACCTTAGTGGCTGATGGCTTTTCCATTGCGTACACTTTAAAAAAAGTCAGGCGTTCCCGGCATATCAGAATTTCCGTATACCAGGATGGCCGGGTTGTTATAACCGCTCCATATTACGAAACATACAAGCGCATGGAGCGTTTTTTGCGCGAAAATAAAAGCTGGATAGCGGCCAAGATTCAGGCGCAAAAAAACAAAAAAGTTGTCGCGCCCGGGGGCGACAAAAATCATTACAAAAAGCATAAAAAAGAGGCGCGCTTAGTTATCCAGGAAAAATTGGATTTTTTTAATGAATATTACAAGTTCCCTTACGCGCGCGTGAGCATACGCAACCAAAAAACTCGCTGGGGAAGCTGCAGCGAGCACGGAAATCTGAATTTCAGCTACAAAATTTTATTCTTGCCAAAAGAAGCCGCAGACTATATCATTGTCCATGAGCTTTGCCATTTGAAAGAGATGAACCATTCAAGGCATTTTTGGAATTTGGTGGCTGAAACTATTCCTAATTACCGCGCAATTCGAAAAAATCTTAAGCAACAGATAGTATAGGTGTTTGAGGCAATTCTGTTTTGTGTAAGCGCTAAAGTCCTAATATCATGAAAAAGCATACAAAAAAAATTAATTCCGCGTCGCTTGAATATTTTACTCAAGGAGCATGCCCCCGCCTTTTGTTGCTTTCCGGCATCCATGGCGACGAGCGCGGGGTCATGAAATCATTACGGAGCGCGGTTGAATCTAGGCATGATGCGTTGGGAGATTTTTTGTATATTCCGGAAGTCTGCCCTTCTTCCGTTCAATCGCGAACCCGGCAGAATTCCAGCGGCCAGGATTTGAACCGGTGCTTTGAAAAAAATTTTGATTCCGATGAAGTGCGGGTAGTAACAGAAGTATTGTCGCCTTTGCGGGTTGAAACCTGTATTTCTTTTCATGAGGATTTAGGGCACAAAGATTTTTATTTATATGATAGCCACCATGCCGAGGGGAGCGCGGAGTTGGATAATTTGAGGCATGATGTTAAGTCTTTGGGGGTTGGGCTTTTGGATGGATTTGATGATGAGCATGACGAAATATTGCAGTTTAAGTTCTTTAACGGCTATGCCGGAGGCGTTCCCACTCCGGATGGCCGGCCACTAGGCACTCTGGAATCCTGGCTTATTAAGAATCGCGCAGCCAAGCGCGTATGCGGAATCGAAGTGCCGGGAAACGCTGATCAGGAAGTAAAAGATAAGATTGTTTTGGCGGTTTTTGAAAATTTAGTATATAATGAGAGTAATTGCTAATATACGCATATTATTTTGTCATCCCGAGCTCTTATTGGAACATCAATAATTAGAAAAAATTGGCAAACCATTATACAGGATTAGTAATTTGCCGGGGTATGAAGATAACCAAATTAGGCCATTGTTGCCTGATAATAGAAATTAACGGTCTGCGCATTCTTACGGACCCAGGCGTTTGGACCACGGAGCAGAATAGCATCAAAAATATTGATGTGGTTTTAATTACGCACGAGCATTCGGACCATTTGCATATTGAGTCCGTTAAGGAGGTGTTGGCCAATAATCCATCCGCTAAAATTTATACCAATAGCGCGGTGGGTAAAATTTTGGCAAAAGAGGGAATAACTTTTAATCAACTGGAAAAAAGAGAGCAGGCCGAAGTTCAAGGCGTTTCTTTGGAAGCGTTTGACGGAGAGCACGGCAAAATTTATCCGGGGGTGGACTTGCCGCAGAATACGGGTTACTTTATCGGCGGCCGGTTTTTTTATCCGGGGGATTCTTTGTATAATCCAAAAAAGGAGGTTGAGGCGCTGGCTTTGCCCGTGGCCGGGCCATGGATAAAGATTTCCGAAGCCATTGATTACGCCATCCAAGTGCGTCCCAAAAAATGTTTTCCCGTGCACGACGGCATGTTGAAATTTTTTGGTCCGTTCCATATGCTGCCGGAAAAGTTTTTAGGGGAGGCGGGAATTGAGTTTATCCCGCTCAAACCGGGCGGGGAGATTGAATTTAGCTAATATCGTTATAATACTAAAGGCAAGGCGAAAAAACCTTGCTTTTTGGCGTTTAAATTGGTATATTTATGCATATGCATAGAACACACACTTGCGGCGAATTAAACAAAAAGGACGTAAAAAAGAAAGCCACCTTGGCCGGCTGGGTGCACTCTCGGCGCGACCACGGAGGGCTTATTTTTATTGATCTTCGGGATAGGTATGGCTTAACCCAGATTGCGTTTGACCCCAAAAGGTCAAAAAAGGCTTGGCAAGAAGCAGATAAGGCTCGCCCGGAATATGTTATTAAGGTTACCGGAGTAGTCAAAGATAGGCCAAAGGACATGGTCAACAAAAAACTTCCAACCGGAGAAATAGAGATTGACGCGCAAGAGATGGAAGTTCTGCATACGGCCGCAACTCCGCCGTTTGAAATAGATAAAGACGAAGACGTAAACGAGGATGTGCGGCTGGAATTCCGTTATTTGGATATGCGCCGCAATCGGCTGAAGAATAACATTATTGCCCGGGCAAAAATTATAAAATTCATCCGCGCCTTTTTGGACAAGGAGAATTTTGTGGAAATTGAAACCCCGATACTCACCAAGTCCACGCCCGAAGGCGCGCGGGATTATTTGGTTCCTTCCCGCCTGCATCCGGGAAAATTCTACGCCTTGCCGCAGTCGCCCCAGCAGTATAAACAGCTTTTGATGGTTGGAGGAATGGATAGGTATTATCAAATAGCCAGATGCTTCCGGGATGAAGACCAAAGAGGCGACCGGCAGCCGGAATTCACGCAATTGGACATGGAAATGTCTTTTGTGGAGCGCGATGATGTTTTGGATTTAACAGAAGAGATGTTTACGTCTTTAGTAAAAGAGCTGTATCCAAAAAAGAAATTCCTTAAAGAGCCTTGGCCGCGATTAAAATACAATGAGGTTATGCTGAAGTATGGTTTAGATAAGCCGGATTTAAGATTTGGCATGGAGATAGAGGATATATCCGACATGGTAAAGGATTCGGATTTTGGCGTGTTTAAAGATGCAATAAAGAGTGGCGGGGTTGTTCGAGCACTATCTGCGGAAGGCGCGGCAAAGTTTTCTAGAAGCCAAATAGATGAGCTAACCGAATACGTAAAGCAGTTCGGCGCCAAGGGCCTGGCCTATATTATTGTTGAAGACGGAGGATTAAAATCGCCGATTATAAAATTTTTGGGAGAAAAATCCGCCAAGGAGATTGTTAAAAAATTTGGCGCCAAGGCGGGGGATATTATATTTTTTGGCGCGGGGAAAGAGATGATTGCTCGCGAGTCTCTTGGGGAGCTTCGAAAAGAGCTTGCCAGAAGGCTAGAATTGATTGATAAAGACATTTTAGCTTTTGCGTTTATTGTTGATTTTCCTTTGTTTGAAGAAGAAAAAGAAGGAAATCATTTTGCGCCGTCGCACCATATGTTTACCACGCCGCGGCCGGAAGATGTTGAATTATTAGATAAAGATCCGCATCAGGTAAAATCCTGGCAGTACGATATGGTACTCAACGGATACGAGGTTGGCGGGGGAAGCATTAGAATTCACGACGCTGCTTTGCAAAAAAAGATTTTTGAATTAATCGGATTCTCCAAAGACAGGCAAAAGGAATTCAGCCATATGCTGCGCGCTTTTGATTATGGAGCTCCGCCCCATGGCGGCATTGCGCCTGGTTTAGACCGATTGGCCATGATATTGCAGGACGAGCCAAACATCCGCGAGGTAATAGCTTTTCCAAAAAATCAGCGCGCGGAAGACAAAACAATGCAGGCGCCATCTGTTGTCGAAGATAAGCAGCTCAAAGAAGCGCATATTAGGGTGGTTAAAGAATAATTGTCTTTTTGTCATTCCGAGCGAGCCATACCTGCCTGCCGGCAGGCAGGTGTTAATTCGTGGGAAAACTATATGCCGCCGCTATCTAAGCTCCAACAAACAATTCTTGAAGAATGCATGGCACGGGGAGGGAGTTTTTCGCGCCGGGAAGTGGGGCGGATTGTGTCTGGCGCGGCATCTAAGGCCAAAAAAGAAAACTTAACCAGCGTGGTGACGCAAAGCATTGAACGCTTGATTGACCGGGGGTTTTTGGTTGGCTATGGCACCAAAACGCAGGAAAAGCTTTTTATCAGCCGGATTCGAATAACTCCGGCTGGCCGGCGGGAAGTGTATAAATTTCGCGTTCAACGGCAAATAAAACTGCCGCTGAAGAAAAAGAGGTAATAGGAATTATGTATAAAATAAAAACACAGGAATTCGAAGGGCCTTTGTCTCTCCTTTTACAGCTTATTGAACAAGAAAAACTGGATATCACAAAAATATCCCTTTCTAATATAGCGGACCAGTATTTGGCCCGCATTGATGAGCTGGGAGAGAGCTTGCCGACCGCCGAATTGGCTGACTTTTTGGTGGTGGCGGGCCGGCTTCTGGTAATAAAATCCCAGGTTTTACTGCCGTCCCTTAATTCTGCGGAAGAAGACGTTGACGATTTGGAGCGGCAGTTGAAAATGTATAAGGCATACCGCGACGCTGCTTCGGTAATTGAAAAAATTATCGCGCAAAAGCGTTTTGCCTATTCCCGGCAAGAATTTAAAATTATAGCGGTGCCGAAATTCGCTCCGCCCAAAAATATTTTCCCCAATACTTTGGCCCGGATTCTTAAATCTCTTATTGCCGAATTGGAAAAAACAACCACCAAGCTGACCAAAAAAAGTTTGGCCAAGATGCTTTCGATTAAAGACCGCATTAACTATTTCCGGGAAATATTTTCTAAAGTCAGCCAGATGGGATTTAAAGATTTTTTAAAAACACCCAAGAACAAAGCCGAGGTGGTGGTTAGTTTTTTGGCCTTGCTTGAACTTGTAAAGCAACGCTACCTGGCCGCCGAGCAGGAAGACGGGGATATTATCATTAAAAGCGCGTCAAACCACTGAGTCTGCGCGGGCAAGCCCGGACTCAGAATGACGATTAGGCAATGTCATTAAAAACACAAATCGAAAGTTTGCTTTTTGTATCAAGCCAGCCCTTATCTATCGCGCAGTTGAAAAAGATAATTAACGCGAAAAACAAGGAGATTGAAGATGCTTTGCGGGAGTTAGTCCAAAAATACAAAGTCCAAGAAGAGAGCGGGGTTATGTTGGCGGTAGTGGGCGAAAAATACCAATTTACCAGCCATCCGGATAACGCAAAATTGGTGGAATTATTTTTAAAAGCTGATGTTACCGGGGATTTAACCCAGCCCGCGCTTGAGACTTTGACCATAATCGCGTACCGCGGGCCTATTACCAAGCCGGAGCTGGAGCAGATCCGCGGGGTTAATTGCAGTTTAATTTTGCGCAATCTTCTTATCCGCGCTTTAATTGAAAAAGTGGAAGAAAAAAAATTATCCCTGCCAAAATACCAAGTTACGCATGAATTTATAAAATTTCTGGGAATAGATTCTGTGCAGGAATTGCCAGATTACAAAAAGCTCTCCCAACACGAGATTTTGGACGAAGTGCTAAGGTCTACGGAGGAAAGGGAAGCCTAGGGAGTTTATGAATGTTTTATTAACAATTTTACTCTTAACGTTCAGCGCTCGTCTCACGTCCTTGCCCATAGCGCAGAATCCGGTTTATCTTTCCCATAGCGGACCCCGGGCGGAACGCGTTATTCCGGTGGAAAAGATGGTCACGCCTCCGGTTAAAGAAGATATTTTATCTTTAGGGCCGCGCTTGAGCGCAGAGAGCGCGATTGTGGTTGATAAGGAAAGCGGCGCGGTTTTGTTCGAAAAAAATTCCCGTCAGCGTCATGCAATCGCCAGCATCACAAAACTAATGACCGCGCTGGTATTTTTTGAATCAAACCCGGACTTGGAAGCGCGCGTAAAAATGACAGAAGACGAAAACCGGGAAGGCGGGGATGAATTTATTAAGCCAGGCGAAGAAGCCAGTTTAAGAGACTATTTGGTGGCATCCTTGCTTGGAAGCGCAAATAATGCCACAATAGTTTTGAGCAGAAGCGCGAATATGGATGCGGAAGCTTTTATTAACCGCATGAACCAAAAGGCCCGCGAACTGGGCATGTACGACACCTGGTTCGAGGAGCCGACTGGATTGTCGCCCAATGATACCAGCACGGCGCGCGATATAACGCGCTTGCTTAACGAAGCGGCAAAAAATGATGCCATCAAGTCTATAACCGGCACAAACATAAGCACTGTGCGCGTGTATCCCAGAGGAATTCGGCGCACTGTTTTGACCACTAACCATTTGTTGGGCACCATAGTTTTTGTGGAATTCGGCAAAACAGGCTATTTGGATGAATCTTTGTACAATTTGGCCGTATCTGTGGCAACGCGGCCAGGCCATGAATTATATATAGTTACCTTTGGCTCTAAGAGTAATGAAGAAAGAGTGCAGGACGCGAAAAGCCTGGCAGTGTGGGCGGAGAAAACATATTCTTGGGAGTAATGTTCTGTCAACTTTTATTCAAGTACAGTATTTTATACTATTAATGATTTATCTTTGGGCTTCGAGATGACAATATAATTTAACAATATGAAATCACCATTAATTATCGCGAATTGGAAAATGAAACTGGTCCCTTTTGATGCTTTGGCCCTGGCAAAAAAGGTGGCTAAAGCGTCATTAAAATACAAAGACGCGGAGGTTATAATATGTCCGGGCTTTACGGAGTTGGCCGCGATTTCAGAAATTATAAAAGGCAGCGCTGTTAAATTAGGGGCGCAAGACTGCTTTTGGGAAGAAGCCGGCGCTTTTACCGGCGAAGTTTCACCCAAACATTTGCTTGATTATGGAGTGCAATACGTTATTGTCGGGCATTCAGAGAGGCGCGAGCATTTAGGCGAAACCGATAAAATGGTACATCAAAAAACGCGCATGCTTGTTTCTTTGGGCATAACCCCGATTGTCTGCATTGGCGAAACTTTTGAAGAAAGGCAAGCCGGTCAAAAAGAAGCGGTTCTTTTGCGCGAGATAGACGCGGCTTTGAATGGAATTTCCTTGAATAAATTAACCAACCTTATTATCGCGTACGAGCCGGTGTGGGTAATCGGCTCCGGCCAGGCGGTTGACCCTTTTGAAGCCGAACATACGCATCAGGTTATAAAGCACGCTCTTTATGAATTATTTTCCGAAGAAGCGGTGGAGGAGCGGGTAAAAATTATCTATGGCGGCAGCGTCGACCCGGAGAACGTGGCCGGGTTTATTAAGCAGCCCAATATCAAAGGCGTGCTTATTGGCGGGGCGTCCCTGGACGCGACAGAGTTCGGGGCAATTATCGCCAGTTCTGTTAAGTAGGGAATCGTGGAAGTAATATTTTTTTATAGTTTGTCGATAATATGTATACCATAATCCCATTAATTTTAATAATCACATCCTTGGGCATTATTTTGGTGATTATTGCCAGGCACGCGCCCAAGGCCGCGGCTTTGGATGTTTCCACTTTGCCGGAAGAGCGCGAAGCCCAGTTAAAAAGCAGTATTCTGGAAAATAGGCTTTTGCGGAAGATTGATTCTATCTTTAAAATCTCAACCCATATTTTGGCGCCTTTAACCAGGAATTTTACTCGCTGGTACGAGCAAGGCAAAACTCGGATGCGCAGTCTGGAGCGGGCGTACCGGTTCCAGGGAGGCTTGCCGGACAGTGAAAAAAAATCCGCCAAAAAAGCGCAGGCCACCGCCCGGGAAGCGCAGGAAAATTTTGCGCAAAGCAATTTTACAAAAGCGGAAACCCTTTACCTTTCCGCCATTAAAATGGATCCCCTTTCCGCGGAGTCATACATGGGACTGGGCACAACCTACGCCAAAATGAACGAATGGGAGCAAGCGCGGGAAACTTTTGAGTATGTTACCAAAACCTGGCCGCAAAACGATGAGGCTTTCGCGGCTCTGGCTATGGTGGAAGAAAATCAGGGAAACACGGACGAGGCCAAGGACCATTTTTTGCACGCTTTATCCATTAACAACGAAGTTATTGATTATCATTTGGGGCTGGCGGAATTGTATCTGGCAAAAGACGATAAAGAAAAAGCCTTCTCCAGCCTGCAAAAAGCCCAGGTTTTAGAACCCAATAACCCCAAGGTGCTTGACCGATTGCTCCAAGTTAGTATACTAGTTGGAAATAAAGAGATCGCGTCCGAGGTTTTGGAAAAGATAAAAAAATCTAACCCAGACCATGGCAAGATTTCGGAATTTGAAAAGACAATAAAAGAATTAAAATAAATTGCCCAAGGCGGGCAGGCAGCTTCCGGCCAGCCGGCGGGGCGGGCAGTTGTTTTAAGGTTTAATAAATTTGCCGTTGTAGCTCAGTTGGTAGAGCAACTCCATGGTAAGGAGTAGGTCCGCGGTTCAAATCCGCGCAACGGCTCCATTTTGTTTAAAAGACAGCATTAATAAATATTATATGGAAGAAAAAGAATCAGAAACAGAAGAAGAGATAAAAAAAACACCAGCCAAAAAAAACACTGGCTATACAATGTACTTAATAATAGCCGGGATTATATTCTCGCTGGTTATTGCTGGTTTTGCCGGGTGGCTTATTTACCAGAAATACCAGCCCCAGCCAAACCAGGAGGCTGATTCAGCCGTGGCTATTGTAAATAACGAGAGCATTAGCCAGGCGAATTTCGAAAAAGAGCTGGCTTTATCCAATCAAAATTATTCCTCCCAAGGGGTGGATGTGACGGTTCCGGAGAACAAAAACATCATAGAGAGCGAAGTGCTGGACTTATTGATAAACAAGCTGATAGTAATCCAATCCGCCGAAGCGGCGGGCATAACTGTTTCCGAAGCGGACATTGACGAGCAGTATCAGATAGTTATTAATCAGGCCGGCGGAGAAGACGCGTTAAATAAGATTTTGGATTCCCAAGGCGTGGATAAGGCGCAACTGGCCGCTGATTTGCACCGGGAGCTGATGATTCAAAAATATCTTTCCCTTTCCGTGGACGTGGCCGGCATTGCTGTCACAGACGAAGAAGCCAAGGCTTCGTACGATAAATTAGCCGAAACTGAAACGGATTTGCCGCCCTTGGACCAGATTTTTGACCAGATTAAGCAGCAGCTTTTAGTCAACAAACAGCAAGTAGTGGTCAATACCTTTGTGGATGAGTTGCGCGCCAAAAGCCAGGTGGAGATTCTTCGGTAAATAAAACATCCTTATGCCGGATATACAGGATTTAACAAGGAGGATAATAGATTTTCGCGATGAGCGCGATTGGAAGCAGTTCCATAAGCCAAAAGATTTAGCCACTGGTTTGATGTTGGAATCAGGTGAAGTGGCGGAGCATTTTCTTTGGAAAAGCGATGAAGAAATAAAGGAGCATATTAAATCGCGCAAAGAAGAAATCGGCGATGAGATTGCCGATGTTTTGCATTATCTTTTGATTATGTGCCATGATTTGGATATAGATATTATTGATGCCACCCAAAGAAAGATTGAGAAAAACAAGAAAAGATATCCAGCGCATAAAGCGCGCGGCAGCCATGAAAAGTACACCGCGTACATGGATGAAGTATAAAATATGCCAAGCGGGGAATCCACGCAGATATATTAGCGCGGCAATTCGTCAAGGGGGTGACATTTCTATTTCCCGTTGACAAGCGTGTTTTATAGGGTTGATTTTTTAGTAAAAATATAGTAATATAGTTAAGTTATTTTTAACCCCGTTCTTCGGGATTATTTTTTTGAAATATGGCGGAAGAAACAGTGGTATTGCGATTCAGCGAAGTGAGCTTTGAATACCAGGCCAATAAAAAATTGCTAAATGAGGTTG
>Ga0210057_1009220_pt1 | contig 11484 bp, 10 predicted proteins | sample CryGeyCG2114_010_2_FD_183968 | JGI IMG/M metagenome (GOLD analysis project Ga0210057, IMG submission 183968) | Groundwater microbial communities from aquifer - Crystal Geyser CG10_big_fil_rev_8/21/14_0.10 (SPAdes) (version 2) | ecosystem: Environmental > Aquatic > Deep subsurface > Groundwater ...
TTAAAGAAAAAATAAAGACAAAGGGGATATAATGCCTGAGCTTGAGAGAAAGACCAAATTTTAAAGGATAAATTGTCCAAATACCATCGAGGAAATTATGTTTGAAAAACTCTTTTAAAGTTGATTTTGGATAATAATAAGTGATAATATCTGGAACTAAAAGAATTTTCCCCCCTGCTTTTTTTAATTTTAAGTTAAATGTTAAATCTTCGCTTCTCAAAATATTTTCATCGTAAAGACCAATCCGATTAAAAACTTCTTTTTTATAACAGCCACTAAAAACTGTATCCGCTAATCTAGCTTTTTTCAAGTGTCCTGTTCTAAAATAAGCATTTCCTGCCCCCAAAAATGAAGAAGAGACAAGGGCGATGGCTTTATTGATTAAAGTTTTTTTTGAGGGTATTATCTTGCATATTCCCCCCACATTATCAACCTCATATTCCTCAAGGTATTTTATGCATTTTGAAATATAGTCTTTATTATAAACCGAATGAGTATCCATCCTGGCTATGATTTCTCCTTTAGCATTTTTAATCCCGATATTTAAAGCAAAGGGAATAAATTTTTTAGGATTATCTAAAAGTTTTATAAATGGATATCTTTTGACATATTCATTTATAATCTCTCTTGTTCCATCGTCACTCATTCCATCAATAACTAAGATTTCAAGATTGTCTTTGGGGTAATCATTGGCAATAACAGAATCAAGGCATTTACCAATAAACTTTTCTTCATTGCGACAGGGGATGACAACAGAAACAAATGGTTTTTTTATATGTAAATTCATATTTAAAAATTAGCGCTTTTCTTTACTTTTATAGAATAATCAAAGAAATTTTTGAAATAATAAGTAAGGGCGATATTAACAATTTTATTGCTAACTAGATTTAAGTTAGGAATTGTATCGATTTTTTTAATATTAAAATTATCTTTGCCATTTTGATAAAGAACATTTAATTTCTCTAAATCTTCTATAGATTCTTCTTTTATTCTTTCATGAGCGATTTTTGGCGGCGTATCTAAGAAAAAAGAGATAGTTGGTTTAGGAAAGAAATTAATTAAATATTGAAAAAATGATTTTTTAAGGAAGCCTTTTTCAATGAACTGGGGTTCTTTTAAAATTAGTGCTAAATCAACTAAATTATCAAGAAGATAACGATCGGATATTACAATTTTACGGAAAAATAATGGGATTCTTATTTTTAATAAGACCTGCCAGAAGAGATTGATGAAAACAAAATTTTTCCAAAAAAAACGAACTCCAGTTTTTTTAAAAAATTTTTGTTTTTTTTCTGTTTCATCCGGACTAGGTATTTTATTAGATAAAAATTTTCTTAAAATTTTTTTAAAATTTTCTGTTGAATTTGAGAAGCGAGGCCTTATCCAAACATATTTGACCTTAATTTGACAGCTAATAAAAGCCTTTGATAAGATTTTAGCAAGATCTGTTTTACCAGAACCATCTATTCCACTTAGGGTAAATAACGCAGGTTTTTGCCTTATTATTCTTTTAATCCCTAACAATGATTGAGTAGCATGAATAATATCAAAAAAAATATATTGTAATTTATTAAAAAGTTTTTCAGTTGAGGTGAGAATTCTAATATAAGTGAATGGTTTGGTAGAAAGTTTTGAAAATCTAAATGGCATAAATATTTTATCGTTTTTAATGACCGGTATTTTAGGAAAAGGATAAAACCACCTGATCTTTTTTGTATTCTTTCTGGCTTCAGAAATAATATTTTCCGGGAATAAACTCTCCTTATAAATTGTTTTTTCAACAGAGGCGAAGAGTAAAAGAGCGGTATAAAATACAGACTTCCATTTTTTTTCCGAGGCAACAGTTTCAATATAGTTCCAATCAAAATTTGGTGTTTTTAAACAATCATTAACCAACTTTAAATCAGAGAGATTAATATATCTATTTTCATAGAAAGCATGACTGAGAACAATCATTAAATTGTCTTCAGGAGATGGAATTCTTATTGAAGGGTCACTCTTTGATAATAACGAGCGATTCCATAGTAAATCTTCTTTCAAAATAGAAGGGCCATCCCACCCTATTTTTTTATGAAGGTGGACGGTTAAAACTTCTTCACCGATATTAAATTTCCGAAAAAGATATTTACCCGGTTCATCTTCCCAATGAGTTAGTTCAATGTAATCCAGATTTAATAAAATTGATTTAGCGGTCTCAATAAATTGTGGTTTTATTAAGATATCTAAATTATCACTTTTATAAGGGAAAAGACCGTTAGATTTAAACAAGATGTCTTCAATGCCTAATTTTTGGAATTCTTTTTTTATCTTTAAATATTCTTCTTTAATTCTATTAAAATAGTCATATTCATTAGCAAACGCCTTTTTAAATTCTGGGTGTTCAATGATATCTTTGAAGACGGGGGCCGCTTTTTCTTTTAAAAAGATTAATGGTATCTTATTTTCCCCCAAAATTTGGATTAATTGGGCAGCTTCCTGGGGAGAAATTAAAAAATTTTCTATTTTTAATGGTCTTTCAGGATTAGAAAGAAAAGCGGCAAATTTTAATAATTTCATATCTAGTTAAATATTTAAAGATTCAAAAAGTATTCTGTTGACGACATCTTCCCAAGATAAAGATTCAACTAATTCTCTTGTTTTGATGACGTCTATTTTTTTAATTTTTTCGATGGCATCTAAAATTTCTTTTCCCGTTTCTGCATATAAAAAGTCTTTTTGTTCTTTGAAAATTAAAGGGAGGCCTTGAAATTTTGTTGAGATGATCGGCAAATTACAAGCCATTGCTTCAAGAATTGATAATGGTATGCCGACACAGGCAACAGGAGAAATCACAGGAAATAAATAACAATCTGATAATTGATAGATTTCTTCAATTTTATCTATATAATTTGGAATTATCTCAACGCCGATCATCTTTAAATTTTTTAATAAGTTAATATCTTGCGGTGTGTGAGGACTGCCCACAACCAAAACTTGGTTTTGTTTATTTTTTTGGATTGATTCTAATAGATTTTTATCTAATCTATTCTTTTCAATATGACCGACATGGAGAATAATAAATTTATCTTTTGGCAGCCCCCATTTTTTTCTCAGATTGATTTTTGTATTAGTATCTGGCACGGGAATAAATTTTTTGAGATCAACACCATTAGGAATAAATCTAACATTCATTCCTAATTTTTTAAGTTTTTCTAAGGTTTCTTTTGATTGGACAATAGTTAAATCTGGAGCGAGATACGGTATAAATTTCTCTGAAAAAAATGAATATTCACTGGGCTGAACAGCGAAAAGAACTACTTTGGCATCACTTTTATAAAATTTAAGCATTTTTGTTCGAAAAAAAGTCCTAATAGTTGCTGATGTCCAGGGAATATAGAAGATAATATTCGGCCTAAATTTTTTTATTTCCCTAGAGAGATTAAAGCTAATATAAAACCTATTGGATTTGAATTTCTTTATAAAATATTCTGGTAATTCCTCCCATTCTGACAATCCCAGGACTTTATACTTTTTTGATAGTTCTTTAATGAGATTAAAGGAAATATTTTTGATTCCGTCATCAAAATTTTTAGATAGCCTCTCTGAGATTACACATATTTTAAAATCCATTTTTTATTTTAAATTAACTATTTAATGAATTAAGTATGAGATCAGCCATCTGAATCGAGGTTTTTTCTAAATTCCAATTTTCCCATACCTTTTTATAGCCCTCAGAAGCCAATAAACTTCTTAAATTTTCATCAGTCATAATTTTCTCGATAGCATCAGCCAAAACATAAGAATCTTTTTGCGGAACTATTAGCCCTGTTTTTAGATTTTCGATAAGTTCGGGAATTCCAGAAGTTATCGTAGAAATCACCGGTACTTTTGTAGCCATAGCTTCTACTAAAACACTCGGCAATCCATCTTGAGCTCCTTTCGAGGTTGTAATACAAGGCAAAACGAAAAGATCAGCTTGCTTATAGAGCGACAAGAGTTCTTCTTTGGAAATATTGGATTTTAAATTTATAAAATTTTGGAGAGAATTGGTTTCTATAAATTTTTTGATTTTTTCTCCCTCTCTTTTTGAAGATATTTCTTTATTAACAGCCCCAACTATATAACAAATAAAATTATATTTTTTTTGAGCTAGCATAAAACATGCTTCCAGAAGATAAATATATCCCTTGGTAGGATCAATTCTACCAACGGATAAAATAGAAAACTTTTTATTTATTAATTTAGATTTCGGCTTAAATTGTGACAAGTCAATTCCTGTTCTTACTAATTTTATTTTATCTTCAGGCAGATCTTTAAATAAATTAAGAAGATATTTTTTGTTATATTCAGAATTTGCCACGATAAATTTAGTATTTTTTAGTTTTTCGAATAGCATAAGATGACAATCATAGATATCATGAGCATGGACAGTCATGCTGTAAGGAATATTTATGAGTTCATTAATAATGAACGCAGCAGTTGTGGCAGTGGTAGCGAAATGACAATGAATATGAAGTATCTTTTTCTCTTGAGCAATTTTGGCAAAATATATAGTTTTTGGAAAAATCGCTAGCGATTTTATAAGAACAAATAAATTTTTGTAATTTAATCTTATTATTTTTTTTAAAATAGAAAGATATTTTTTAGGATTTTTTGACAAAAAAGATATTTGAGCTTTTATCCCATTCCAAGAAAACAAATATGGACTGTAATGCGCTTGGGATAACAGTGATTTGTCTTTTTCGTTTATATAAATATTCTTTAGCGGATATCGTAGAGAAAAAATAGTGATGTCAAACCCCATTTTTTTCAATTCGAATATTTCATTTGTGACAAAGGTTTGGGAGACAGCAGGAAAAGAGCTAATAATATAACCTATTTTGAAAGTTTTATTTTCCAGAGACATTTTTCGATTTTTTTATTATTTTGACAGCATTTATTATATTGGAAACAATATAATCAGGTTTTTCGTCTTTATTTTTAAAAAATAGATCTCGGTTTTTAGTAATAAGTATTGTTTTACATCCTGCTTTTTTGCCCGCTTCAATATCAGTTAAATCGTCTCCCACTACGTAAGACTTAGACAAATTTATATTAAAATCTTTAGCTGCTTTTAAAATTAAACCGGGTTTTGGTTTTCGACAATTACAGTTATCCTCGATATTATGCGGGCAAAAATAAATTCTATTAATTTTAGCGTTTTGTTTTTTGAGTTCTGCTTTCATTTTATGATGAATGTCTTCAAGGGTCTTTAATTTCATAATTTTTCTAGCAATTCCTCTTTGATTAGTAATAATAATTACTAAAAATTTTTGGCCAAGTTCTTCAATGGCCCTGCCTATATTAGGAAGAAATTTAAAATCTTTCCATTTTTTTACATAATCATGCTCGGGAGGTTTTTCATTAATTATCCCGTCTCGATCAACAAAAATAGCTCTTTTTTTCTTTTTCTTATTCATCTTTAAAATCCTCCTCAAAATAAGTGGTAATTAAATGACAAATTATATCATGAGCGCTTTCAACAACAGTATATTTAAAAGAAGGAATATAAATTTTAGCATCAGACAACGAAAACAATTTTCCTCCATCAAAACCCATCAGGCCGATCACAGGCAGATGAAGTTTTTTAGCAGTCTTAACAGCGCTAATAATATTAGGAGATTTGCCGCCGGAACTTATGGCTATTAACACATCTTTTTCTTGAGCAAAATTTTTTAACTGTTCAGAAAAAACTGATTCAAACCCCACGTCATTTGCCCAGGCAGTAAGAAGGGGGACATTGTCACACAAGGAAACGGCTTGAAATCTTTTTACTCGTTTATTTCCCTTATGGCCGAGAACCGTTTTATTCAAATCATTAGCGAAGTGTGAAGCAATGGCTGCTGAGCCGCCATTACCAATTAAATAAATTCGGCCATCATATTCATAAGTAGACCGGAGAATTTTTATAGCTTGAGAGATCTCTTTCCATGAGACTTTATTTAATTGTTTTTCTAATTCTTGAAAGAATTTTTTGATGTAATTTTTCATATATTAACCTTTAAAAACAATTTTACTGCCTGCCTCAGTAAAATTAAATGGTGCTAATTGATATTTATTTAATTTTTTTTTGATTTCTGATTGATTTTTTGGAGAAGCCATTACTAAGATAAAGCCTCCACCGCCAGCGCCTAAAATTTTTCCGCCCCAAGCGCCAGCTTTTAGGGCGAGATTATACATTTTGTCTATTTGAGGATTAGAGATGCCAGGCGCTAGCTTTTTTTTAATTAGCCATCCTTGATGTAGTAATTTACCCAATTTTTCGAAATTTCCTTTTTCTAAGGCTACTCTAAAAATCAAAGTCATTTCTGACATTTTTTTTAAAAACTGAAAATTTTTATTAATATTTTGTTTTTGTTTTGAAAGAATAAGATTAGATGATCTTTGCAGCCCCGTATAAAATAAAAGTAGATGTTTTTTGAAATCTTCTTTCAAGGAGGGAGTTAAGTAGAGTGGCTCGACTTCCACCCTTCCATCGCAATTGAAAGTTATTATATTAAACCCCCCAAAGGCAGCAGCATATTGATCTTGCCTGCCGATAGGGGAAAGTGCTCTATTAATTTCAATCTGACAAGCCTTTTCAGCTAAGACTGATGGAGAGATATATTTTTTTAAAAAGGCGTAAAGAGTGTTCAATAATCCGACCGAAAAACTTCCTGAAGATCCTAGGCCAGTTCCTCCAGCAGGAATATCAGCAATTGAGGTAATTTCGATTCCTTTTTCAATTCCTACTTCCTCTAAAGCCGCTTTTACTAAAGGATGCTCTATCTGTTCTCTGCGTTCAACATTCTCAGTTTTGGAATAACTTATCCTAATTGTCTTATCAAATTTAGGATTTGCACAGAGATAAATGTATTTATCAATTGTAGTGCTCAAAACCCGACCTGGATAGCGACGATAAAAATCTTCAAAATCGGTTCCGCCGCCCATGAAACTTATTCTTAATGGAGTTTGAGAAATAATCATAATATTTGATTAAATTTTTTTAATTGTTTAAAAGTTCCGATATCATAGAATCTTCGATTAACAGGAAAAGCGATCATCTCTTTGTTTTTGATGAGAATAGGAAATATTTTTTCTTCCAGAGAAATTTTTTCATTTTCAGGAATAAAATCAAGAACACTTTTTCTGAATATTTGAATCCCGGCATCTACGCAGTTTGCTTTTCCTTCCATTTTTTTATTGTAATTTATAACTTTATTTCTATCATTGATTGTCACATTATTCAGCATAATTTTTGGTTGGTTTTTAAAAACAACCATCGTTCCCATTTTTTTTTGTTTATAAAAATATGAAATTAAATCTTGATAGTCAAAATCTAAAAAGGTGTCGCCATTCATTAATAAAAATTCATCCTCTAAGATATTTTGGGCATTTTTTAAAGCGCCCCCTGTTCCTAAGGGTTTTTCTTCAAAAGAGTAGGAAAGGTCTAACCCTATTTTTTCTCCCTTACCAAAATAGTCTTTTATTTTATTCCCCAAATAGCCTACACATAAAATGACATCTTTCAAGCCATGTTTTTTTAATAATTCTAATTGATATTCAAGAAAAGGTTTACCATGAACAGGGACCAGAGGTTTGGGAATTTGATAAGTTAATGGTCTTAATCGAGTGCCTAATCCACCTGCCAGAATAACTACCTGCATATAAAATTAAAAATTAATTTGTTTTAATAAATTTTTTATTCCAGCTTTTACCGCTTCATCGGAGTTCAATTTAGGCCTCCATCCCAAATTATTAATTTTAGATGGATCAAGCCTGACCCGAGAAACATCGCCGCTCCAACCTCGTTTGCCTCCGCTAAATTTGAACTTTGTGTTTTTAAGACCCATTTCTTTAACTATGATTTTTGCCATTGTTTTTACCTTTGTTCCCCCTCCACAAGATAAATTGAAATAATTCAATTTATCCTTAGCATTTTTAACTCCAAACAACATGCCTGCTACGCATTCTTTTACGTAAAGATATGGCTTAGATTGTTCTCCGTTCCCCAAAATTTCTAATATTTTAGGATTTTTTTTTAATTTTTTAATAAAATCTAATACTGCTCCGTGAGTCGCATTTTCTCCAACTATATTAGCTAATCTAAAAATCCAGGCCTGCATATTATAATTATGACAAAAAGCAGAAATCAGTCCTTCGCAAGCTAATTTACTGGCGCCGTAGAGAGAGATCGGGAACAGGGGACCATAATTTTCAGGGGTTGGCGTGATCTCAGGCTCTCCATAAACAGCCGAAGTTGAAGTGAAAATAATTTTTTTAATGTTATTTTTTCTCATTGCTTCTAAAACATTGTAAGTAGCTATAGTTCCCCGCTTTAAATCAACGTCGGTATATTTTGTGCCGTAACTTATATCAGAGTTTGCTGCCAAATGAAATACGATATTACTTTTTTTAATACTTTTTTCTAAGATTTTTGTGTTCAATAAATCCGCCTTAACAAATCGAAAATTAGGATCGCGAAAATATAAATTAAGGAATTCTTTTTTCCCCAATACCAGATTATCATAAGCAATCACGCAAGCTTTTTCTTGCAACAATGTTCCTATGAGATGACTTCCAATAAAACCAGCGCCGCCAGTAACAAAGATTTTCTGATTTTTTAATGATAGCATAATTTGCAATTATTTATTTTATTATTTATTTTTCTTATAAACTAATAAATATAAACTCAAGTTGTATTTTTGAAACATTTACTTTTTATTTTTTTAATTGAAAATTTTATAATTTAGTAGCAATCATTACTATCTCAAAGGGGAAGTTTAATCTCCAGCCGATATAGCTTAATATCTGTCTAATTGGGTTGAGGAATATGTTCCATCCTCTTACCATTCTCTCGCCTAGGGATTCTTTTGTATAAATATCTGTCGGCGTAAATCCCGTTTCTTTTAATAGTAGCCCAAGCTGAGATGGAGTAAAATAATAAAAATGTTCTTTAGGGACCAGAGGATATACAAGATAAATATATAAAGTTGCTAAAGGTTTTAAAAATAAGTTAATTTTTTTAGTAAGAGCCTCTCCGTTAGGAGTTCTAATTAGTATAACGCCGCTTTTTTTTAAAATTCTGTTACATTCTTTTAATAATTGCGCGGGGTTAGGAATATGTTCTATCACATCCCATAAAGTGATAACATCAAAATAATTATCTGGTAAATTAGCTTTTTCAAGAGTTGTTAATTTAACATTTAATTTTAATTCTTGGGAACAATATTTTACTTTATAAGCGGACAATTCTAGTCCGTATGTTTCCCATGATTTTTCTTTGGCTTTTTCCAGGAAGTATCCATATCCACACCCCACGTCTAAGATTCTATTTAATTTTCGATGAGCTTCTAGTTTATTTAAAGCCCGCTGATATTGTAATAAACGAGAAGGTTTTATATATTTATCGTATTCTTGCTGGTGTTTTTGGCTGTCTGTATCTGAATAAATTTTTTCAGGGGTTAAGAGATTAGGCAAGAGATTAAATATTAATCCGCAATTTTCGCATTTCAATATCTGGAACGATCTCGGCCAGGTCATTTTGATTAAAGGCTTAATTTTATAATGCTTGCATGAAAAAAGAGCGCTCATAAAAAATTAAGGATTAGTTGATTTTATAAATTTAACCCCTTTCTCTTTAATCAAAGCTGGCCTTTGGGCATACATAAAGAGAACTAGCCAAGGGATCAAATATTCAAGGGAAGCCTTTTTAAGTACTGGCACTATGTCAGATCTTAATGCCGTAAAAACAAATATTGCCATGAAAGCGTAAAAAAGGAGATTAGCTTTATTTTGAGGATTTTGTCTTAAATATATATAAATAATTTTTGCTATTGCTCCATAAATAAACATATGAATAGCAACGCCCAAAAATCCGAAATTTAGAAATCCCTCTGTTACCGTAAAAAAGGCTAATCCCTCGCCAGTCCCAATCAATTCCGGATAGAAAGTTTTTAATCGCCATTGATCTAAAGTTTCCGGCCTAGTGGGCCATATAGCCTTTGGGATAATAACTCCCAGGCTTTTTATATACGTGGAGCCAAAAGCAAGGGGAATATTTTTTGGCCCCCTTTCGATTAGTTCCCAAAGCGATAAGGGAGGAACGTCAAATTCACCAATTTTTAAAGGATTTAGTCTTTCAAGGGGAAATTCTTTTATTGCCGTTTTTAATGTCTTTCCAAATTCCTTGGTTGACATTAAACCACGAGAAAAGATGCCTCGCCCCCAGCCAAAGGCAGCGGCAAACAAAAAAAGTAAGATTACTATCATTACAGCTCTTTTCAGAGTTATTTTTTTCAATCCATAGTGATAAGTTATAAGTAACATTGCGCAGAAAGACAGAATCTCTAGCCGCCTGCCCATCAAGAAATGTGTTGTTAAAATAAAAATTGAAGATAAAATAATTAATATCCACTTTGGCGATAAGTGTATTTTCCGTTTATTTAGAGAACTAATCAATAAAGTTAAAATGCCGATATTTATAAAACTAAATCCATAACCCAGAAAACCCTTTCCCTCCCAAAATAGTTGCCCAGCCCTTCCATATCCTATAAGAAAATAATTTTGTAACCCTCCAGCAGATTTTATTAGAAGAGAGACTAATAAGAACCCAAAACAGATAAAAAAAGTTCCTCCCAAAATCAGACGATCATTGTTAATGTAATTAAAATGAGGCAATTTTTTCCCAATAATTTGAGTAAAGCGACTGTAATAGCCTAAGTAGAAAAAAATCAAAGCCAATAAGCAGGTCCAAAGATAAATAATTAATATAAATTCTTTTCCGATTATTGTTTCACCCGGGATTATACTGATAGAAGATATTGACGATATCAAAATTGGTTCTCTCGAAATTATTTTAATAGAAAGAATGATCGAATATAATATAAAAAATATTATAAATAAATTTTCTGTTTCTAACGGATCAAATTTGTGGGTTATTATTTTTAATACTGGTGGAAGAAATGCTATTAATAAAAAAACAATTATAAAAAATATTGATGGCGCAAATTTATAATTTGAAAACCATAAAGCCAGAATTAAACTAGCAATTATTCCAATTAATATCGGAACAAAGATATTCTTTCGCATATCCTTATTTGTAAACATTAAATCTTTCTTATGATTATTTATTAACACTCCTATTTTTTAGGTATTCTATCCCAAAGCTCCAAATAGCCCCCAGAAAAAACCCAAGAATTGTATAGGCAACTAAATTAACCTTGAAATCCGGCGTTATTGGTTTTAAAGGGAGAAAGGCTGGTGAAGAAATTTCAAGTTTTTGGGTCTTTGAATCTATTTTATATTGCCAATCAGCCAGTTGATCTTTAAGAAGACTTCGTTGATTTTTAAGAAGAACAGAGGAGATCTCTCCCGGTTTTAATTTTTTGAGAGAATTTTCAATTTCTTCTATTTCTTTTTTAATTTCCTCAATTCTTTTTCTTTCAAGAGATGTCAAATCAGCATTTAATTTTTCGTTGAGATCAA
>Ga0210057_1009226_pt1 | contig 11483 bp, 10 predicted proteins | sample CryGeyCG2114_010_2_FD_183968 | JGI IMG/M metagenome (GOLD analysis project Ga0210057, IMG submission 183968) | Groundwater microbial communities from aquifer - Crystal Geyser CG10_big_fil_rev_8/21/14_0.10 (SPAdes) (version 2) | ecosystem: Environmental > Aquatic > Deep subsurface > Groundwater ...
AAAGTTCTTCACGCGCGTTCTGCTCCGCGACGGCTTGCCGGCGCGCTAGTTCCTCGCGCGCCAGATATTCCGCGCCAGCCGGATTATTTTGCGGTTGAATTAACTTTAACCACAAGTCCCAACTGAAATTATTTTCTGTCCCACCACTTGTGTCTGCCAATCCATTTCCCGCCGCCCCGACCTGCGCCAGATTTCTATTCCGACTGTTAGTGCCGTTTGAATTGGCTACACCATTGTTACCAGTGTTTGATTGGCCAGTGATTTTGTCGTACTCTTCTTGGGTGATGGTTGAATCAAACTGGTTGGCCGAAGCGGTCAGGGCGTTTCGTGTTTGGTTCTTAAAAAGGGAATTAGAATTTTCCAAATCGTTATCAATTACCAACGCCTCGTTCTTCCTCACCTCGGCGATATATTCATTCGTGTTGTTGGGGATCAAAGATTCGCGATCTTTTTTTGGATCAAAATTTGCCACCCCACCGCCGGCATAGAGTCCCTCAGTTGTACCGCGGCCGGTATTGATCAAATTGTTGAATAAAAAGATATTGTGGTATTCAATAGCGCGTCCGGCGGCTTTCTTCGCATCCGGATCCTGAAGAAATTCTTTTTCCTCAAACGCGTATTGGATCCGTTTCAGCGTTTTCAAATAAGTGCAGGATTCAATTTGCAGGGCTTTAATTTCGGTTGTCACTTTTAATAAATTATCTTGGGTTTGTTTGATTTGGTCTTGGGTGCTTTTAATCTGACCGGTGATGGCGTTGGTGCTTTGCTCCGTTATTAAAAGTCCGGCATCCGACACGGGGACCGCGATTGCTGCACCGGCTTCGGCCGCCCCAGTCAATCCGGTGGCGGTGGTTGCCGCCTCAAATGCTTTAGTCGCATCTGTCCGAAGGAGCGCATCGGCCGCCGGATTACCGGTAGAAATGACACTCGTCAAGCCCGAAGCGAAGGTGCTGCCAACGGCCCCAAGGAAAGTCTCGCTGATCGCGCTGCTCGCTAAACTCAAACTGCCTGTTCCGGTTTGATTCGCCACTGCGCCTTCGGTGATTTTGGGTAGATCCGTCGTGGCGGTATCGGCGGCATTGACAGACATATCATCGATGACTGGTCCGAGTGGGGTATCACTATCGGGGGTGAAATAACTCGGTGGTCCAGCGAGCGGACTTCCAGGTACTCCGACCGGTAGACTGCTGTCATAAACATGGGTTGGGGACAATATCCCGGCGCCTTCAGACAACACTACGTCGGTGTTGCCTAAAAAGTAGTCACTGATCTTTTGTCCCACGATATTTATTCGCAGAGCGATCGGAGAAATTGCCCCGCTCGTGAGTAACCTTTCGGTCGCTCGGGTCAGGACTGACGTTATTCTGGATTCTAAATTTCGACCAAAATTACCGTCCGCGCTGGCGCTAATAAGCGAATTAGACACAAGTTCGGCCAGAGGACGATTTTGAGAAATAATAGTATTCGTCTCACTATCGAAAAGATTATCGTTGTCAGCGGCATCGAGAATGATATCTGCTACCCCTTGATAAAATTCCGGCGAATCAATGGCTTGCAAACTAAGCGCAGAATATTCACGAGAAATCTGGTCGGAACCACCTTCTAAAGCCAAACTGATCGGCCCGTTTATGTCTGAACTTATCGTATCAGATAGTCTATTTATGTCCCCGCCCTGCGTCATACTTTCTTGAATGGAAACAGTGAGGCCTTGGATAAGGTCTTCCGTTAATTGCGCTTGATTGGCTTGGCGATTTTTTAACCAATCAAGAAACGCCCCAATTTCTTTAACTTTGTCCACCAATGCTTGTCCACCCGACACAAATTCTTGGCCGGAAGAAAAAGCCTGACTCAACCCTTGGAAAAATTGTAATGGGCCGCCCCCGAGCATACCTAAGGCGCTGACAAATGATTGACCCGAGGATAGCATTCCTTCGCCAATGGCGTTTAGCGAAGTAACCATACCTTCAATATAAGGAATAATGATGGAAAATACGTCTGAAACGGTTTGCCCGATCTGACCGCCGAGTTCATCACGAACGAAAATTTCAGTGGCGCTATTTAGGCCTGGACCGAGATGACGTCCGAGGCTACCGCGCACACTTTGGTCAACCAGTCGTGGCAAGTTAATTTCAGTACCATTTTTCAAAATGTCCGGTAAGGCATCACTCACTTCTCCTTCCAGTATTTGTGCAAATAGTGTTTTATTGGTATCAGGAACGATTGCTCGCAATTGATCCAAAGTTTTCCCTTGCATTTTCGGCGCGAGGCGGAGGGGCAATTCTTTCTTTAAACCAGTGTCGATGATGCTGGGTAATTCGCGTTGGAGGTTGCGTTGAAATTCCGCCGGCAAGTCATCAAAAACACTATCCATAATCCCGGGCATGGCCTGACCCGTATTTTGGGCTAACTTATCCTGAAGCCAATTATCGGCAGCGCCACCGGCGCTACTGCCACCGCCACCCGCCTCCGCTTGGCAAGCCCTTAGGTCGTCGCGCCGTCGGTCGGCGAGCACTTGCGCCGGGTTCTTCGGCCGACCGGGCGCGAGGGGCGCAATTGGTGCTGGTGGAGTAAAGGTGTCGTTAGTTTCCGGATTGTCTGATACGGGTGGCCCTTCGACGGGCTGGACAGAATCAATATCAACGAGATCGCCGAGCAAGGCGAGGGCTGGGAGTGGTGCTAGGGTCGGAGTAACGATGGCAAGCACGAGCCAAGCGGCGATTAAGTTTTTCCAAAATGATGGTGATTTCGTTTCCATTAATTTATAAAGAAGCAACGATCGGCAAATTATGCGAGGCCAAAACTTGATTCAAAATTGTGGTCGCGTTCACCAAATTTTCATATTGGCTGGCGAATGATTGCGCGCGGTCAAGCGCGAGCATCGGCTCGGTTAAAATTTCGGCCAAATAGAGATCCGTTTCCGCAAGCGCGAGCACGGCGTTTAATAAATTCAAATGCAAATTTTTCAAACCGTCCGGCACGGGCACGGCCTTCAATTGAATCGCCAATTGGCCGTAACGTTCCGCCTCGCGCTTGACGGTTGCGAGCTCGGCTGATGATTGCGCTTTGAATGCTTCAAGGGCGAATTTCAGTTCCGCGCCCGCTAAACCCGAACCGACATTCTGAAAAATTTGACTCACTGTCTCACCGTAATGACGCGTTTCTTCAACCCCGCTACTTTTGGTGATGGCTAAATTAGCCAAAGTTAACCTGAAAGCGCTCACGGTGGAGCCAGAAGCCGACGGATCAAGCAATGGTCGGCCATTTTTCGCTGGCGAATTTTGAACGAGAGCAATTAATTTGTCATCCAAAGTCGCCGGTGAGTTAATGTTGCTTGGTTTGCCCCCCTCGGAACCGCCCAAATACCATAAACCGCTAACAGCAAAAACGAGGATAACCAAAATTATTATCCCTAATTTCTTCATCCTATTCATTATACTGGATTTTTCTACAACGAGATACCATTTTTTATGGTAAAGTGGATAAAATGATTAGTCCCGATTTATTGTGGCGATTAAAAATCTTACTGTTGCAGTTAACCGAACTTTTGTTGGCCCAACAAGCACCGCAAGTTACTCCCGCCCAAATGATCCCACCCCCGCCATTGTCAAGGTTAAACCTTGACATGAACAAAGTGGCGACTATCCCAGAAATTTTAGAGATTTCGCCGGCGCGAGGTAGTGTGGGGACAACAATCACCATTCGCGGGCACGGTTTTACGAAAACGGGCAATGACGTGTATGCGAGTTATGGCACTTTCACTAATTTGTCTTCGGCTGATGGTGAAACGATTACTTTGCGAGTGGCGCCGCCTGATTTACCTGCCAATCTGGGGGCGGTCAAAACTGCCACTTTCCCGATTTTACGTTATCGTTTTTATATCAGAAATGCTAATGGCGAAACGAAAATTCCCGGCGAATTTATTTTGGATTTATGATAATTAAAATATGAAAAACAAAAAGTTTAATTTAATTTTGGCGTTAGTGATGGCGATCGGTGCCGTCACTCTCGCTTGGGGCGGCCGCGAGCGAGCTTTAGGGCAAGGTGTACTCGCTTTCGGTGGTCGGATTATTCTTGTGGAGTATTGTTGCAACGGTGTAGCGATTACCGTCGGGCCGCCGCGGCCCGGGCGATTCCTGCTTACGAGTGGGACAATTCTTTATCCATACTATAACGTGTACACGCCCGGACCGAGTGTGCTTGGCACGGCAATACCTGGCGGTATCTGCCATGAAGCGGCAACCGCTTGCGTCGTGCCGATTCCGGTTGCCGGCACGGTTACAATGATCGGCTCCAGTGGGTTGTGATGGCGGTGAAATACAAATGTCTCAAATAACAAACGGTCGTACACTATTTAGGGTATTAGAAAAACGGTTGGACGATCGTACCGATTTTTAGATTATTTTTCTCGCTCCAACCGGCATTCACTTCCAGCACATATTTAATTGGCCGCGACGGGAGAAAAACTTGCGGGTAAGATTCAGGTGAAGCATTTTTTGAAATATCAGCCACGCGCCAATTTTCATCAATCCAAATGACGTCAATTGGGAAATTCATTTCTTTCATCCAGAAACCGTAATTGCCAAACGTGTCGAAAATGAAAAGGAGGCCATGGTTCTGGGCCAAATTAGCGCGGCCGGAGAGGCCGCGCGTCCGTTTGTCCGCATCATCGGCAATTTCAATTTCAATTTTATTTTGACCAATCTGGAGATATGCCTGCATTTGGTTAGCTGGTTTAATGTTGAATATCAAAAACATAGCAAGTCCCAAAATCGCAATCGTAATTATCTTGTATTTCATATTTTTAACTTTTCACTTTAAACTTTGCGCTTTCTTTGCCAGACATAACCATTGATTTAAATTTAAATTTTCCGCGCGCGCGGCCGGCGAAATTTTGCATTGCTTAAAAATTTCACTAGATATTTTTAAATTATTTTTTAACATCTTTCGCTTGCCGGCAAATCCCTGTTTTAAAAGTTTAAAAAATTTTTCTTCGGTGATCTCACAAAAATTATTTTTATTAATCTGATCAATTAAAATGATGGCCGAATCTACTTTCGGCGGCGGGTCAAAGTTCCCCGCCGCAACGGCGGTGATGTAATGTGGTTCGCCATAAGCTTTAACACTGATAGATAAAATACTTTCTTTGCCGTCGCGGGCGACGATTCTTTCCGCCACTTCTTTTTGCAGCATTAAAATCATCATTTGCGGTTGGTGGTCGGCGGTTAAAAATTGTCGCAAAATTTGACCGGTCAAATAATAGGGCAAATTAGCTATTAACTTATAGGCGTTAGCTTCTAGCTTTGAAGATGGAATAAATTTTAGGATGTCGTCATGAATCAAAATAAATTTTCCATTTTTTATTTCCGTCGCAAATTTATTTTGCAAAAAAGTAATTAGCCGATCGTCTTTTTCGACAGCCACGACGCGGGCGCCGGCGGCAAGAAGTGCGGTGGTGAGAATGCCGGTGCCGGGCCCCACCTCGAGCACGGTTTCACCTCCGCCAGTTGGCGGAGTGAGGCGCGCCGTTTCAATAATGATTTGCAACACCTTCTCGCTCTTGAGGAAATGTTGCCCGAGAGATTTTTTCTGTCTAATTAACATAGATATTGAGTTTCAAATAAAGACGAATCTAAATCCTGTAAAAATTCTGACGGCACATTCACCCGCGTTGAACCATAGATCGTTCGCGTTTCGGCGTAAGATAAATAAAGTTTATCGCGCGCGCGTGTGAGGGCGACGTAGAAGAGTCGCCGTTCCTCTTCCTCATCATAATTCGGGTCGGACTCCGTGCCAAATCGTTCGTGCGGAAAGAGTGATTGCTCGAGGCCGACGATAAACACGCGGCCAAACTCAAGACCTTTCGCGGCGTGCACGGTCATTAAGTTGACCGCGGGTTTGTGTTCAAGCGACAAAGTATCTTGGTCTGAAACGAGCGCCGCTTCGGCGAGCAACGCCGACGCCCCTTCCTCCGGTGGAAGCTCATCATACTTCACCGCTAAGCTCACGAGTTCTTGGATATTTTCTAAACGCTCCCGATCGTCGGGCCCGCCGGCGGCGAGTGTTTCGGCAAGCCCCGAGGCGCGAATGATGTGCGGTAGAACTTTTGACACCGGTTCAGTTTTCGTCCGCTCGGCCACTTCGGCTAAAAGTTGCTTGAAGGCTTTGAATTTTTGCTGTTGTCTGATCGGCAGGTCAGAAATTTCACCGGCGAAAATTTTCACCAACGCGACTTTACCCAAACCGCGCGCGGGCATTTGCAAAGCGCGTTTGAAACTCTCGAGATCAGCCGGATTTAATGCCGCCTTGAGATAAGCCAACACATCTTTAATTTCGCGTCGCTCGAAGAAGCGCGTGCCGAGCACGCGATATGGAACGCCGGCGTGAATCATTGCTTCTTCAAGCGCTCGCGATTGGAAGTTGGCGCGGTAGAGAACGGCGATTTGTTGGGGATCGATACCCTCCTTTATTAACGCCGTCGCTTGGCCAGCGACTAGCGCCGCCTCCTCGCGTTCATCAAGCGCGACGAGCAAAGAAATTTTCTCATTTTCGGCGCGGTTAGTGAAAAGAGTCTTCTCGACTCGATTAAAATTCTTGCTGATGATGTGATTGGCGGCGGCTAAAATCGTTTTAGTCGAACGATAATTTTCTTCGAGCGTAATGGTTTTGGCGCCCGGATAATCGTCAGCGAAACGGAGCAAATGTCGGCAATCCGCGCCGCGCCAACTGTAAATTGATTGGTCGAGATCACCGACGGCGCAAATGTTCCGACGCGGGCCAGCGAGCAATCGCGCCAATTCGTATTGGATAAAATTAGTATCTTGGTATTCGTCAATCAAGAGGTAAAGCCACCGCGCGCGGTATCGTTCAAGAATTTCTGGTTCTTTGATTAATAATTCCACCGGCCAGAGTAAGAGGTCGTCAAAGTCGAGCGCTCCGCGCTCGCGCAGTTTCTTTTCGTATCGACCCCAAACTTTCAAAACGATTTGTGGCCAGAAACTTGCCCCGCCACCGGCGGGGCCTTCCCCGCTGTTAATCGCCTCGAGATAACGGCTTGCGGTGACACGGTTTCCTTTTTCGCGCGAAATTAGATTTAAGACTTGTTTTGGATTGTAACGTTTTGGGTCAAGGTCAGCTTCTTGCAGAGCGGTTTTCATAATGGACAAAGATTCATCCTGATCGGCAATGGAAAAGTGTCGATTCAATCCAAGAAACGTTGCATTTTCTCGGACGATGGTGGCGCCCAAAGTATGGAAAGTGGAAATTAATGGACGATTTTTAATGGAGAACAAACCTTTTAATTTCATTACTCGGTCAAGCATCTCCTTCGCCGCCTTGTTGGTGAAAGTAACCGCGAGAATTTGCTCCGGCTTCACCCCACTCTCAATCAAATGGCAGATGCGATAAGTAATCGTCCGCGTTTTGCCCGTGCCCGCGCCGGCAATCACGAGCAGTGGCCCGTCGCGGTGAAGCACCGCTTGCCGTTGTGATTCATTCAGAGCGGAAAATAATTGATTCATGTCCTAAATTTATAGCACAGATTATCCACAGTCGCCTCTTGCTTTGATTGACCAGGGGTTCGGGTGTGCTACAATCAGAAGTACGATTGTCAAAGTAGATTTGGTTAAAAAATGGCTTACCGAAGCCATTTTATGGTTGAAATGACAGCAGAACAGATATTTGGCTTATTTTATCTTTTCTTAATCAAAAATCTTTATTTATAGCCCTTTTCCTTAAGGGGTGGGTTTTTTTGTTGTTATCTCTCGCCTTCTTTTTGTCTAACTCAACATTCGCCAGTTCGCCTGTTGCAAACTCTCAAAATATGTTGTTGTTAGAAACGAACGTAACTCCTGAATCAACCTGGTCGCTCGGCGGAGGTGAAATTACGGTGATTGCCGATAGCGCCCTCTTGCCGGATGTGGGGCCGCTCGGCACCGCAAGCGATCTCAAAGATTTGCCCGCAAGCGATCAGATTAGTATTTATGTTGTTCGCCAAGGTGACACTCTCTCTGAAATTGCCAAGATGTTTAGGGTCTCGGTTAATACTATTATGTGGGCGAATGATCTGACTCGCGCCACCGCGATTCGCGAAGGGCAAATTTTAGCAATCTTACCCGTGACGGGCATTCAACATGCCGTGGTGAAGGGTGATACGTTACAAGGTTTAGCTAAAAAATATCATGCTGATGCGGATGAAATCGCTCAATTTAATGATTTGGAAACGGAGACCGTGTTGGCGGTGGGCACCACCATCATTATTCCCGATGGCGAAGAAAGCGCCCCACCAACTCACGCCACCTCTGGCCAGCCACGCTTTGTGCGCGGTGGCGGACCGGAAATTATTGGCTATTATGAGCGCCCCATTCGCGGTGGCGTGAAAACTCAAGGTCTTCACGGCTACAACGGCGTTGACTTGGCCACACCCGCCGGTTCGCCGATTTACGCTTCGGCCGCCGGTCGCGTCATCATCAGTAAATCAAGCGGTTGGAACGGTGGCTACGGCAATTACATCGTCATTGAACACAACAATAAAACCCAAACTCTCTACGCCCATAATCAAAGCAATCTCGTGGCGGTCGGGCAAACGGTGGTACAAGGGCAAGTGATTGGTTACATCGGTTCAACCGGCAAATCCACCGGCCCCCACGTCCACTTTGAAATCCGCGGGGCGAAAAATCCATTCTAGCGTCATTATGGGAGGCGTTGGGAGGCGTTGCCTCCCGACATTACTAATGGTTAATCGAAGTACCATTGCATATAATAGGGTAATGGTCTGTAAACGTTGCGGCGTGAAAATGTATGAAAGAGTGGGAAGGTGCTTAAGGTGCGGCTACTCAGAAGCCGATGTGAAGAGAGCGAAAGAAAGGGAGATTGAAGGAGTGACGGTGAGCAAAAATCCGCTCGTAAATTATTGTTATCAAAAGTTTTTTGGGCAGACCCATAAACGTGTCGTTAAACGACTTCTTAAATACGTCCTCACTCTATTATTCTGCGGCTGGTTGTTTTATCATTTTTTTCTCTATATTGATCTTTCCCATGGTTGTTTTATTACTTTGCGTCCGGCGATAACTGAGCTTAGTAACGCCTCGGTCAAGAAAGGAATCCGTTATTTGAAAGCGAATTTTCCGAATCAATACCAACTTTTTTGTGATAATGTTTCGAGCATAGACCCTAATATTGCTTGTGGTGGTTTGGGTGGCGGCTGTTTTTACCACGGTAAGAATAGGGAAGATCCTCAATCAATTTCTATTAGCACTACCTTTGGCGATTACTTAAATGCGGCTAAAGTTATTATTCATGAAACTTGCCACGCGATTCAGTACCGAGAAAATCGGTCACCTAGTGAAACCGAATGTCACGAAAAAGATTCTGTGATCCCTTGGCATTGAAATATCACTCCGTAAATATTTGCTCGTGTGGTATTATTAAGCGATGCATAAATGAGAATTAGGGGCGGTTGGGTTAATTTCTGACATAGTTTCTAGCGTATGGCTTTATTTTGAGAAAATTTTTAAATTCGTTTGGTTATTGAGCGATCAACTACCTCCCATTTTTGCTCTTGTTCTCCAAGGCTTACTCCCGGGAATTATATTTGCGACTTCTATCCTAATTTATTTTCGAATCGCTGGATTATCTGAAACTTTTTCAAGTAAAAAATTCTCATTCTTTTTTTATACCCCCTTTACCCATATAGTTTTTATCTCCATCACTATTTTCACTTTCATCCCTTTGTTTTTTATTTTTATTATCCTCTTTTTTATTCCGCCAATTTCTTGGGGCTATTTAGTCATCAAGAGTTTTCAAAAGTTAATTTCTGGAGAAAAATACATAACTTCTCCACGTTTCATGATGTCCGATCTACTTCGGAGAGCGCTTCATCTGAGAGTTTATCCCAAGCGGCTAATTCATTTTTTAAATCTAAATAAGGGTCAAGATTATCGAGATAAATCGTAACGGCATTATTTATTAACTCAGATCTCTTAATCCCCAATTTTTTCGAGACGAGATTTATTTTAGTGTTCAGATTGTTTGATAATTTTGTTGGCATGCTTAAAACCTACCATTGGCGACATTTGTTTTCAGTTCTTTCCTGCTATAATCTTGTTATTATTGGTTTAATCATTAATTTGCCATGTTTGAAATACGCACATTCATTGGGGTCTTATTGTTAGTGTTACTCGTTGTGTTGCTTGTCATCAAGAAGTTAAAAATTACCCAGGTTCAAGTTTTGATCATTGGTTTTTTGTTTGGAGTTTTTCTTATGCCTTTTGTTATGGTGATGGGTATGTCTCTTGGCATATTACCATTAAGCCCCTTTACTCAACCCGGGCTTTACTTTTCAAGGTTGTTTTATCAAGAACAACCAACTCGTTATGCGCCGGCGCTGGATGAAACAGGAAAACCAATTCCCTTTAGCGAACTCGGTGACGAAGCGCAGAAGTTTATCGTTGAACATCCAACTATGCTACAGGCAACCCCTCTGTCCGAGATTGTTTCAGTAATAATCGATGGTATTTACTCCGCTATTATATTCTGGCTTGCTTACCTTATCCTTCTCTTTCGAAAGAAACCACGGGCGAACATTGAGATTCAGTCCTAGTTTCACGAATTATTTTTTGGGCGATATTGGAGGGCCTCGAGGAGATGGTTTTCGGCAATGTGGTCGGCGGTGGCGAGATCGGCAATTGTGCGCGCCAATTTAATCACGCGATGATAGGCGCGGGCCGAGAGATCGAGCCGCCGCGCGGAATCGTTTAACAATTTCAAACATTCTTTCGTGAGTGGGGCATAACGTTTGAGTTCGCGCACGCCCATCTGGCTGTTTAATTTAATATTTTTTTCAGCGCCACCGAAACGCGCGGTTTGGATCGCTCGCGCGCTGACCACGCGCTCGCGAATGACACTTGAACTTTCTTCATCAATTGATTCACCCACCGCGGCGCTTAATTTTTCCGGATCAATTTGTGGCACTTCAAGCCAAAGATCAATTCGGTCAATAATCGGTCCCGAAAGTTTGCGCGCGTAGCGCACCAGGGCGCTTGGATTGCAAATGCACTCGCGCTGACGCAATCCGCGATTGCCGCACGGGCAATAATTCATGGTGGCCACAAGAATGAAGTTCGCGGGGAAGTTCATTGTTCCTCTCGCCCGCGAAATGCTCACCACCCGATCCTCTAGTGGTTGTCGGAGTGATTCGATCACCCGTTTATCAAATTCTGGAAATTCGTCTAAAAATAAAATACCGCGATGGGCGAGCGTAATCTCCCCCGGCTTCGGCGTCGTCCCGCCGCCGACGAGGGCGATATAAGAAGCCGTGTGATGCGGCGCGCGGAAGACTGGCTCGGTAATTAAATCATCAGTGAGGACGCCGGCGGCGGAGTGAATGCCGGTCACTTCAAGAATTTCGTCAAAGGAAAGTGGGGGCAAAATGCTCGCGAAGGCGCGCGCGAGCATCGTCTTGCCGGTACCGGGCGGCCCGGCCATCG
>Ga0210057_1009228_pt1 | contig 11481 bp, 17 predicted proteins | sample CryGeyCG2114_010_2_FD_183968 | JGI IMG/M metagenome (GOLD analysis project Ga0210057, IMG submission 183968) | Groundwater microbial communities from aquifer - Crystal Geyser CG10_big_fil_rev_8/21/14_0.10 (SPAdes) (version 2) | ecosystem: Environmental > Aquatic > Deep subsurface > Groundwater ...
TTTCAGAAATACAACCTCCTCTTGTTTAAGTTTTAGCTTTCTCATTTTGTATACCTCTTTTATTTTTAAGTATATAAGAATGTGGACTGATTTATTAACTTTACTGAAAAATTAAATTGTCAAAGTAGTAGTGCATCAAAAAGAAAACCGTACATAATAGAAAAATGTCTAAGGAAAGGAAAAAAAGAATGGAAGATAGTACTGGCTCAATCAATAAGAAGATTTCCAGGAGAAAAGGAGGGGGAGATATGGAAAGTAATTCACTTTGGAATCAATACTTACAAAAAAGAGAGAAAATCAAAATGAAAAAAGATTCAAATACTGCCATATATTATTGTTTAGAATGTGGAAAACCAATGAAAAAAACAATATTCAAAATAGGAGAATTTAATAGTATAAGAGGGTGGGAATGTAAAGACTGTGGGGATACCACACTACATCAAAATGATGCGAGTATTGCTCTTCTAATTAATAAACTTAAACATGGGAAAGAAATTAAGCTAGGAGAACTTGGAGGAGCATTGATTGTTAGAATACCAAAAGAAGTTGTAGATCTTTACCATTTAAAGAAAGGAAATAATGTCACAATAAAAGTAAGGGATGCAAATAGAATAGAGTTAGAAGTTTAATGATATACATTAGTAGTCTTGTTCAACGTAGCTATGCTATCCATTGGAACTCCCCTTCAGTATTAGAGACAAGAGAAGGGGGGAGGATATTTTCTAGATTGGATCGAAATCCCATAGTATTCTCTAATTCTTCTATCAACTCGTTTATTCTATCTTCAGTTTTTATAATTCTCTCTCTTTCAGATCTTGTACGTTTATCTGGATCAGTTCGTCTTAATTCACGTAGATAATTTAATTCATCAGCTATTTCTGATTGTTTTTCTTTTCTATATGTTTGCCCTTCTTCATCCAAACAAGATAAGATAATATCAACTCCTTCTCCAAGGGGAACAATTTTTGGGTCAGTTAATCCGCATTTTCTATTTCTAATACTCTCACAATTAGTAGTCATGAGAGTGTTCCAACCATCACCATTATTATTACATCTTTTAAGTTCAACTATTGAAGAAGTCTGACAAGATAACTGACGTTCGAGTGGGTGGCATTTATTTGAATCCTCAGAAGTAACCTCAAAAGAAAGAGAAAAACACCCTTTATTTGGATCACAAGCAAATCCCTTTTTTGAACAGTCTTCTTCAGAAAGAATCCACTCAATAATTCCACTATCTTTAGCAACACATTCCTTTTTAATAGCAAGATTACCATTACATGTAATACTCCTCTTTCCTATATCTCTAATAGAATCACATAATTCTTCATCGACTACTTCTTCATCGACTTCATAAACACATCCCTCATCAAAATCACAGAATTGATCTTCGCGACATTTAACCCCCGCACCAATTTGATGAAAAATTGGGTCTTCTCCTGACTCTAAATAAGTACATACATACCCATAATAAGTATCATTGTTCCTTCCTTCACAAGATCCAACAAATTCCCCCGAATCATCACATGGTTCCCCTGATAGATCCCCTTTCTCTGGTACTACTTCTTTAGGATTATTCTGAGAAGAAGTCTCATCTTCTCCCCCCCGAGACACTACATTCGGTGCTTTGACTTTACCGATATCACTCCATAGGGAACCCCTATTTTCAATTCCATACACACTTCCAATTATAGAAACAAATAATATCAATACAACAAATAATTTAATTAATTTCATTGAGCCACCACCCCATTTACTTTTGCTCCTTGAACTATATCCCATATACTCCCTCCATGACAGATTTGGCTTTCAGGATTAAACATTTCTTCAATTATATTGACACTAAGTCCTGCAACAAAACTTTCTGCATCTTCTCCAGTAAGATTCGACATATCTCTAAAATAATTTATATCCTCTTGAGTACATATTACATTCATCCCTTCATAAACATCAAATACTATACTGCTCCCTCCTCCTTTTTGGATAACCATTTCTATATCTACATTACTTTCATTTGTTACAACTGAACTCAAAATAAAAATATCTCCTTCTTTTGTATGTATGGTTAAATCTGCTGGGTTTCCTTTACTAATATCTTGTATAAAATGTTCATAAGGGAGATAATTATTTCCTCCAATTACTACATAATCAGAATTCTCGCTAACTTCCCCACAACTAGAAATAATTAACAACATCATCCCTAGAATTATTATCGCCTTCTTCATAATATAGAATGATTGTATAAATAGTATATATATCTTACTCTTATTCTTCCTTATCCTTACCCATAAGTCTTTTCTCCCAATAATATTTTAGCTCCTTCAACCATCCAAAATAATTGTAATTGTCCTTTCCAAAGTGTTTGCCAACCAGGATTTCCATCAGATTTTCTGTTGAGAAACCCTCCCATTTTTGCGACAAGTGTGTAATATTCTTTTATTGTAAGTTCTTTGCCAATTTTATTATAATTTTGAATTATTTTCAAACTTAATTTATCAACTACTTTGCTTGCCAATTCATTTGGATTTATTCTCATTAAATCTCTAATCTTAAGAAGTTTTATTGCAATTATTCCAGCAATTCCTAAATAGTTTTCTATTCTAAATGAAGTCTTTAATTGTTTTGATTGTACATTGCAACCTGTCTTTATGCACTTATGATATTCTTCAATAATCCAACGATATTTGTACCATTCAATTATTTTTAATGCATCTTCTCTCTTCTCCTGTCCTTTTTTCTTTTGTACATCTATTTTTATACAAAGATGAAAGATACTATTAAGAAGAACATTCTAGATCTTAATTATAACAAATGTTTACAATATAAGATAACATCAATAATTATTTTATTAATGTATTTATTTGGGATAATAATTAGAATTCTTACTAAACAAATATTGTTAACTAATATTAGGATATTAGCTTTCATATTAATAACAAGTGGAGTAATTATAATATCTTGTATATATACGATTTATATCTCAAACAAACATTTAAGATAATTCCAAAACTAATAAAAGAAATTGTTAAAAAAAGTAAAATTATGAAGTTAACCAGTAACATCTAAACGAGTTCCTAGATATTTTGCGTTATTACTATCATCTACAACTTTGATAATTTCCCCACCATTGATCTTAACTTCTGCAACTATTTGTTCTATTCTTGATGCAGTTTCATTAGCTTTATTCAACGGACCAAGAGCAGAATTATCGTGTGGCTTTCTAGCTTCAGCTAATGAACCATAATGTGGCACTCCTCTTTCTCCTGAAACTCCCCCTATAGTTGGCATGGATTAAGATTAATTTGTATGGTTTAAATTGGTTTTGGTTTTTGAAAAATTTTATTTTTTAGATATATAGCCTCCTCCTAAACAACAAACTCCCTATACACCCAAAACTATATAAACTAAAGTTTATACATATAAATTAGAATGGACACTATCCTACAAAACAAAATAATAAGATTATTATGTATAAAAGCTAACGAAAAACTTAATCAAAGGGAGATAGCAAAGATACTCAAAGTTTCTCCAACTGCAGTTGCTAAGGCACTAAAAGGTATAAAGAACATAATTAAAATAGAAAAACAATACAAAATTAACCTTAACTTAGTAAGCTTAGATAGAGATAACACAAAAACAATAGAATTGAAGAGAGCAGAGAATCTAAAACAAATATATGAATCAAATCTATTAGAATATCTGCACGAAAATTTCCCTGGGACAGATATTGTTTTATTTGGAAGTTATTCAAGAGGAGAAGATATATACACATCAGATATAGATATAGCAATAATAGGTGCAAAAAATAAAAAATTAGACCTTAAAAAATATGAAAAACAATTAGAAAGAAAAATTAATGTAAATATGTATATAGATATAAAAAGTATAGACAACAATATAATAAATAATATAATCAATGGTATTACCCTAAAGGGTGCCATTGATATATGAAAAATTTTGAAGAGTATCTTAAAGAAGGAATTGTGGATAAGAGATTTCCTGATAGAAAAAGGATGAAATCTCTAACTGAAGAAGCAGAGAAAAGAAAAGTATTTCTTGAGGAACAAGAAATTTTGAGAAAATTTCTTGAGCATATAAACTATTTTATAGTTTATATACAATTAAAAAATAAGATAAAACTCAGAGACGATAATGCAAATTATTTTATAGAAAATAGTTACGATATAATAATGGAGATGATAAGGGCAATAATGCTAAAAGAGAGATATATTTCATCTGGTAAAGGATCACATGAAGCAGAAGTTTCCTTTTTGAGAGAGTTAGGACTTCCAGAAAAAGAAGTTAGATTTGTAGATGAACTTAGATATTTTAGAAATGGGATATTGTATTATGGAAAAAGTTTTGATAGAGACTATGGAAATAAAACATTAGAATTCTTAGAAAAAATATATCCAAAACTTAAAGAAAAAATAACTCATTTATAACATCCATCCAACAACCTATAGAATTCTCATCACTTCAAATAAATCATGTAAAAATTTATAAACTCAATTTAGAGATTGTTTTTATTGGGCCCATAGCTTAGTCTGGTTATAGTACTCGGCTCTTAACCGAGGGATCGCGGGTTCGAATCCCGCTGGGCCTATTACAACCCTAATAGAATAATTCTTTTTTGTTATTCTTACTATTCTTCTTATTCTCAAACTCTTCAGAAACATTTCATTTTTTGAATTGTGTCTCCAAAACATAACCTTTTTGAATGATTGTTTATCATATAATTTTATGAAAATAGCAGTCCTAATTAGCTCAGGGAAAGATAGCATATTTGCTCTCCACAAAGCAATAAAAGAATGGCATGAAATATGTTGTATCCTCTTTATAGAAAGTAAAAATAAAGACTCTTGGATGTTCCATACCCCAAATATCAATATAGTTGAGAAACAAGCAGAATGTTTGGAGTTACCTTTTCTAAAAAAAGTAACAGAAGGAGAGAAGGAAGAAGAGCTAAGAGATTTAAAAGAGCTGATAACAGAAGCAAAAGAAATATATCAAATAGATGGAGTTGTTTCAGGAGCTATACATTCTAAATATCAATGGACAAGAATAGATAAGATATGTGGAGATTTGAATCTAGTAAGTATAGCTCCATTATGGGATTATAATCAAGAAGATTTAGTTAGAGAGATAATAGAAAATAAATTTGAGATGATTATTCAATCAATAGCGGCTGAGGGATTAGATGAATCCTGGCTAGGAAAAAAGTTAGATATTAATACACTTAATGATTTGATTAAGATTAACAAAAAAATCGGGATAAATATTGCGGGAGAAGGGGGAGAATACGAATCTTTGGTATTAGATTGTCCTTTGTTCAAGAAAAGAATAAAAATAATTGAAAGTGAGAAACAAATGGAGAATCATTATACAGGAAGATTGGTTATTGAAAAAATAAAATTAATAAACAAACAATCTAAAAAACAAACCAGAAACACTTAAAAATTCAAATTAGTTTTATTTTACTATGGGAAAATTTAATCTAGAAGAAATAAGTAGTGTTATGGAGGGAGCAGTAATATTAGGAGTGGATAAAAATAGATTTAGTTTTTTGGCAAATAAATTCTTGAGAGATAATAATCAATGGAGTTTTTTTGTAGATAATAAAAACATTGCAAAACTAGTTTTAGATAATGTATATGGGAAGGATGGGACTCCATTAAGGTCTTTCCGTTCAAAAAGAGATTTTAGAATAGAAGATTATGATACTTGGAGGAGATACGCAGAAAGTAATGAGATAGAGATCCCAGAGTTTAATTTTCCATGTGCAATGAGAGAAGAATTTATCCCATTAACAAGGATATTAGAAAAATTGCAGTTAGGAAAAGGTGCAAAAATTCGTGAACGATTTGGAACAGAATTAGAAATGAGGATATACCTCCCTGCACAATTTAGATATTGCTGTAAAAAATCTTCTTTTTATTTCTATGAAGAAGATGCAATGAGAGTTGCACAAGAAGTATTGTCTAAAAATGGTAATGAGTATCTAACAGATGGACATATAAAATATACTTTTGGTGAAGTAGCTAAAATGATAATGCATCCAACAATTGGAGAAGAAACTTCTCGTAGCAGAATTCCAAATTTAATAAAAACTTTAGGAGATGAAGGAATTGAGATAGAAGTTGATATATATTCAAAACCAAGATTAATTTTGCTTGATGATCAAAAGATAGAAGCACTTAAAGAAGCAAACAAGGATTTTAAAACTAAGAAAAGAAAATGGAATACTCTTTAAAGATAATAGACAAATGAATTTCCCAAAACTGAAATCTAAAGCATTATTGAGTCCAATGTCTGGAGTTACTGATGTTGCATTTAGGACATTATGCAAAAAATATGGTGCGTGATTAACATATACTGAATTTGTTAGTAGTGCTGGGATAGTAAGGAGTAATAAAAATTCTTTTCAAATGCTGGAAACAGATAAAATTGAGACTCCAGTGGCTGTGCAATTATTCGGGAACTCAGTTGAAGAAGTAGTTGAAGCTGCTAAGATAATAAAAGACAAATTTGATGTTATTGATATTAATTGTGGATGCCCTGCATGGAAAGTTATTAAGACAGGAGCTGGTTCTGCTTTACTTAATGAACCAAAAAAAATAAGAGATTTTGTTAGTAAACTCGTCAAAGAAACTAAGGCTCCAATAACAGTAAAAATAAGAGTTGGTATAAGTGAAAACAAAATAAATGCAATAGAAGTTGCAAAAGCAGTAGAGAAAGCAGGAGCTTCTGCTATCGCAGTACATGGAAGAACTCAGAAACAAGGTTATTCTGGAGAGGCTAATTGGGATATAATAAAAGAAGTTAAAGATAATGTTAAAATTCCAGTGATAGGGAACGGAGATGTTTTTACTCCTGAAGATTTCAAGAGAAGATTAGAAGAAAGCGGAGTTGATTACATTCTGATAGCAAGAGGAGCAATTGGGAACCCTTATATTTTCAAACAAATCAATGACTATCTTGAAAAAGGAGTTTATGAGAAAAGAGATAATATAAAAGATAAGATAGATTTGTTCTTTGAATATCTAGATTTAGCTAAAAAATATGAGATTAGATTTGCTACTATCAAAAATCATGCCTCATCATTCACTAAAGGAGTTATAGGAGGAGTTAAAATAAGAGAAAAACTTTCTAAAGTTAAAGATGTCCAAGAGTTAATCAATATTATGAAAAAAGCAAAGCAATATAAATAATTAGATGATAAAACATATTTATGAGCAAGTTATCATATTTAAGACTAATTTTAAAAAGGAAGTCATTAGTTATATTATTTACTTTATTAGTTCTAATAATAATAATCTCAAGTTGTGGAAAAACAAAATTAGAAAAATCTCCTAGATTAAATATTCAAGAATTAGATGAATTCAATCAGCCAAGTGGAGAAGAATTATTTGTGCAAATGGATATATTTGATAGTTTCCATAAAACATTATACATTCTTAATAATGGAGAGGTTATATTATATGGAGAATTTCCTAAAAAATCAGAAAGTGGTCACGAAATAAAAGCTCTTCAGATAATGATAGAAGAAAATGAATTGAATGCATTGAAAAAAAAGATAATAGAAGATCATGATTTTTTTTCTCTTCGAAGACTTTATGAGAATGATCAAATCCCAACAGATATAGTTAGAGCTCAAATTATAGTATATAAAAATGAAGAAGGGAATAAAAAGTCCCATACTTCAAACTGTACAATAGCTTTCTGTGACGAACAAAGATTTGAAAACATTGTAATGCTAATTTTAGATATATGGCCGGAAGAGATAGAAATTGTTGGCCAAGCGTGAAAACTAAGTTATTATGAAGATGGTGAAGAAGAAAAGAGATAAGAATAAAAAATATCCTATTAGAAAGTTTAAAGGATTTTTTGGAAAATTAGAGATTTTTACAGAGAAAAGCATCCCATTCTGGTTGATAATTTTGACGGTTTTACTGATATTAGATAACCCTTTTTGGACAATTCTCTCATTGCATGAATATAATCCGTGGGTAACCATAATTGACGGATTGATTGTATTATTTTTTGTGATAGATCTTTTTTTTAAGTGGTTAAAGATAAAACATTGGAAACCATTTGTAAAATTATATTGGCTAGATTTACTTGCAGTATTTCCCTTTTATTTAATCTCAAGTACATTCATATCAATAAAGTCGTTATTAGCTGTGGGAGAAGAAATTGGAGAGGGACAGAGAGTGTTGCATGAATTTTTGTTATTGAGAGAAGGAGAACTTGTCAAAGAAGCGCGTCTTATAAAAGAGACTGAATTATTGAAAGAATCGCGTCCCATTATGAGAGCTATTCGTAGTGTACAAAGATTTATGAGATTTGTAGCAGGATATGAATTGGAAAAAGGAGAAAAAATAACAGATAAAAAATAAAATGGTTTGATTCTTCTCCATCAACCTTTTAAATACATTTATTCTCTATATCAGTATGGAAATATTCCTTGATAGTGGAAAGTTAATATCTAAAGAAGAGTGGGAAGAAAAAATAGATATGATTAGAAAAAAAGTAGAATCTCTTCAAAATAACAAAAATATAAAAAATCACAAAAAGCTTAAGGAAGAGCTAAAGAAAAACATATTAGAAGCAGTTAAAAAAAGAATACCCAAATCACATTTTGGTGTTTTTTTATCTGGAGGGGTTGATTCTTCGTTTATCAGTTTATTATGTAAGAAAAACACAAACGATTTTACGTGTTATAATGTTGGATTCAAAGATGGAGATATGGACGAAGCTCCCGATTTTGTTGAAGCAAAAAAAGTTGCAGGAGATTTAGGATTAACATTAATTTCTAAGAGTTACAATATAGATGAAGCAGAAGAGATAATCAAAGAAGTTGTAGAGATATTACCAAATCAAGAAGTTAATACTGATTTTGTGGTTAAGGTAGGAGTTGCTTCTGTTGTTATTGCAGTTGATAAGATTGCTAATAGTGGAGAGGAAGATAATAATAATAACAATGAAGGAAAAATATTTTTCTCTGGATTAGGAAGTGAGGAGATATTTGCAGGGTATAAAAGACACGAAGATTCAAAAGATATTAATGAAGAATGTTGGAATGGATTGAAAAAAATGTGGGGGAGAGACTTAGTTAGAGACTGCACAGTTGGATCAAAGTTAGGAATGGATTTGAGAACTCCATTTTTGGATGAAAATGTTATTATAACAGCAATGCAGATTTCTGATAAAGAGAAAATTAAAGAAGATGTTAAGAAATATGTGTTAAGAGAGGTTGCTGAAGAGTTAGGATTACCAAAAGAATTTGCATGGAGAAAAAAATTAGGAGCACAGTACGGAAGCAGATTTGATAAAGCAATTCTGAAACTTGCAAAGAAAGAAAACATAAACTATAAAAGAGACTACCTCCTAAAGTTAGTAAATGGCATTAATTGATAAGATTTTCGACGGTCTGGGGAAAATTTATGAGAATAAAGTAGAGGAATTATTATTTAATATAGGAATTGCATTAATCATACTTCTTATTGGTTTTGTTATTGGGAAATTAGCTGGGAGAATTGTGACTAAATTCTTGCATGAATTTGAACTTAACAGGATTACTCAAACAGCCGGGATAAAGAGACCTTTTGAAGGATTAATTGGAAGTTTAGTTAGTTATATCATTTACTTTGCAACGATAATCATGGCTCTTAATCAGTTGAATATTACTTCAATTGTGTTGTATATAATATTAATAACTGTGATAGTTGTAATTGTAATCTCTTTTTTACTATCAATAAAAGATTTTTTACCAAACTTTTTTGCTGGATTATTCATTTATCGTCATGGTTTGATAAAAGAAGGAGATATGATAAAAGTTAATGAGACCTCTGGGAAAGTTATTCATATAAGCATGATAGAAACTCAATTAGAGACAAAAGAAGGAGATATTGTATTCATACCAAATTCTCTTCTCACGAAGAACAAAGTTATTAAGTTGAAAGGGAGGAAAAGTTAAAAGAGTTATATGTTAGTAAAGATAAATAATGCTTCTTACTATTGATGATTGAATATTCTGCTTAATAATCTTGATACAATATCTAGGAAATTATAAAATTATAATGAGGGCATTTGAGAATATTAATCAAAATAAACCTAAACACTCATACTTTCCAACAAACCAACTATACTCCAAATCTGACCACGAGAATAGGATTCTAGACTAGGATTATCAGATAAATCATCTAATATATTAAGTGCTTTGTGGATACTAACTTTTCTATCTTCTCCATTTTTTAATTCTTCAATAGCAGAATTTAAACATTCACGCACACTCTTAGAAGTTTCTGAATCTTCAGCTATCTCTTCAAGAGCTTCAATTACTTGGTTGATTTGATCCATCTCCCATATTCTCCATAACTTTCTTCTGTATTTCTATTTTTTTAACACTCATCTTTTCTTCCTGTGATTCTAAACTTTTAATACGAACCTCAATCATCTCTTTCTTAGAATTAAGATCTTTCTCTATCTCCTCACGAGGAGTTTCAATCATCAATCCCCCAACTATTCTATAAGCTTTATCTTTACCTTGAATTTCGTTAAGTGCAGATTCTATTTCATTAAGTTGTACTTGAAAATTTTGCTTTTGAGAAACAAGATGTGAAAGACTTTGTTCAAGTAGTTGAAGTTCTTGTATTTGTTGACTCATTTTATACTCTTCATTTTTTTGTAAATATTTCTTGTCTGTAAAACTGAATTTTTTATCGCTTTTAATGCTGTTTTGTCTTTCGCATACAATACAACTATATTCTTTTCAAAGATAACCCAAAACCTCGACTTTTTCAGATTTTCAAACTCCGTCATCAAAAGTTTAAGCTCATCTTTATCACTAATCTCAAAACGTTCAGTAATCATCTCGCTTTAACTTTAGTATTGATACTTCGGGGTTTGAATAAACTTCTAGCACCACAGTAAGGACATCTTATTTTTCTAGAGGTATACTCGTCAGAGACCTCTTTTCCGCATTCAAAACATTTGTATCTTGTCATTTTAAGGATAATATGCCTTTCCGGTAAATTTATGATTACATTTCTTGCATACAAAAATACCTTTAGCTAATCTTTTTACTGCAATCTTGTTACAGCTAGGACATTTGTGTAATTTTCTTTGTAGTTTTTCTACCTCAGAATAAATCTTTCTTAATTTCCTTCCGTATCTCGGACCAAATTTTCCTGCTAAGTTTGCCATTTTTGTATGCTCATGAGTGGGGCTACCCGGATTCGAACCGGGGTCATCTGGTCCCAAACCAGAAAGGATGGACCAAGCTACCCCACAGCCCCTTTTATAACTATTAAGAAAATAATGAATTGAGGGATTTATAAATGTTTAGTTTGGGTGTACTTAATAAGTCTGTAGTATAGAAAAAAATATATTTTAGTACCTTTTTCTAACTCTTGGTGTGGGGGACCAAGAGGTCCTAATGAAAAGCTGGAGACAAATAATAAGAGAAAAAGACAAAATCAT
>Ga0210057_1009230_pt1 | contig 11476 bp, 10 predicted proteins | sample CryGeyCG2114_010_2_FD_183968 | JGI IMG/M metagenome (GOLD analysis project Ga0210057, IMG submission 183968) | Groundwater microbial communities from aquifer - Crystal Geyser CG10_big_fil_rev_8/21/14_0.10 (SPAdes) (version 2) | ecosystem: Environmental > Aquatic > Deep subsurface > Groundwater ...
CCTCTGAAAAACGCCATCTGCCATATATTTATATAAAATAAATTAATAATAAAAAATTCACAAGCCTTACTTATTATAACTAAAAATTTCAAAAAAACAAGAAGGCTTTTCAAGCTTTAGAATTTATCTTACGGTTTGACAGTAAAAAAGTCAAGGGGAATACTATTAATCTGGATAAAAACTCGGCCACAACGCATGGAACGAAACTAAAAGGATTTCTTATTTATCAGCGAGGTCTATTAACAGCTCCTGCTCTAGTGATATTGTTTGCAACCCTAGCAACTTCTAGACCTTTTAAATATGCTTTTCTCATAGCTTCACGTCTTTTCAATGCTTCTGCCTTTGTAACAAATACAAACTTTCGTTCAAGTCCAAATTCACCCGACACCAATTCCTCGACCTGTACCATTCCTTTTGGTGCACTCTGTAATCCTTTTGGAGCAGCTTCTTCTATCATGATTTGTATCATACTACTACTACTACTTGTCAAGCGATTATTCGTCGTTCGCTTAAAATGTTACTAAAATTGAAACGTTGGCTCAAATAATTTTGTTACCCAAAATGTGTCATTCTCGCATAGGCGGGAATCCAGACTAGAATCACTATTCTATCAGTTTCAATCCCCTCGCATTCAATTTGGTAATAACTTTTTTACCAATTCGTTTTTCTAGTTTACGTTTGGCTGAACCGGCGATCGCGCCACCTTCTCTGGCGACTTTTTTATTTTCCTCAAAACTTTTTGGTTCGACTTTCTTTGAGATTTCAGTCGTTGAGACTTCGGCTAACATGTTCAGAACTAATTCAAGGTTGGTCATGTTATCCCGCAAGTTTTCTTTTTTAAGGTCTTTATATTTTTTATAATCTTTCGTTTTCATTCCCGCCCAAGCAAAAGTAATCTCATCGGTTAGACTAGCAAAATCAATACTGGTTTTTACTCCTCTATTTTCCCATTCATCAGTCAGTTCTTTTCTAATCTCTATACTTTTCAATCTCTGGTTAACCCAATTTTTAGAATATCCCCGTTTAAGATAAAACCTCATTGCCCGTTGAATTGCTTTTTCCGGATCTTCGGATTCTTCAATTCGCTCATAACCAACTTTCGCCAACCATAGTTTAAACGGTTCGGCATTTGGAGAAGGAATAGATTGAATAATTCTGAGCATAACTTCGGTATCAGCAACATCCGTTAAGTACTTTTTACCGTCGGAAGCCTCCATTTTCAGTTGGTGACATTTTGTCACCACCTCACTTCCCTCACTTCGTAAACGTTCTGATAGTTTATTCCAATATTTTCTTGCATTTGTACTATTACTTAGGATTTCTACCACATCCACCACAGAAAAATACCATTTCTCCTCTTTCTCATCCCAGTGCCTCCTGATTTTCTGTCCTTTAAAAATAGCAATTTTCTCCATAGTTTGATACGCTATTTTTACCATTTTTTATGAAGAAAAACAAAGGTAATTATTTTTATGCTAATAACGAATTTGTCTGATGTTTTACTTTTTTGCTTTATTAACTTTATACAAACCGTAAAGACTAAAAATAAAAAATGTCCCACTGGTAGGAATTAGAAAAAAATCTTTTCCAAATAATCCAAAAAATAAAAAAATTGAAGAAAAAATTAAAACTAACATGAATACCGAATAAAAAAAACGTACTCTGTTTTTAATAGAAAAACCATCAAATAATCTCATGTCTCTATCTGCTGTCAACATATTTATTTTTTCTTCTCTTCTTTTCTAATCTGTTGCCAAAGCATTAAAATAAAAGCTAATTTAGCAACAACTATTAAAAATGGAAAGGAATAAAAATTTGGTTGGTAATTAGGTATGTTATTTGTAAAAAATTCGACACTTCTATATATTGTCATTATTAAAATAATCCAAAACACAATTTGACTTCTTTGTAGTAAAGCTAAGCCTAATAAAAATTCAATTCCACCTGAAAACAAAACTTTTGATAAGTTTCCTGATTCTAATCCCGATACAATTATTAATAACGCAGAAATAAATAAAAAAATACTATTTGCCAACCACCAATCTTTCTTAATTTTCATATGAAATTAAAAATAATAATAATTAACCGATTTATTTTAGCATATATTTGAATTTTTTATTTGTCAAGTCTTCCCGCGTGCTTGCCTGCGCAAGCAGAAGCGGGAATCCAGACTAAACTTACCAATTTGGCGCGACCGCTCCAAGATTGTAATTATTTATCTTGTAAACGACCGCGATCAAGATAATATTTTTTTATTTGTTAAAATGTTTGCATGAGCGAGTACGTTTTGAATAAGGAACAGCAACAGGCAGTTAAATATAATAAAGGTCCCCTGCTCATTATTGCCGGAGCTGGAACTGGAAAAACTTCGGTGATTGTTGAAAAAATAAAATATCTGGTCAAAAAGAAATTGGCCAAGCCGGAACAAATTTTGGCACTGACCTTCACCGAAAAAGCTGCTTCAGAAATGGAAGAACGGGTTGACAAGGCTATGCCATATGGATATTTTCAAATGAATATTTCCACATTTCATGCCTTTGCCGATCAGATCTTAAAAGAAAATGGTTTTCAAATCGGCCTATCTCCTAGTTACAGATTGATGACCGAAGCGGAAACAATTATTTTTTTGAAACAAAATCTTTTTCTTTTTGAACTCAAGTACTTTAGACCCCTTGGTAATCCAAATAAATTTTTAGAGGCACTACTCCAGCATTTCTCACGTCTTAGAGACGAAGATATTTCACCTGAGGATTACATCAAATGGGCTATGAAAAAATCCTCCTTCGCTGAAGCTTCGGCGGACGAGGAAGAAAAATATCTTGAACTTGCCAAAGCCTATCAGTCCTATCAAAAACTAAAGATCAAAGAAGGATTGATGGACTTTGCTGACCTTGTGTATTATTTATTACAATTGCTTCAAAAACGACCAAATATCTTAAAACGTTACCAACTTCAATATCCATTTGTTTTGGTTGATGAATTTCAAGATACAAACATTTCACAATATCAGCTAATCAAGCTATTATCCCCGTCTAAAACAAATCCTAAATTGACTGTAGTCGGTGATGATTCACAAGCGATTTATAAATTCCGCGGAGCTTCAGTTTCCAATATTATTAATTTCATCAAGGATTACAAAAAAACCAAGCAAATTACTTTAAAAAATAATTACCGTTCCAATCAAACCATTCTTGACGTCGCCTATAAATTGATTAAAAATAATGATCCGGATACCTTAGAATTCAGACTCGGTATTTCAAAAAATTTAATTTCCACCAAACCCGTAGAGACGCAAAATTTTGCGTCTCTACAAAAATCACACATTAATTATCATTTAGCGGAAAACGTCGAAGACGAATCTGGTCATGTTGCCAAACAAATTTTAAAATTATCAAAAATTTACAAATATTCAGACTTTGCAATTTTAGTTCGCGCCAATAATCACTCTGAACCTTTTGTTAAATCTTTGATTCGCGCCGGAATCCCTTATCAGTTCTTGGGTCCTGGTACGCTTTACAAACAACCTGAGGTTAAAGACCTGATAGCCTATCTTAGATTGCTCTATAACTTGGAAGACTCCCCTTCTTTATTTCGTCTCTTATATATGGATATATATAGTCTTGATAAAAAAGATGTTTCCTTACTACTCACTTTTTCAAAAAAAATTAATCAATCGTTATTTCAAGCTATTGAGATTTATCTTTCATTCTTCGATGTATCGATACATCGAAGTGGATATGAAATTTATAAAAAATATTTACCATTATTAAAATCCGAAACAAAGCAAAAATTATTAGTAATTTATAAGATGATCGTCAAACATCTTGAACTTTTGAAAACAAACACGGCTGGCCAAATCCTTTATTATTTTTTGGAAGAATCTGACTTATTATTGACGTTAACAAACTATAAAAACGAAACACAAGAAAAAGTTGCCGTAAATATTTCTAATTTTTTTAATAAATTAAAAATGTTTGAGTCAGAACATGAAGATGCTTCCGTTTTTGCCGTTGTTGATTTTATCAACATGAGTATAGAAATGGGTGAATCACCCCTGATTGCCAAAACAGATATTGCGTCTTTTAATGCTGTAAATATTCTAACAGTCCACTCAGCTAAAGGGTTAGAATTTCCAATCGTTTTTTTAGTTAACTTAACTGAAGAACGTTTTCCTACCCGTCATAAAAAAGAAACTATTAGTATTCCGAATACATTGATTAAAGAAATTTTACCAACTGGCGATTATCATATTGAGGAAGAACGTCGTCTTTTTTATGTCGGACTAACTCGGGCAAAAGATCAAGTTTTTCTATCTTCTTCAAAATTTTATGGAGAAGGAAAACGAATCCGCAAAATCTCCCGATTTATTATTGAAACATTGGGTGAGGAATTTGTTAATAAAGAAACAGAATTGAAAAAAGAACAAAAATTCCAACTTTCGATATTTGATTTTAAACAAACAAAACAAGGGTCGGGAAACCCGACCCCTACAGATTACCAATTACCGATTACCAATAATTTCTCCTATTCCCAACTCAACTCCTACAAAATTTGTCCTCTTCAATATAAATATCTATATGTTTTGAAAATTCCCACCTTGCCAACGGCTTCAGCGTCATTTGGAACTACCATCCATAAAACTCTTCAAGATTTCTATAGTGATTTTCTTAAAAATAAAAAAGTGGACAAAAAAAGACTATTAGAACTTTATAAAAAATCCTGGATTCCAATTGGATATTCTTCAAAAGCCCATGAAGATAGAATGAAAAAAGAAGGAGAAAAAATGTTGAGAAATTATTTTGATAAATTTCACAGTTCAGATTTAAAAATTATTGGCTTGGAAAAATTATTTAAAATAAAAATTACCGAAGATATCTATTTTACAGGGAAGATTGATCGGATTGATGCGATAAATAAAAATGAAGTTGAAATCATTGATTATAAAACCGGTAAAAAACCAAGCGATCGAGAATTGACAAAGAGCTTACAGTTAACTATTTACGCCTTAGCAAGTCATGATAAAAATCTCTTTAATAAAAAACTCGAGGATATAAATTTAACTTTTTATTATCTCCAAACACCAGAAAAAATTACCCTCAAAAAAACCGAAGAAGAATTAATTGACACAAAAGATAGAATAATCGATATGGTTGGAGAAATCAGACAAAATATTTTTCCAGCTAACCCGGGTATCCACTGCGATTTCTGCCCTTACAAAATAATCTGTGAAGCCTGGCAATAACAAGCTGTAGTATAATACACTCATGACAAAACGACTTATTCAGACAAGATTTTTTCAAAGATTACTCGAAATTATCGTACCGGTTAGCTCCTGGTTTTTGATCACTCTTCCCCTATGGCTCTCACCTTTTCACCCGGCCCTAGTCGCTTATTTTATAATTGCTTTTGACCTTTATTTTTTTTCAAAATCCATGTCAACTGCTTATGCTTGTGTAGTCTCATATAATGAGATTCTTTTTCACAGCCAAATAAAATATTTTAAAAAATTGCAGAGTCAAAAAAACTATAGTCGCTTAAAGCATTTTATTATTATTCCTAATTATAAAGAACCCCTCCATAAATTAGAAGAAACTGTTCAAGAATTAATTAAAAATGATTATCCAATTAAAAAAAATTTGTACTTAATCCTTGCCTTTGAAAAACGCGAAATTGATGCATCAAAAAAAAGCCGGTATATTTCAAATAAGTATCAAAACTTTTTTAAAGAAATTATTTCTTACTACCATCCATTAAAGCAAGATGAAGAATCGGGAAAAGCCAGTAATCAAACATATGCCGCAAAAATTGTTGATAAGTATGTCATAAATAATAATTTAGATAGAAAAAATATTTTGATAACAATTTGTGACGCCGATAGTAAACTGCCAAAAAATTATTTTTCTTATCTAAGTTTTGAATACCTTAGAGACAAAGACCGTTTGTTTCATTTTTATTGGGCTCCGGTTCTTTTATATAATAATTTCTGGCAACTGCCTTTTTTCGTTCGAATGCAGGCAACTTTATCTTCAATCTTAAGACTGGCATTTCTATCACAAAAAGAAAACCTTATCCAAGTCTCGACTTACTCGACTAATCTTTGGTTACTTAAAAAAATAAATTTCTGGGATATAGATATTATTCCGGAAGACTGGCATGTATTTTTTCAAGCTTTTTTTACTTTTGGAGAAAAGGTACGGACAATTCCGCTTTTCACAATCGTAAATGGGGATGCCGTCTTTTCAGGTGGAACCATGAGAACTTTAGCCAACCGATATGAGCAAGAAAAACGTTGGGCTTGGGGGGTGACTGATGTTGGCTATGTTTTAAAAAAATTTTTTCTAACTCCTTATATTAGCACCTGGCAAAAACTTAAAAAAATAATATTTATTGCTGAAACTCATCTTTTTTGGCCTGTGTCATTTTTTATTTTGACAATCAGCGCTTCGATTCCACCTTTAATTAATCCTTCGTTTAAAAGAACTGTGCTCGGTTTATTATTACCAAAACTCTCAGCTTTGATTTTGACCTTGTCATCGGTCATGTTAATTTTGTATATTTATTTAGATATTAAACTTAGACAAAAAGTAAATATGAGAACAAGTGTTTCGAGTCTTCCTCTACTGATTGTTCAGTGGTATTTGTTGCCGGTGGTTTCTTTTTTCTTTTCCTCTCTCCCTGCCCTTGACGCTCACACTAGAATATTATTAGGAAAAAAGTTAAAATATAAAGTAACGGAGAAGGTATAATGAATTAATCTAATTAACCTAATTGATCTAATTGTTCTAAATAAATCCCAATTGCCCAAAATTGGACATCGGAAATTTTTTAGATTAATTAGAAATTAGTAATTAGAAATTTTTATGTTGGAATACCTATTTACTCGTACCCCTCTACTCTTCCTTACCCAGCCATTCTGGAGAGATGAAGCATTCTCATATTTTATGGCTAAAAAAAATATTATTGAAATGATTTTTTTAACAGCTAAAGATTTTAATCCTCCTTTATATTATTTTATTTTACATTTTTGGATAAACATTTTTGGAAGTTCGGAAATAGCCCTAAGAAGTTTATCTATTATCTTTTATTGGGGAACCATTTATGTTGCTTTTTTATTCCTGAACGACGTCTTTAAAATGAGACAGAAAAAAGCATTTTTTTATTTGATTTTATTTATTATTAATCCCCTATTGTTATATTACGCCTTTGAAGCTCGAATGTATTCAATGTTTGCTTTTTCTGCCAGCCTTTCTTACTTTTCTTTTTTTAAAAAAGATTCTCGACTTTATGTACTTGCAACGGTAGCTGGACTTTTTACTCACTACTTTATGTTATTGGTTGTTTTCAGTCAGTTATTTTTTTTAATAATTAATAAAATTAATATCGGATATATTAAAAAAAAGGTTATTTTTGTATCCTTATTAATTTTTTCTCCTTGGATGTTATTTTTCTTTAGTCAAAATCACTTAAAAAGCGCTTTTTGGTTAGCTAAACCTCATCTGAAAGATATGTTTGGGATATTAGGAATCGTCTATACCGGTAACGAAACTGCTTTTTACCCAGGCGATATAAAATTAAAAATGTTAAACAATGTGATTTATCTTTCTCTTGTTTTATTAGTAATTGTTGGTACCGGAATTTACCTCTATATCAAAAAATTTTCTAAAAAAGATCAAGTTGATTCTCAATTGCTTTTTATTTGGGGAGTAGGGATTTCTTCATTAGTCGGTCTGGTTTCGTTTATCAAGCCACTATATTTCCCCCGTTATTTAATATTTGCTAGTGTTGGTTTTTTGTTATTAATAATTTTTATTATAGAAAAAATAAATATTTATATACGTACTGTGCTTATTATTTTGCTGTTAGTATTAACTCTGAGTTACCAAAAATTACAGATAGAGTACCGAAAAAAAACTGACTTGAATAAAGTATTTAGAGAAATAGAGGTAATCGCGAATAAAAAAGATCTCATATACACCAATGATTTGGATTTTTTTACTGTTCAATATTATCTTAATAAAAATAAGGTTTATATATTTGGAAAAAGCTATGAAGATATCCCTGAGTACAACGGAAAAGTTCTTATTTCTAAAGAAAAAGTTGCCTCTAATCTCCCTTTTTACCCGCAAAAGGCCTTTATTTTAAATTCAAATGGACAATATACTATTCAGGCAATGTATTAAAAAATGAAAACTGAAACAACAACAATTAATGCTAAGTCATTGGCAGTCTACCAAAATGCTATTATTAGTCTTGACTTAGGATACCTCTAAAATCTACGCACAAAATCTTCAAAAACGGGGCACTAATGTATTTTTAAACATTTTGTGGATAACTATAAAAGTTAAGGATTTTGGGGCACTAAATGTCCTAAGTCAGGAGCTCTGAAACGGGAATTTGGCAAATTGGGCTTTATCTCCAAGTTCTCTTTCAATTCTCATCAGCTGATTATATTTCGCGGTTCGTTCTCCGCGAGCCGGCGCACCGGTCTTTATCTGTCCGGTTCCCATCGCCACGACAAAATCAGCCATAAAAGCGTCTTCCGTCTCAGCAGATCGGTGAGACACAATTGCCGTCATTCCAGCCTTGCGGGACATCAAAACGGCGTCAATCGTTTCGGTCAAAGTCCCGATCTGATTTAATTTTATAAGAATTGAATTACATGTCTTTTCATTAATCCCTTTTTGAAGACGTTTTATGTTGGTAACAAATAAATCATCACCCATTACCTGCATTTTTGCTTCTGTTTTTGAATATAATTTTTTAAATCCACTCCAATCATCTTGGTCAAACATATCTTCCATAGAAACAATCGGATATTTTTTCCAAAGACTTAAATAAAATTCTGTTAACTCATCAGTTGACAATGATCTTCCTTCTTTTTTGAACTGATATTTACCATCTTTGAAAAACTCTGAAGCGGCAGGATCTATTCCAAAACAAATATCTTTTCCAAGCTCATATCCTGCACTATTGATTGCTTCACTCATTAATTCCAACGGCTCTTCATTATTTTTTGTCATTGAAGGTGCAAATCCGCCCTCATCTCCCACAGTTATTGAATATCCCTTTTTCTTGATGATATTCTTGAGATTAGCGTATACTTCAGCATTCATACGTATCGCTTCAACAACTGATGGAGCGCCAATTGGAAAAAGCATATATTCCTGAATGTCTGTTGCCCAGTTTGCATGCTTCCCGCCATTCATAACATTCATTTCAGGAATTGGCATGATGTAAGTTCCATTAAAGTCAGGATTAAACTTGGAAAGATATTGATAGAGCGGTTTTTTTTCGCTCGCGGCCTCCGCTCTTGCAACACTCAAAGAAACGGAAAGAATTGCGTTGGCTCCAAGATTAGCTTTATTTTCTGTCCCGTCAAGTTCAATCATCGTTTGGTCCAATTTTTTATGATCTTCTGCATCAAGCCCGGCAACGGCAGATAAAATTTTTGTGTTTACATTTTCAACCGCTTTCAAAACTCCTGATCCATTAAATCGCTTTGGATCGCTATCCCGTAGTTCAACCGCTTCATATTTTCCGGTTGAAGCACCTGACGGAATGGCCGCCCAACCGATCGAGCCGTCTTCCAATGTTGTCACACATTCAATAGTCGGATTACCCCGGCTATCTAAAATTTCTTGGGCTAAGAGAGACTTGATTTTCATAATTGAAATGAAAAATAACGGATAATAGATATTTTATCATTTTTCTATTATTTTTTATATATTTCGTGAGTTCCTATATTTACAAAAACCACTTTATTCTTACTTAAGAATTCAAAAATAATCCTGTACGAATGAGTTATTGAAAAAGAATAATACTGATTCAGTTTTCCAGTTAATTTATGAGTTTTTAAAGTTGAGTGAAATGGGTTAATAGTAAATAGTGATTGTTTGATTGTTAAAGCTTCGATTACTTCTAAAGGAATTTTATTAATTGATTTTTTAAACCTTTGAGAAAAATATATCTCAGTCATTATTTTCTTCTTTTGAGGTTTTCCAAAGATCATAAAACGATCCCTCTAATTTTATTAACTTGCCTTCTTTTTTTGATTTTTCGGTATCTTTTATCGCTTCAACGGTATCTGCCCATTCCCATTCAGTTTGAATTTTCTTCAACCTTTCATATTCATTGATTCCAACTATCACACCAGTTGGTTTGTTGTTTTTAACAATAAAATAGGGTTGGGTAGAATCTTTAAGCATCCGAAGGATCTTTCCAGATTTTCTCTGCAGGTCTGAGGCGGAGATCAATTCTGGAACCAGTGAATAGGTAAACTCTTTAATTTTTTTAGTAATTTTTTTCATATGTCAAGATAATAACATATGTATTATTATATGTCAAATCTTACATAATTTATGAATATTTGGTTGCCCAGCCTCGATTTCTATCGTCCCACTTGCCTGCTATTGACCTAAGTTGGGAGACTTGGATTCGAACCAAGATATTCAGATTCAGAGTCTGAAATCCTACCATTAGATGATCTCCCATTAAAATCTCAGTAATATTCTACCAAATGTTAAACAGTTAAACTGTTAAAACTTAAACAGTTAAAAAAACTTTTAAAACCTAAACGTTAAATAGTTTTTCTAACATTAGAAATTATTTTTGAAAGAATCATTCCAATCTGTTTAGCCTCATCCCAAAGATTTGTAATCTCAGCTTTTAAATAGTTGTCTGTTTTATTTAATAATCTTAACCAGTATTGAGTTTCCCCGAGTTTCCCAAATTAGTACGTAACGTTTAATTTTTGCAATAAAGTTTTTAATTGTGTGGATAAGTAAGTGGGAATATTTATAATCTGTCCGGTAGCTTCATCCTTTATTTTTACATCCACGGCAGTTTTCATAATTTTAAGTACTCTTTGTAAAGATGATTTAGACTTTAATTCTATATACTCTCCAACAGCAAGAGCCATAAAACAAATTAATATATGAGCTTTAATCGTTTTCTCTTTTCGATGATAGATTGGCCTAGTTTTTAAATCGGATTTTGCCATACGAAATGCTTTTTCAACATTCCAGAGATTGTGATACAGCCTGATAACTGTTTTGTTATCAATATCATCAAGATTGGTGTAATATCCCTTTATTCCAAGAAGTATCGTATTTTTTTCAATTAATCCTTTATTTATTTCTACTTTCGTTTTATCTGAATTTTTTAAAAACTTGATTCTTTTAGTTACTTTCTCAGGAGTAGCTAAATATTTTTCTGCCTTAGTAATTTGAGAGTCCATCTCATATTTATTTTTCAAATATCTCTTCTGAGAGAAATCGCAGATAAGGTGACCATATTTTGTTTTTTCTTTGCATATTGCTCCATCAATACCATAAACTTTATGGCTGATTGTTTTCATCAGTTTGAATGGTAAATTACTTATTCTGGCGCCTACAATGTAATTTAAATTATTATCTTTTAGGCTTTGAATATTTTCTTTACTAATCATAGCGGCGTCCGCTACAACGGTCAGATTATC
>Ga0210057_1009231_pt1 | contig 11475 bp, 12 predicted proteins | sample CryGeyCG2114_010_2_FD_183968 | JGI IMG/M metagenome (GOLD analysis project Ga0210057, IMG submission 183968) | Groundwater microbial communities from aquifer - Crystal Geyser CG10_big_fil_rev_8/21/14_0.10 (SPAdes) (version 2) | ecosystem: Environmental > Aquatic > Deep subsurface > Groundwater ...
GATATCTTAAAGCACTTTCGTAGACCTTGATAAATCCCCTAAGTCCTCGATATTTAGACTGTATTCGCATAAAAAACACTCCCCGGTCAGTTCACCAGAGAGTGCAATATGTATGTGAGCTTAGGCACTGGCATTGAAACCTTTGCGTATTTCGCCGTTTGCCCTTTCCAATTACGCTACGGGAATGACAGTATTTGCACTTTTTTTAAATGGCATAGTTAATTTAGGTTAATAATTCACCTTAAGTATGCCATTATCTAATCATTTTAAGCACCCGTTTTAAGTATTAACTCGAATTATTAAATCTTTTCAAATTCCACTCTCCTCGGCACGGCTTTTATACTTGGCAGGCTAATTATGCTTAAAATCATCTTTATGATGATGTTGGTGTAAATAATTTGGAGCACCACCGGCCACGGTAAGGCGCCGGCAAAAGCTATGAGGCTAAAAATAAAACTATCGACAACCAGAGCGACGGAGTTTGAAAACAACACAGCCACGATGTCGTTAAATTTTTTATAAGAGAGGCTGAATATTTCCGTGTCTATAAGTTCGGAAATTACCTGGGCAATTACGCTGGCAATAACTATGCGCCATACGGGTAGTAAGATGTTTTGATAAGCATCTTGAAACGGCCATGATGGGTCCGGCGTCATTTTGCCAATAAGCCAAAAAAGCAGAATCATAAGCAAATTCAAAATCGCGGCCGTAATTACAACCTGGCGCGCGATTTTTTTTCCTAAAGTTTTATGCACGAAGTCACGGACCGTAAAAGTGAGCGGGTAAATTACCGTGCCGCCGTCTATGGCCCAGCCTAAAACAGGCAATACGGCTATTTTGGTGGAAAGAACATTTGCGATAAGTTGAAAAGCGACGTAAGCGGAAGCGGCTATGGGGCCCCAAGCAAAAAAGCTCTGTTTTATTTTGGACATATTACTAAATTTATTAGCTTAAGAACTTCAAAAGTTTAATCGGAATTCCGGTAATGATGGTAAAAATAGTTTTTGCCTGCGGCGGTTGTTTGCCTTTGGCCAAACCAATGTAAAGCGCGCTGTTAATTAACCCTACGTGGCTGAAAGCCTGCGGGAAGTTTCCCAATTGCCTATGGGTGTTAATATCAATTTCTTCCGCAAACAGGCCTAAAGGGCTAATGTATTTTAGCAGTTGTAAATATAATTTTTCCGCTTTTTCAACTCTGTCGGACAAGGCAAGCGCGTCTATAAGCCAAAATGTGCAAAGTACGAATAAGCCTTCGCTGCCGGACAAACCGTCGTTTGATTTGTATCTATAAACCAAATTATTTTTTGCCAGATGTTCAAGCGAAGCTTTAATTGTTCCGCGGACTTTCGGGTCGTCAAAGGGCAAAAATCCAACTAAAGGGATAAGTAAATTAGCGGCGTCTAAAGCTTCGCTGCCGAAGGCTTGGACAAAGCTGTCCTGTTTTTTGCTGAATCCTTTTTGTAAAACCGTGCCATGGATTTTGTTTTTTATTTTTCGCCAGCGCTCCAGAGGGGCCGGAAAATCTTTTTTTTCCGCTATTTTTATTGCTCTGTCCAGGGCAACCCAACACATAACCTTAGAATAAACAAAGTGCCTGTTGCGTCCCCTAATTTCCCATATACCGGCGTCTGTCGTGTTCCAAACGTTGCAAACATGATCCGTAATTTTTTTCAATAAATCCCATTCATTTTGTGAAATTTTTTCTCCCGACAGGCTAATTTCGTACGCCATGCTTAGCAGTTCTCCATAAACGTCGTGTTGTTTTTGTTTGGCGGCCGCGTTACCGATTCTCACCGGTTTGGAGTTTTTGTAGCCCGACAAATGCCTCAAATTCGTTTCTTTCGCGTCTTTTTCCCCGTGCATTCCGTAAAGAATTTGCAGATCTTGGATTTTGATTCCTTTATACAATCTTTTAAACCAGTTAAAAAGTTCGCGCGCTTCTTTTTTATGTCCCAGGTTGAACATGGCCTGGGCGGTGAATACCGAGTCTCTAATCCAGTTGAAACGATAATCCCAGTTTCTAGATCCGCCAATGTTTTCTGGCAGCGAAGAGGTGGCCGCGGCGGCAATACTGCCGGTCTCGCCATGGGTCAAAAGTTTTAAAACTAGCCCAGATCTGACCACGTGTTCGTGCCAGGGGTCGTTAAATATGCAAGAACGACGATCGCATTTATGCGCCCATTTTTGCCAGTAACTAACGGTACTTTTAAATTCTTTTTCCAAAGTTTTTTGGGTAAATGCCGCCCGGCTGCCGTATTGCATGACCAGCCATAAATTTTCTCCCTGGCCTAGAGTAAAATGGGTTTTTGCTTCTTTGTCGACTATTTCAAAGGGGGAAGCGCAATCTAAATAAATTTTTTTATCCCTGTATTCCGCGGCAACGCCGGTTTCAGTAAGCTTTATCCGCGGTTTTATTTTTGCGTAGTTAAACCTGGGCTGAAAGGAAGCCGTAAACGAGACGACTCCTTCGCCGCATTCAATTTTTCTAAAAAGTATTTGGTGTTTATGCCATGCCGTATTTTTTTTAAAAGGAGGCATAAAATCTGTTACAACCGCTCGGCCGGTTTCTGTCTCAAAAAAAGTTTGAAGAACGTTAGTATTTTTAATATACCTCTGAAAAGATTTGAATTTTTTTTTTGGCTGTACCCCGAAATAGCCGCCCCTTTCCTTGTCCAAAATTTTGGCAAAAACGCTTTCCGATTCCATATGCGGAAGGCACATCCAGTCCACAGAACCTTCGTTGGAAATTAGAGCGCATGTTTCCATATTGCCTATGATTCCGTAGTCTTCCAAATTTTTGTATCCCAAGCCTCTCTTGTCATCCGGGGAGATTGAGCGAAATATTTTTTTGGCAAAATAAAAATAATCAGGCATTGTTTAAGTAATTATTGTCCGAAGAATCAGTATAAAAATTTTATGCGGATTTCAAATTTATTTGTTTTTTTGAAATTCCAGGCAGGCGGAATTTATACAGTACCTTTTGCCCCCGTTGTTTTTCGGACCGTCATTAAATACATGCCCTAGGTGGCTGCCGCAGTTTTCGCATAATACTTCGGTGCGGCGCATCCCTTGGCTGCCGTCGTCTTGCAGTATAATATGCTCTAAATTCGCGGGATCTGTAAAACTAGGCCAGCCGGTGCCGGAGTCAAACTTGGCACTGCTACTGAACAAAGTTTGTCCGCAGGCCGCGCATGTGTACATACCCTGCTCTTTGTTATTTAGGTACTTGCCGCTAAAAGGCGCTTCTGTGCCTTTCTCGCGCAGTATTTTGTACTGCTCGGATGTAAGTTTTTTTTTGAGTTCTTGTTCGCCTAATTTCATTAGTTAAAGTTAATGTAATCTCGGTTTATTTTGAAAAGTGCCCTCTCCCCGCTTTTTTTGCTCTATAAAGCGCTTCATCTGCTTTTTTTGTAGCTTTGTCAAGCGTCTCTTCTTTCATAGAATATTCTGCCACTCCTCCGCTCGTTTCAACATCGAGATGGATGAGTTGGCTTTTCCCGTTCTTATCCATTTCCAAATCTAACGGAAAAGTTATACCCGATTCTTTCCCTTTTTCCGTTTTGGTTTTGAATTTAAATTTTTCTAATATTTGATTCGGTGTTGCTCCCGGAAAATAAACGATAAATTCATCTCCGCCCCACCTTGCAACTATATCGGTATCTCTAGTATTCTCAGTTAGATATTTAGCTATGGCCTTAATGACCTCGTCTCCCGCCATGTGGCCATAGGTATCATTTATTAATTTAAAACCGTCGCCATCTACAAATAAGAGTGATCCTTTTTGGTCGGATTCTCTTTGTATGCCCTCCAGCGCCATCTTAAAGCCTCTGCCATTCAAGATGCCTGTTTTTTCATCTAACAAAGTTTTTCTCGCTCTTTTTTCGGCTTCTTCAATTTTTTCTTCCGATGTTCGTATAACTCCAGCGTAATGTTTTATAAGTGCCGAAGCTACTTTTCCCTGCCTGAAAAGTTCTGTATTTTGTTCGGTTAATTTTTCATTCGTTTCTCTCATTTTGCCGGCCGCAGATAAAGCCTTCGCCATTTGCTTCTCTATTTCTGGCGTAATTCCGGGAGCGCTGTTTAAAAATTCTTCTACCAAAGCTTGTTGCTCCGGTCTTCTTCTGTTCATTGATTTAAAATTAATAGTTTAGTTTTTCGCCCACCACTTTTTAAGCGGAGGCAATGTTAATGTTGAAAAAACGTAGGCGCCGGCAGGGATTAAAGCTTTCAGGAAAGCATCTTTTTCACCAATCCAAACCAGCCAGATAGCCGCGGCAGCGTAAGTAATCAGCGCGATGAATGACCTTCTCGTCCAGCTTTGCTCCCAAGCCTTGTCCGCTTCTACTTTCTGGTTTCTTTCCTTGATATTTTGAATTTCCCGGTCAATGTCCATAAAATTATTTTAGCATTTTTATCCAATGTTTAAAAGGTTATTATTTTATGCTAAAATTAGTTAAATATTATTATTTTGAAATATGCCCCAAAAAGTTAAACATTCTACAGCCGACCTCCATAGTCATTTGGGTAGCGCCGTGCATCCGTCCATTTTGTGGGCTATTGCCCATAGACAGGGGATTAAATTGCCTTCCAAAGACTATTGGGATTTTGAGGATATGATTACCATGACTGGCGGCGAAAAGAATAAGGGCCTTAAAGAAATGGATAAAAACTTTTTTCATTGGACAGAATTAATTCAGTCTTCTCCCGAAGCCATTGAAGAGTCGGTTAAAGGCACCATTGCCGGAGGTTACCGGAAAAGCAACATTGTAGTGCATGAGCTTAGATTTAATCCCATGAAAAGAAACAGGGGAGGAGAGAGGGACCTTGACCATATTATTATGTCCGCAATTTGGGGGGCGGAAAAAGCTATGCTGGAATTCCCGCAGGTAAAGGCGGGAATAATTTTAATGATGGGGCGGAGTTTGTTATACAAACAAAATGAAATAATTTTAAATAAAGCCATTAAGTATAAAAAGGCCGGGATTATCGGCATTGACGTGGCAGATCCGCAAAATAAAAATTTTTCCATGGAAAAGCACGCGGCGCTTTTTGCTAAAGCGCGCAAGGCCGGCTTGGGAATTACCGTTCATACCGGGGAAGAGGGAAGCCTAAATGAGCTTAGGTTTGTTGTAAATAAAATAAAACCGGATAGGATTGGTCACGGAATTATGGCGGCAAGGGATAAAAAATTAATGGCTGATATTGTGGCAAACAGCATTACCTTGGAAATTTGCCCGACCTCCAACCTTAGAAACAGCGTGGTAAAAAATGTTGCCGGCCTAAAAACCATCATAAAAACTTTTTTAAGGCACCGTGTAAAGTTCGCTGTTTGCACGGACGGCCCGGAAATGTACAAGACCAATATTGCTAAGGAACAGGAATTTATTTTAAAGAACCGCATTATGAATCAAAAAGAAATTGACCAAGCTACCAAGTGGGCGTTTGAAGCGAGTTTTATCCGCTGATACGCCGATCGGCGCAGATTACATAGTTGCACTTCCGCACGGCCGTGCGGAAGTGCAACTTATTATATACTAGGAAATTCCGTCCGGAAGCCAAGGCAGAAGCATCGGGTAATAATTAGAACATCGCCGGAGGCCGGGGATGAATTAATCCCGGAGTGAAGCGGATGCGGTTGCGGACATTATCAAATAATCGATATCTAATAAACTTCGCTGTCCGCCGCCAAAAAACTCCGGGCTTAAGCAGGGGGGCCAATTTTATTTATATTTTTTCCTCTCGGCCGATCCGCCAACTGGCGGGGAGTTGAGGTATCTGTTGAGTTATATAATATCAACGGATAAGGGATTATCTATTTGCCGACATCTGCCTGCCGTCAGGCAGAGACAGACTAAAATTCGCCAGGTATGAAGTGGTTGTTTTAAAATTGGTATAAAGTCTTTAGTTTTTCCAGCCAATTTTTGTTTGAAGTAAGAAGAATAATGCCAAAGAACAAAGGAACAAACGCAGTTAATTGCCAGTTTGTCGGAATTTCTTTAAGAATTAAAAATGCAAAAAATAAAGTAAAAAGAGGCTCTATGCCGGTTAAAGAGATTGCTTTTGTAACAGGGATTCTATGAATAGCTTCCAGCCATAAAATTTTAGAAAATCCTAAGAGTAAAATTCCATTTATTAGTATAAACCAAATAGAATCATTTAGCCCTGAAATAGTAATTGTTTCGCCAAAGAATTTGGCTATAATCAAAATTATGGGAAAAGTTATAACGCTTCTTATAAGCATCATGGCTTCGCTGCTTATTTTTTTTCTGGCTTTTTGTTGAAAGTGATTTCCAATAGGCGCAAACGCCATAGCAATAAAAATTAAAGCATCTCCTTTATTAAACTCCGTAAACCCCGGAAGCAAAATTATTAGCGCACCCAATAACATTAGTATGGCTCCTAAAAGCTGTTGGCGGGAAATGCATTCTTTTCTAAAAATGTTAAAAAATAAAAATGAAAAAAATATTTCCATTAAGGCTATTATGCTCGCGTTGCCGGCAGTGGTGTATTTGAGTCCGAAAAAGAATAAACCATAAAGAAAAATTCCAATGAACAGTGTAGCCATTAAGACGTCGAACATGGCAGTTTTATGTTTGAGTTCGCGCCATTTATGCTTAACAGTTACCCATACAGTAAAAAATACCGAAGCTAGCGCTGTGCTCCATGCTAAAGAAGTCAGAGGGGAAAGAGAAGAGTAGCTAAGAATTGTTATAATGGGGAAAAGCGACCAAAGTATACCTTGGGAGAAGATTGCTATTTCACCTTTTCTGGTTTCTGAAAGTGGCATAAGTCAATTATAGCAGAACAGTTGAATATTTACGGCTTTTGGCGCAGAATAAGATTGAAATAAGATATAGGTGAAATTGTATTAACAATAGGGATAATGGAGCTTTCCGACGAACAATTAGTGGAGAAGACGCAAAAAGGGGATGTGGAAAGCTTCCGGTTTTTAGTTGAGAGGTATAAGCCCAAATTGACGCGCTACGGTTCGCGGCTGTTGTTTAATAAGGCGGATTTGGAGGACGTTGTCCAGGAAATATTTATAAAATGCTACAGAAACATAAAAAGTTTTGATGTCTCGCGGAAATTTTCCTCCTGGGTATACCGCATTGCCCATAACGAATTCATTAACCATGGCAAAAAGTTTTCCCGGCAGTTGATAGATTATTTTGACTTTGAAGTTTTATTGCCGAAACAGGCGGCGCCCGATAATCCGCAGGAAGATTTTGACAGAAAGCAACTAAAAGAAATATTGGAAAAATCTCTTGCCAAACTGGACGCCAAATACCGGGAAGCTTTGGTGCTTTACTATCTTGAAGGATTAGACTATAAAGAAATTGCGGAAATTTTGCGCGTGCCGACGGGTACTGTGGGTATACGAATTATGCGTGGTAAAAAACAGCTTAAACAATATTTAGAGCCGACAACATGAGTTCAGACGATTTAAAAAATATTATAGACAAAATTAAGGAAGGCGAAGTAAAAATGCGCCCTAAGTCTTATTTTGCGGCCAAAACCATTCTTATGGTCGTGGGCTTGGTTTTGGCTATTTTAGTGGCGCTGTTTTTGTCCAGTTATGTATTTTTTCACCTTAAAGCAAGCGGCGCTTTCGGGCTGGCCGGTTTTGGTTTAGACGGAACTAAAGATTTGCTGCTGTCTTTGCCTTGGTTGATTTTGTTTGTAGTGCTGGTATTTGTGGCGCTGCTTTTGTGGTTTGCGGAGCATTATCCAATCGCTTACAGGAATCCGCTTTTGTACTCCGTCTTGGGTATTTTGCTTATTGTGTTGGTTGGCGGATATGCCGTTGCCAATACCCCTTTGCATCCTTACTTTTTTAAAGTTTTTGCACCGCCTCAAAAAGCAGGGCTAATGCATATGTTTTATGCCCGGCCTAAGCGCGTGCCGCCTAGAAATGGCCTGGTTGGGCATTTGAAGGAAATCGGACAAGGTTATTATTTAATTATCAACCCAAACGGCGCGCAGTTTAAAATTGTCATAAATAATGACACAAATTTTGTTCCCGAAGAAGTGGATTTTGAGATCGGGGATGTTGTACTTATTCACGGAAAAATAAGCGGCAGGGAAGTGGAGGCTTGGGGAATAAGTAAAATAAATCCCGGCGGACCCAGCATTTATTTTTTAGGCGACCATTAAAGTTTTAGAGATTAATGAAAGACTGGTGAAATAAATTTCGGCCTGTTTTGTAATAACAAGTGAGACCTAAAAAGCTAGTTATTTTTGGACTCAGACTTCGCCGATACGTGCCTCCGGAGGCCTCAAAAGCGAAGCAAAGGAAAGCGAATAGACGAAGCAAAAGAGAATTAAAAAAAGTTTATGAAAGAAAATAACCAAAAAAGTTCAAAATTGGCGTTAAATAGTGAGCCTAACCGGACAAATAAGTATCTCAAATATGCCATTCTGCCGGCATTTGCCTTTGCCTTAATTGGCGCGGGTACGGCTTCGGCTAACGGCTGGGGCATGTTTGGGGGAAACAATGCCAGTCCTGAAGAAGTTGCCCAATCAGCACAGGACAGATTTCAGCATGAAGCGGAGTTATTGGGACTTAGCGTGGACAAGGTTAAAGCCGGTTGGGCTCAGGGAGAAACTCTTTTTCAGATAGCCGAAGAAAACGGTATTACCCCGGAGCAGCTTCAGGAAAAAATGCAGGCAGAAAGACAGCAGAGAATGCAGGAGCATCTGCAGGCCTTGGTGGACAGCGGCGTTATAACACAGCAGCAAGCCGACCAAAGACAGGAGTTTATGCGACAGCAACAACAGAACGGACGGGGATTCGGCCATTATGGCAAGCGCGGTATGATGAAGCCGTTCTAAAATTTATGAGCCTTTTGAGCCAACTTTAAAATTTAAAAGCTCTCTAGTTTAAGGAAAAAGCCTTAGAAGAGAGCTTTTGATTTTTTTATTCTATACCAGTTGATATTTTTTTATTATATGTTAAAATGTAAAGTATAGTTTACCCCTGCACCGAGAGTCTTAATATGTCAAATAATTTTTGATGGTATTTGCTCTAATTATGTTTAAATTAGACAATCTTATTTAAGGCCATTGGTGTGGAGGTTTGCATCATTAAATAAAGGAGATCCAATCTATGGACGAAGACAATACGCAAAATGCCTCAAGTGGAGGCAGTAAATCCGCTTTATGGATAGTTTTAATAGTAATAGTAATTGGTCTTATAGCTTACTTTGCGCTGGCCGGAAACGATAACAAACAGCAGGCCGGGGAGAACGAGAGCCAAAGCCAAGAAATGATGGATGACGGTTCTATGACGGAAGAAGAAGTTATGAAGGAAGACGGAGATACAATAACGGACGGCGATGGTGCAATGATGGACGAAGGCGATGCCATGACCCCGAACGAATCGCAGGACGATTCAACGGGGCAAGTGGGCGAGGTAAAAACCTTTACCCTTGAAGCCGGAATGTTTTATTTTTCGCCAAAAGAAATCCGCGTAAGAAAAGGCGATAGAGTTAAAATTGTGTTAAACAACGTGGAAGGGTTTCATGACTTTGTAATTGATGAATTTAACGCGTCCACGCCGCAAATTCAGGCGCCGAATACTGCGGAAGTGGAGTTTGTGGCGGACAAAGCAGGCACCTTTGAATTTTATTGCAGCGTGGGCAACCACCGAGCCATGGGCATGGTTGGCACTTTTATTGTAGAGGAATAAAAAGACAATAAAGGGCACCTTAGCGGTGCCTTTTATTTTTTAGTAAGTAGATTAGTGAGGGCAATGCTAAAACCAATTGATCGGTTTTTGAATTCCATAACTATGTATCGCCTGATGCTTTTAGGCTTGGCGGTTTTGTCGGTAATTGCGGTAATTTTGGCTTTTGCTGGGGTTTTGCGGTACAGCGCTTTGGGCATGGTATTAGGCGTTTTTGTTTTGCTGGTTATCTGCCAAGGTTCCAACAAATTGCTGGCGATGGTTGTTAAAGCACCGGCCAACAGGGAGTCCGCTTACATTACGGCCCTGATACTTTTTTTGATTATGCCGCCGGCGCAAACCGCCCGGGGGATTTTGGTTTTGGTTTTGGCCGGGCTTTTGGCCATGGCCTCTAAGTACGTTTTGGCAATTAGGGGCAAACACCTGTTTAACCCGGCCGCGGTTTCAGCGCTTGTGTTGGCTCTTTTGGGAATCGGCGCCGCTAGCTGGTGGGTTGGCGTGGGAAACTGGATTATGTTCGGCGCGGTCACGATTTTTGGCCTTTTGATGGTAAGGAAACTTCGCAAGTTTTCCATGTTTTTTGCTTTTTTTATAACGGTTTGTCTGGCCATAGTAATTAACGGCGCCAAAACCGGCATGGAACCGGGGGCTGTTGTAAAAAATATTTTTTTGTGGTGGCCGATTATGTTTTTCGCAGCCGTAATGTTCACAGAGCCCCTAACCACGCCCCCTTCCAGGCGTCTGCAAATTGTTTACGGCGTTTTGGTCGGGCTGCTGTTTGCTTTGCCTTATAAGCTCGGGCCGTTTTATTCCATTCCGGAATTTGCGCTCATTGCCGGGAACCTGTTTTCCTATTTGGTGAGTCCTAAAATAAGGCTCAAGCTTAAACTTAAGCAAAAGCTGGAAATCGGCCGCGGAATTTTTGAGTTTGTATTTTTGCCGAACCGCGCTTTGGCCTTCGCGCCCGGGCAATATTTGGAGTGGACATTGCCGCACCAAAAGCCTGACAGCAGAGGTAACCGCCGATATTTTACTGTGGCTTCTTCGCCGACGGAGAGGGAGTTGCGCATTGGCGTTAAAATTCCCGAAAAAGCGAGCAGCTTTAAATCCGCGTTAAAAAATCTTAAGGCGGGCGACGGTTTGGTCGCCGGTCAGCTCGCGGGCGACTTTGTTTTGCCTAAAGACAAAACCCAAAAAATCGCGGGAGTTGCGGGGGGCATTGGAATAACGCCTTTTCGGAGTATGGTTAAGCACATGCTGGACAAGGGGGAGAAACGGGATTTCACGATTTTTTACACCTGCTCCGACCCTTCTGAATTTGTTTTTAAGGATATATTTGAACAGGCAAAAAGTTTGGGAGTTAAGGTCTTTTATGTTATTACCGAGCCAAAAAACGCGCCTGCAAATTGGGCGGGTCTTACGGGCTTTTTAAGCGCCGAAAAAGTTAAAGCCGCTTGCCCGGACTTTGTGGAGCGCAGATTTTTTCTTTCCGGCCCCAACGTTATGGTGGACGCGTATAAAAAACTGCTAACCGGGATGGGCGTTTCCCGCGGAAACATTATAACCGACTATTTCCCGGGTTATTAAAAAAATCATTGGACGCCTGGGTAGAAGAGAATTTAAAGTAACCTAGAAAACCATCAAAATCCTAAAAGGCTCAACCTGCCTAAGCTCACATACATATTGCACTCTCTGGTGAACTGACCGGGGAGTGTTTTTTATGCGAATACAGTCTAAATATCGAGGACTTAGGGGATTTATCAAGGTCTACGAAAGTGCTTTAAGATATC
>Ga0210057_1009233_pt1 | contig 11474 bp, 12 predicted proteins | sample CryGeyCG2114_010_2_FD_183968 | JGI IMG/M metagenome (GOLD analysis project Ga0210057, IMG submission 183968) | Groundwater microbial communities from aquifer - Crystal Geyser CG10_big_fil_rev_8/21/14_0.10 (SPAdes) (version 2) | ecosystem: Environmental > Aquatic > Deep subsurface > Groundwater ...
GTTTTTTCAACTTACCTGTCTCTTGCGCGTGAGCAACAAAATCTTCCTGTGTTCTCGTATCTATCTGTCCAACGGATTGTTCAAACGCATCGTGATCTGTCTTATTTGATGCAACACGTGTTATCACCCCACTCACTTTTTGATCCAATTCCATAAATTGTTCTTGCGTGACTGCATTGTCTTTAATGGCAATAACAACTTCAAGAACCTCGTCAATATCTTGCTTCGTTGCCATCTTTTCCTCTATATCAGAAACCTTTGTCTTCAAATCTGAAAGACCAGTCTTGAGACTTGTCACATCTGTCTTAAGACTTGTCACATCTGACTTGAGACCTTTCAATTCTGAAAGGATTTGGTCAAATTGTTGATTCTCTTGTTCCATATAAGTTGAGTATACGCTCGGAAAAAAAACAAGTCAAATGTGATCAATCATTCGAAATATCTACAACCCACCCCTATTTCTAATTTCAAATTTTTAAGGGAACACTTATGATCGCAGAGTGCTAATTTCCAATAACCAATTTCTTCAACTCCTCCACCTTATCAACATTTTCCCATGGAAATTCTGGTCTACCAAAATGTCCATACGCAGCGGTCGCGCGGTAGATAGGTCGTTTCAAATCAAGGGTCTGAATAATTCCTGCGGGTGTCAAATCAAAAACCGAACGAATTGCGGATTCAAGTTTTTCATGTGACACCTTGCCTGTACCAAATGTATCCACCATCACACTCACCGGCTCTGGATAGCCGATGGCGTACGAAAGCTGAACCTCGCATTTGTCCGCAAGATCAGCAGCAACAATGTTTTTGGCAACATAGCGCGCCATATAGGCACCTGATCGATCTTGTTTGTTTGGTACTTTTCCACTGAACGCTCCCCCACCATGACGACCCATGCCACCGTAGGTGTCCACAATAATTTTTCTCCCAGTCAATCCTGTGTCCCCATGCGGTCCGCCAATCACAAACTTTCCTGTTTCATTGATATAATATTTTGTATTCTCGTCAGCCAAATCACCAATGACAGAATCAATGACTTCACGCCTCACATCTTCACGTACTTTTGCAAGATCAATATCGTCATGTTGCGCGGCAATCACCACTGCATCCACACGCTTCACTTTTCCATCTTCATATTCCACCGTCACCTGTGACTTTCCATCTGGACGGAGAAATGGAAGGGTTCCATTCTTTCTTACCTCTGCAAGCTTGCGTGTCAATCCATGGGCAAGCATAATTGGCAGTGGCATCAATTCAGGTGTTTCTCTACAAGCAAATCCAAACATCATCCCTTGATCTCCCGCGCCCTGCGCTTTGTGCGGGTGACCTTCGGCTTCTTTTTCTCCCATCGCGATTTGAGGACTTTGCTCGTCTACCGCGACCATCACGCCACAACTTTTTGCGTCAATCCCAAATTCATCATCCGTGTATCCAATCTCGGTCAATACCTGACGAACAATTCCGGGAATATCCACATACGTTTTTGTGGTTATTTCTCCGCCAACGACAACGAGACCGGTAGTCGTAAAAACTTCGCAACAACACGCGCCATCAGGATCATCTTTCAAAACTGCGTCCAATACCGCGTCCGAGATTTGATCACAAATTTTGTCAGGATGTCCTTCGGTCACTGACTCCGAGGTAAAGAAGTATTTTTCTGCCATAAAAAAAGGCTAAAAGCCTTTGATAGAAGAAATATGTTGAGAAGTAACCCTACCGCACTAGGATAAACCTGCCAACATACAGCACCATCAACGACTTAGAATAAAGTAATAACACTATACACTGTCCCCACAGCAAATGCAAGCAACAGCATTGCTACAAGCCATAGCGTATGATGTAGACCAAATGAATTGTACACCAGATCACCACGCCGTTTTGCCGACCAATAGATAAGCACGGCAAGCGCCATTTCAATACTTACAAACACCCCACCAACGATATCCAACACCGCGACAAAATGGCGAGCTCCTGCAAAAAAAATGATTGCCGGTATACCAAGCACCATTGCTGTCGCAATCCGTCTTGGCACACGAAAATCCCAATGCATTGAATCACGCAATGAAAGCGCCAAAATCACAAAACTCGTCGCCATCGCCAATATAGCAAAAATATTTCCAAAAATGGTCATTGACGGGCCAATTGCTTGCCCAAGTCCCACCGTCGCGACTTCGCTTGTTCCCAATCCTGTCACACCGACGACCACGACAGAAAAACTCAAATACACTGCCATGATAATAAAACTGGAAATGACAATCGCGCGTTTGAAATCTTTTTTTCTGTTTGCAAGAAGTGTATGCGCTTCAGGGATAGCATTGATACCGGAAAACGCAAACAACACAATACCATACGGGAAAAAAAGAAGCGCGGGATTGAAATAGGAAAAATGTGGGAATGCCATGTGAGGAACACTCACCCCAGCTATCAATAATACCACGAGGAGAATGGCAAACGTGAGCCACAATTCAACGGATTTTATTGTTTGGATTCCGAGAGAAACCAAAACAGCGCCAGCAAAAAAGAATAACAAACTCCATACAAGTGATGAACCGCCAAACAATCCTGCCAATGCCTCTCCCTCTCCAATCATATACGCCAAGAGAGCGCCAAAAACAGAGGTATAAAAAACCGCTGTCATCAAAAATTGACCAAACTGTCCCAGATATTTTCGCGCGAGCCCTGACATTTGCAGGGGCTGACTTGTTCGAGATGCCACTTCTCCAAGCAACAGATTGAGTCCCATGAGCAGAAAACCTATGACAATAATATATACAATCCCAAGCACAATACCAACTCGCGCAATCGCGTATGGCATAGCAAGTACTCCTGCCCCAATAGTGCTACTCACAATCAATGCCACAGCCTGCCACATGGACAATTCACGACGAAACACCCCGAGATGTGGAATGACCGGTGTTTCTATTTTCCTTTGAAAACTATTCATACTGATAATATGTGTACTACTCAAAAGATTAAAAAATTTCCGTCCGCCTCTGACGGTCTAAGATTGAAAGATCCATTGTTGAGTGATTGAACCACCAGACAGACCAATCTTTCAATCTTGACATTCATTTATTTCATCGCTTCACGTCGCATCTCCTCCGGATACTTCTCAATCGCGTACCGCAACGCCGTTCTCGGCATAGTGTCTTTATATTCTATCACAAAATTGAATATTTCGGCAGGAAAAATTTTTGACGCTTCTTTCAGCATCCAGCCATACCCTTTTTGCACCAAATCATCTTGATCCATACACAAAACTTCTGCTGTTTCAAAAATCGGTTTGAGAAACACGCGCTTTTGCTTTGTGGAAAGGGTAGGCGAATGCATGGGATGAATGAGAATCACCGCAGACGCGCGACGGAGCCAGCGATTCTTTGACGTCCGCCATGCGTGTACTCGCGGAAGCAATGAAACATTCCTCGTCACCACTGAACCAAATACGTGCGTACAAAAATCATCACAAAACGCCCAATTATCCACATATGTTTTGAGCCAGCGTTCAAAGCGCGAAAAATCTTTTATGGTCAAATCCTTTTCCATCATTCGCGCCCATTGAAACGCAATCAATGTCTCCTCAAACGTCCTCCGCTCCAGCAACATCTCGCACAAAGCAAACGTACGTTCTTTTTTCATCCGTATATCAGGAATACCTGCCTGATGGTCAGGCATCTCCGTTATCCATAATTTTTTCCAAAACTCTCCTGCAATCCTCCGAACAACAGGCGTCCTCACGCCAAGTGGATGCACCGGCTCATGAAAAAAATTGACTGATCCCTTTTTATATACTCGGTCAATATTCTCCAAAAGCTCCTTTCTCATTTTTAGAATAATACGATCCATATTGAACATCATTACCCTTTAGATATTACTCTTTACAACGTCACGAACAATCTCCCAATACCGCGCGTCCCCATTCACTTTTCTCATAAAATACCACCACTCCACTCCCCACAAATAGACTCTGGACGCGCCAACACGCTCTGCGTATTCAATATGTTTTTGCAATCGCTCTGGATTCATGGTTTTTTCTTGCTCTTCTATGGTTGCTTCAAGTGGGGAAGAATGAGTAAACCATGGTTCAGCTTGTAATTCCGCAACAAAAAAATTTTGGTATTCCACCCCCCACAACATTGCTTTCAAACGATAAAACCCTGCAGGAAGCCAATCATAGGTGAACGTCCATCCATATTTGTTCTGCACAATACGATACAACGTCGTTCCAAAAATATCTGAAAGTTTTGATGGCGTACGCCATGTGGAAAGTTCACCGCTGTCAGTCATGACAATGCGATGATTGGGATCTTGTTTTCTCACTCGTTCAAGCTCATCATACACCGCGCGCTCATCAAATCGCGCGCAATCTCCAAATTTAAAATTGATAAACGCTTCATTCTCCACCTGCCACAATTCAAGCGCGGGATGATCGCGATAGGTATTCACCACGCGATCCACATAGAGAAGCAAATGTGTTTTGGATTCTTCACGTGTCTTCTCGTTCACCCACTCCGGCACATGACATTCGGGCCAACGTGGCGCTTTCTGTCCCACCACGAGGAGAACCTTTGCGTCATATTTCTCTGCCTCATCCATCATGAAGTCTACATCAGAAAAATCCCACACGTTTTCTTCCTTCTCCACCTGATTCCACATCGCGGCAATACGAACATACTTCGGATTCAACTCTTTGAGCATCACACTATATGTCTCCTTCCAATCCAAACCGAGTGATTCAGCATGATTTTGATTAAAACTCATACCATACTCAACGGGAAATCTTTTTCTACCGAACAACCAAAAAATGAGCCATATAGTAGCTACAATAAATAGTATAATTATGAGCATTTTTACTAGTTTCATATATTTTCATGATGCATAATGCAGATAACATGACTCAATGTATCGTGTTATCTGCATCGTGTGTCATATCAGAAAACAAACAGAGCTGAACCCACAACTACCAAGATCAAAGCCACCACCTGCACCACCACTTCCCTCCTCGTAAACACTTCCTGAAACACGCGTGGAACAAATTTGGTCAAGAGCAGAACGAGCAAAAACATGAGCACATATTGAATCCCTGCCATCGCATTGACGAGTGTCACGCTTCCAACCGCAATCGCATACTGAATCAGGACAATGCCAAGTACGGAAAGCATTTTGTCTGAAACCACAATCGCCATTGCGTGCCGTTTGGCTTCGGTCTTTGGCGCGTCTTTCTTGTCTCGCGGTTTGAAAGATCGACGAACCGACGGAAACAAGAGCAAAAACAATCCCACCAACCCGGTCGTCGCGCGCGTCCATGCAAATCCAGTGATGAATGGGTAGAGTGAATATATATATTTTGCGGACACATGCGACACGGCAAAAAGCATTCCTGAAACAATCGCCCACACAAAACCCACATGAAATCCATTGTGCTTCCTACTTTTTTCAAATGAAAGCATAAGCGATGCAACAAGGAGTACACCCATCCCCACCATCTGCACCGAGGATAATGATTCCCCAAGAAATTGCGAGGAAAACCAAAATGTCCCCATCAATACGACCGCGCCAATAAATGGTGAGATGTGACTGGTCTCTCCATATTTGAGCGCGATGAACATGAATAACATCGCAAATCCAAAACTGATACCGGAAACCAATGCCCACACCCAATCAACACCGTGCAACACCCCTCCACCAAACGGCAACAACACAAGCGCTCCAAACAAAAAAATAGTGGAATAAAACGCGTACACCACAGGCTTCCCTACCGACTTGGTGAGAATAAATTTGTCCATGATAAACACCACGGCAAGGAGAGTGTATCCGATGAGGGCGATGAGAAACCACATACTCAATATTCAAAAAATACTATTTTTACAACAAATGTACATCCTCAATCTCGCTTCGCTTCCCTCTCAAAACAATATCTTCAATATGATATGCCCCCATTCGTGGCGCGTCAAGAAATCCATGAAGCGCTGCTTCGGCGAGCCAACCAGACGCAAGCCAATCAAAAAGCCACTCATGCGTATATCGCGGATCTTCTTGTTCAAATCCCGCGCCAATCGCGTGAAGCCACGCACTGTTGAATAATTCCTGCGATCCGATCGGTGGCGCCATGATGATAGGAAGACCGAGCGCGGAATAAAATGACAATTCACTTGGTTTGGTCCACAAAATATCTGTAGATAAAAGTATTTTGTTAAATTCTTTGAAATACTCGGACTTGTGTTTTGCATAGAGAATACAAACACTGCCACCATGTTTTTTCTCCAGATGTAATTTTCCCACTGCTTCAAGATAATACCGATACACATCATTGCGCGTTCCTGCCACGAGATTCAAAATAATCTTTCCTTCGTCAATATAGGTATGAAGACTTTTCAAAATTGTCACCCCAATATCTTTTTGCGCTCCAGCGCCACCGACCGCAAACGTAATCGTGAGCGGGTGACGCGCGTCAAGCTTGCAAAATTGACTCCCCAAATTTTCTTCAATCGTTTTTTTGTATTTTTTTTGAAACTTCCCGTGTGGGTCAAGATTGCTGATACGACACCCCAATGATTGCTTCAAAATATGCAAGCCGTTGCCTCCAATGTTCTCTTTTGGCAATGGAAAGCCGGTCACAAAAATATTTTCTTCCTTGACACCATACAGTTGCAAACGTTGCTTGACCCGTTTGTTTGGCGCAAGATATTTGATACGAGTCTTTTTTGGATTGAGAGGCGCCCACGCCCTGCTAATATCTGTGTCTGTACACACACAATAAATATCTCCCTTATACCCATGTTCTTCCGCAAAAAATGCGGGGATAAAAAAAGTGCTGACGAGTGGGAGTGGTTTCTTGTTTAATGTATCAATCAAATGTTTTCCCCACCCTCGCCCAATCATGCGGTAGATAGAACGCAACTGCACGGTTGATCTGGACAAATCCCGCTTGGGATAAAACGGTTCAATCCGTTGGATATAATCCATGAATTGAAAAATTGGATGTCCAATAAGAGGTACTTTTTTGAGTCTGGAAATCGTTTCATAAATTTTTCTACTCCCCATCCATCTATTTTTATCTTTGCGAGGAATACCTGCATAATTGTTTGCGGTAATAATCTCGGCACTTCCCCACCCAACAGGCGTCCCTGCCATATCTTGGAGAGGGTCAGCCGCACGCTGGTGTCCATATCCCATGTCAACCGTGATAACGTAGGCGTTTGAATAGTGGTCTATGTGTATTTTTTTTGGCATACAAAAAAAGAATGTGATAGGGATGAGTATATCACATTCTTGTATATTTTGCTCAAAAAATCTCAAAATACGTATTGCAGGCGCGGTAGGAATCGAACCTACGCAATTGGTTTTGGAGACCAATGTACTACCATTATACGACGCGCCCCTGATATTCATTTGTTTTGTGCGGTAGGAATCGCCCGGCATGGCCGGGTTGGAGACCAATGTACTACCATTATACGACGCGCCCCTGATATTCATTTGTTTTGTGCCAATCGTTCTTTTAACTCTTTTCGTATTCTGCCACTCTGTTTTACATCATGCTCTCGCTTTTGTGCCTGTCTTTTATCATGATATGCTTCATAGTACAAGAGAGTGAGAGGCCTACGATGTTTGGTCGCATTCACACCTCCTGTATCGTGCTCTTGTTTTCTTCTTTTCAAATCAGACGTATATCCGTAATACCATCGTTTGTCTTTGCTTGAAAACAGAATATAAAAGTAAAACATAATTTCTGTGTTGCAGGTGCGGTAGGAATCGCCCGGCCTGGCCGGGTTGGAGACCAATGTACTACCATTATACGACGCGCCCCTGATATTCATTTGTTTTGTGCGGTAGGAATCGCCCGGCATGGCCGGGTTGGAGACCAATGTACTACCATTATACGACGCGCCTATAGAATAATCCCGTTGTCACGGGATTATTGTATCTTACTTTGTCTCTTTGTGCAATTCGTGCTTTTTGCATTGTTTACAAAACTTTTTCAACTCCAACCGATCTTTGAGCACTTTTTTATTCTTTGTTGAAAAATAATTTGTGGTCTTGCACACGGCGCACTGCATTTTGATCATGTTGTCCTGGGACATACTTTTTAATTTAGAATGATAAATTTAGAATGTTGAATTATGATTGTGACATCTACCATTGTCAAACAATACTAATTCTGAGCCGTCACCCAGGATTTCAGCCAGGGGCTGACCAGCCTCTGGCTGGGAACTGGGGACCTCCCCGCATTTACTGCGGGGCGCTCTCCACTTCTTTCTGAGCTATAACTCTGAGCCGTCACCCAGGATTGAACTGGGGACCTTATCCTTACCATGGATACGCTCTACCAACTGAGCTATGACGGCGTGTGTATTGTTGATTGTATTCGTCTCCAACGCGTGATGATTCTTTTGTCCTGAACTGGGGACCTCCCCGCACCTGTTGCGGGGCGCTCTACCAACTGAGCTATGACGGCATGTGAATTGTTGAACGGTTTTGGCGAATGCGTGATAATTTGTTTGTGATGAACTGGGGACCTCCCCGCATTTACTGCGGGGCGCTCTACCAACTGAGCTATGACGGCATATACATATTCAAATCCTGTGCGCGCCGAGGGATTCGAACCCCCGACCCTCTCGGTGTAAACGAGATGCTCTAACCAACTGAGCTAGGCGCGCGTACTTTCTATATCAAGTGGAACGAGTATAGAAAAAAAATGGTATGTTGTCAATAGAGTATCCACTGGCGTTAGAAAAAAACCTGTGATATACTATATTTGTTATGTTGACACGAAAGAACATTTTTCACTCTATGCTCATAGGAACGCTTGGGATAGGCTTGGTTCTTTTTTGTGGCACTGGCTCGCTAGCGATGCTTTCTCCACACACGCACCACCAAATGACAATGACTCAAGACACCATACCTCCCATGCCATGTTGTGATTTCAACAATGCCCCCCAATCTCCCATTCACACTGCCGAACTTACGATGCCGGAAACCCGTACGACGACCAAAGTATTCCACGGATTCATCTTGACACTGTTATTTCTCATTATCAAGAACTATCGTTCTCCTTCTGACACATTTTCAGAACAGACTCAGACGATTCTGCGTCGACTACAGAGACAACACAGTGATACACCACTGCTTCGGCTCTTCCGCCTCGGCATTCTTCATCCAAAAATCTATTAACCGCTCCTTTGCATCACAGCACCTTTGTGTCTTGTGATTGTTTTTGTTGTATTTTACAACTTCTCTCTATGAAAAAACCAGTATTCATTATTCCAACGCTTTTGGTTCTTCTGACCCCGCTGACCGCAAAAGCGCATTGTCCACTCTGCACTGTCGGTGCCGGCGCATTGGCAGTCGGGGCGGCATATCTTGGTGTCTCAGTCGTCATTGTCGGCATATTCATTGGCGCATTCGCGATCGCCCTCGCGCTGTGGATTCCACGATTCGTCAAAAAACAATACATCCCACATCAAAAACCGATTCTCATCGCATTGATATTTCTCTCCACCATCATTCCCATCATGCCATTGATACAAGAATATCAATCATTCAACATCTTCTTGTTTGGGGAATATGGGTCGCTCTTGAACAGAACCTATATGTATAATCGTTTTGTCGTAGGGACTATCATTGGCGCGCTGATTATGTACCTGTCGCCGTTTATCAGTATGGCCATCCAAAAAAGACATCATGGTCTGCTCTTCCCCTATCAAGGTATGGCAATCACCTTTTTGTTCCTTGTGTTGATGTCGCTCTTGATTCAATTTGGCCTATGAACCCCATCAGTATCATCCTCATAGCAATTACATCACTCTTCATACTGTTTCTCACTCTGCAACGAATCACAGGAAAAAAAGTATGCGCGATATGCGCGAGTGTGTCCACCACATGGATTGGTCTGTTGATTGCGTTTTGGTTTGGATATTTTCCTCATCCGGTATTGATTGGTGTGCTCATGGGACAAAGCGCCATCGGGATATATTATCTCCTTGAAAAGAAATGTGCCGAACGATGGCATCTCTATCGTCTGCCATTTCTTCTCACTGAAACATTCATCATATACCTCGCGCTTGGGCAAGCCAATGGCCTGATGACGATTCTTGGAGTACTTGGTATACTCTGGATAATCTTTGTCGCTGTTGATCTTGGAAAACAAAATAAAACTATGCAAAAAATTGCAACACATATCGTGGCGTGTTGCAAAAATTGGTAAGAGAAACATATATTATTCATTCATATTTCTGTATGAAAAAAATATCACTACGAATAGGAGCTGTGGTCTTGAGCGTTTTTGCGTTGACCATCATCATTGGGACAAAAGTACAGGCGGAAGAAGATCACGACGCGATTTTTGCAGAGGCAAAGATATTGATTGATCAAAAAACACCATGTGATACGCTTTCTGACGAGCAGTTGGAAATCATCGGCGAATATTATATGGAGCAAATGCATCCGGGAGAAGCGCATGAGCTTATGGATACTATGATGGGAGGCGAAGACTCTGCCTCGCTTCGTCAAGCCCACATATCTATGGCAAAACGCCTCTATTGTGGGGAAAAAAGCGGATCAGGTATGATGGGAATGATGGTGAATGGCATGATGGGCGGATATAGTGTCGTAGATACTGACACAAATACGAATTTCTATAAATCCATGATGAACAATAACCAGCAATTCCGTGGCTATGGGATGATGAATGGATTTTGGAACAATGGATTCAGTATAACATCTGTTCTTTCATGGCTCTTTCTTGTGGCAGGCATTTCCGCGTTCGTAAAATATCTTCTAAAAAAATAAATACTCTCTTATGAAAAATCTCTCTATCTGGATCAGTGTGGGTGTTGTCATAGTGTTGTTGGTGTTGCTCAAAATGAATTCCGGCGACACGGGTGATGGATCACTTGCGGTCGCTCCGACACTCGTCGCCAACAAAGTGGAAAGTTCACTCACCAGTCTTTCTCCTGAACCAAATCAACTCGGAGATATCATCATCACAGGGGGAAAAGTAGACACAGAGTTTCCATTCAAAAATGATGGGACTGAACCAGTGTCCATTGTCTATGGAGAAACAAGTTGTATGTGTACGACCGCGGTCGTGAAACGATTGAATGGGGAAATTTCCTCTCGCATTGAGATGCCCGGACATGGTGGAACCACACGTCGCATGAGTATGACCATAGATCCTGGCGAAGAAGCGACATTGGTCGCGACTTTTGATCCAATTGCTCATGGACCAAACGCACTTGGCCCTATCAATCGTGAAGTCGTCATCAAAACAAATTCAAAAACAACGCCGGAACTACGATTTACCTTCTTCGGCAATGTCATACAGTAAAATAAACTATGCATACCTACAGAAATCTGTTGCTAACTCTGGCAATTCTCCTGATCATAGGCGCAGGATGTGTTGCGACAACAGACACACAAAAAAGAAATACGCCACCATCTGTCTTTTCATTCCAAGAATCGGAATTTGATTTTGGCGT
>Ga0210057_1009234_pt1 | contig 11472 bp, 10 predicted proteins | sample CryGeyCG2114_010_2_FD_183968 | JGI IMG/M metagenome (GOLD analysis project Ga0210057, IMG submission 183968) | Groundwater microbial communities from aquifer - Crystal Geyser CG10_big_fil_rev_8/21/14_0.10 (SPAdes) (version 2) | ecosystem: Environmental > Aquatic > Deep subsurface > Groundwater ...
GGTTTTTGATGGTTTTCTCACTCATTAATATCTCCTTTCTTAGGAGACAATCTTAACTGCTTTTTGGGAGATTTTCCTTTGGAGATAACCTTAACCGAATGTAAACTAATTCGCTGATACTTTAAGAAAACAAAGTCAATATTATTTTATTTATTGTTACTTGGAATTTACCGCAGTTACCATAGGGCCTCACCCGGTTCACAAGCACCAGCGAAAAAGGCGGCTGAGATAATTTGTCTCCAAATTTCCCAATCGCTAAAAGACTTTTTCTTTATCTTTGACAGTCTGTATATTTAAAGAGCTAGTTTGTGAGATCTTTGCCAAATAATCAGATCTTGATAACTTTTAATCTTGTTCTGCACTTTTCACTTTGACTTTGACTGACCTCCCCGGACACTTCGCGTCACGGCGCGACTTCTTTCCAGCCGAGCGACGGCGTACCAAACGAGGGTAAAAGGAGAACAAGATATTTGGGGTCTAAATTGAACTTGATAGCGGGATACTGAGAGTTATCACAAATGCTTCCGCAGACACCCGCACCCCCGCCTAAAATCCGCTTAAGATCAGATTGGTTGGTGTAAACTGCTCCGTTCATTCCAAGCTGCGGACCCACAAAATCCGATGGTCCTGTCTGGGCATGGAACGTCTGCCCTGCAACAATTACGGCATCAACCCGTTTGACGTTGGTATGTATAAACACGTCATCTCTCACCACAATTGCCAAGGCGCTCGAAGCGCCCGACACAACCACATCCTGTGTCACATCCAGGCTCCCGTCAACAAACCAATAGGCAACTCCCGAAGGAGCATTTGAACCTGCACCATACGTCGCTCTTCCATTACAATAGTTGGCACTTAACTCCGGAGTAGATCCGGTACGGTGCGACCCGAAATCGCAAATACTTGTTTGTTCTTTCGCCGTGTTGTAAAACTTCTCTTTCAGGTATGGATATACGATTGTCGGCACCTGCCTCTGGTCATAATTGGTAATCTGCCAAGGAGATTGAACGTTCGACAAGCCTGTACCCGCAACCAGATAATTAGACTGCTTGCTAGCAATGGGCATCGGGTTTCTGCTTACCAAAATATTTCCCTGGCTTCCGACGTCCCCGCCGCTTCCTTCAAAGAAAGAATCGACAGCCACACTGTAGCTTTTATTTATGTTGGGGCACGGCGAAACACAGTCGCTGCCGTTATTGCTCCAGTTAGCATCACCGCCTCCGGCCGCACAGTTATAAATGACATAAGATTTTAGAGTGTAAGATCCGGGAACGTTACCCACATTAAAGCTATATTGAGAATCAACAGTTCCGTCAAAAAGGACTGTCTGGCCGGGATTCAAAGCACCTACTGAGTAGTTTTGAATTTTCCCTACAGGATCAGCCGGAGCAGTTGAAGATGTTCCCGGACACGACGGATACGCTGTCGTATCTCCGCCGGCAATCCCTCCCTTGGGCCATACTCCCAGATATATTCCCGAAGCGGGGGATGCAATATTACCGTTATTTGTAATCGAAACCTTGAATTTGGCCGTCTGACTATCTTTATAATTAGCGGGGTCTCTATCAAGCCCTACCACCGTCGTCGAAAGGTCAAAGCCCTGGGCAGTATATGTAACTGTGGAACTCAAATTGTTATTTTCTAAAATTTCCGTGATTTGACAATCGGCATCAACCATAGCCCGAGCAGTATAAGTAGCCGGAATCGCCGGCACGGGAACAGGAACGGTAACATTCGTCGAAGCGCCTGATGCAAGGGAAGCAACTGTAGCAGTCCCGCTTTGCCCTATAGACGGCGGGCAGTTAATGTTGTTACCAGCCTTTTCATCCATATTGACGGCAACTTTAAAGTTCGCAGCAGTTGTATTTCCGTCATTTCTTATTGGGACAGTCGCATTAATGGTTGCCCCAATATTTCCGTTCGGTACTGTAATCGGGCTAACTATCACTAAATCCGGACCGCAGATTGCGTTAATAGGTGATCCCGGCCAAGTTGTAGTACCAGCTCCACCGTTAGGATAAACATGGGAACTGTATAAAGCAGGAGTTGTGCTGTTGTTACGCGCAATTAACCGCCAGTAATAAGTCTTATTATTCTGGGGAGTTAATTGGTTTCCGGCAATTACCGGGTCGGTATCCCCTCCGGAATCTACCGAAGACGCACTACTCCACGTCCAGCTCATAGCGCCAGTAGTCGCCCCGTTTCCCGCTAAAGTCTTAACTCCCCACGGCGAAGGACTCGAATCCCCCGTCCATGCCGCCCCGTTAATATCGAGATAGTATTCAGTGTCGTTATTAGCGTTATCCGTCCATCGGAATTCAAGTGATGGCAATCCCGAAGGACATGTGATAAGGACGATCGGGTTTGTCGGGTTCGCAGGCGCAGAACACGAAGCTAAAGTCGGTGTAGTAAAAGCTACACCAGTCGGTGTTGTTGTACTCACCGGATAAATATGGGCACTTTCTATTCCTCCGACATTATAGGCAACTACCCGCCATCTGTAAGTCTTTCCAAAATCCGGTGCAACTTGATTTCCTGTTGTATTTGGGTCGGCGTCTGGAAACGACAAAAGGTCACTTTCGACAGAAGTATTTTTCCACACAAACTGGCCAGGCCCCGTATTCAGGTACTTCCCTCCCCAGGTCGAAGCCCAGCTTGAGGAAGTTCCCCCGGTCGAAACATCCAAAATATACCCCGATTCGTTTGTCGCATTATCCGTAAAAGAAAAATAAACCGTTAAAATCCCCGAAAAACAACTGGAAGAAACCACTAAATTGGAAGGATTTGCAGGTGGCGTACAAGTAGAACTTACCGGAGTGCTAAATGAAGTCCCGGTTGGAACAGTTGTGTTTGCAGGATAAACATGCCCACTGTAGGCGTTTCTGGTACTGTCATACGCTGTTACCCGCCACCTATACGTTTTGCTGTAGGCCGGCCGCACCTGGTTTCCGGCAACACCTGGATCTGCATCCCCAGCTGTCAATTGATCAGAAGAAACCGCTGTATCCTTCCAGGTAAAGCTTCCGGCACCTGTAAACGAACCGGTTGTTTTATACCCCCACGTCGCCGGCCACAAACTTGAACTGCCTCCGGTTGTCACGTCAACATAATAAGCCGTCTCACTGGCCGCATTATCATTCCAAGTAAAAACGGCCTGCAAAACCCCTGCAGGACAGGAAACCGAAACCTGCAGATTACCAGGATTAGTAAGTGCCACCGCCTGGATACCCAAATAGAAAGTAAACGTTTCGCCGGGAGCCGGCACCCGCCACCATGTTCCACCCTGAACAAATTCGTCATATCGATAATCACAAGACGTATTTTGTCCGCAGATATAAACGCTTTGGTCACTGCGGTATTTTGTCAATTGCCAACCCCCCGCAGGTACGACCTGGAAATAATGATAAAAACGGTTAATCGCGCCGGAACTGGAAGCCCCAACAGTAAACACAGCTGTCCCAGTGGAACTCATAACACCAGTAATATCAGTGGTAACCGTACCCTCGGTCGCAAAAAAATATAACTTGTTAACAACTGCCACACCGGAACCGAATTGTGGATTCCCGCCGCTGTTAAAATCCTCACCGCTATCTTTTACTCCATCCCCGTCTATATCATTAAATACAACCACGTTCATAGTTGCAGTTTGAGCCTTTATTCCCAAATATAAAGTCCAGGTAGCAGAACCGGATGGTACAGACCAATACCCCGTATAAAAAGTAGCGTTATAACTGCAAGCAGTATTAAGGTTACAAACAGGAGCTAAAAGTGTCTGACTAGTATAGTATTTTGTCAATCCCCAACCAGACTGGACATTCACTCGAAATCTAGTATTGGAAGGAAATGCCGCGGTAACAGAATAATAACCATCCAATCCAATACTGCCTGTAACATTAACAAGGGAACCGTCATCTTTATAAATAGAGGCTTTCAATGGATTGAACATCACATTGCCTCCGCTATTAAAAGTTTCGTCGCCTGCTCCACCCGGATTATAAATTCCATCCCCGTTTTTGTCATTGAATACCCGAACATTAATCACCCTGATTATAGGTACATAGACAAAGTTATATGCATTATCAGCGGAAACATCCCTACCAGTACCGCAAGTGTCAGGATTCACAAACTTCCCTGCAGTCTGGCATTCATAAGATCCGTCCGGGCCCTGGTAATTTATTAAGGACGGAGCCCTGAGGCAAAAGACGAGGCCTTTTGGAATATTCGTAAACTGATAAAAACCGGAGGCGGATGTAGTTGCCGTTCCGGAAAGCAGTCCGCACGGGTTATTGCCGGAACCGGAATTGATCACTACCCCGCTTATGCCTGTGCCTGTATTTGTGCGGACATACCCGGAAAGAGTCACCGTTTGGCAACTGTAGGTCCTTGACCCTATCGTGTAATTCTTACTGGCATCCCCCTTATTGTCCAAAGCTACAGCAGAGAAAGTATGCGACCCGGCATTTTTTTCACTGCCGGTTAAAGCCCACGAAAAGTTATCGTTGTTAGAACTTGAAAGGTTCGCCACGACGTAGTGAACTACCCCGTCAACCGTTATATTCACGCCTATTGCGGGATATGGCTGTGGCACATCCCAATCATGCGCCCAGCCGGTAATCGAAGTTGCCGAACAATCTACCGATGCCCCGTTTGCCGGCCCAAAAAAAGCCCCCGTCGGCGGATTATTTACTATAGGCGGGGAACAATCAGATGTTGTAAACCCACCCAGAGCACTAGGCGTGTACTGAGTTTCACCTGCATTGTAAGCCTCTACAGCCCAAGTCACACCTGAATTATTTGGTAAATCCTGCCAAGTGAAGGAGATTCCGTAAACAGGCGGCCCCATAGCCCATTGACTATCACCGTTAAGGTTCCAAATCAAAACCCTATAATGGTCTGTATTCGCAGAAGCGTTCCAGGAAAAAGTAATATCGGGCAAGCTCGCAGACCCTAAATTACATTGCTGCGAAGGATTATTTAGACTGGGAGAACCGGGCGGAGGAGGTGGCGGAGGCGAAGTACAATTGACAAATATATCCGTTACGTAAACGCCGATTCCCGGCCCAGGCGGGGGCTCATTAAAAGAGGTAGTCGGGTCTACGCACCAACTGCCGTCTGTATAAGTTGCATACCACCAAACATAGTAATTGGGAGGCTGAAGAGCAGGATTGCCAATAATATACTCGTCAAAATATGTAAATCCATTGGCAACAATGCCGCTGTGTGTTACCCCTCCGGTTTCCAAATAATCACAACTGGGGGGATTATAAGGATTACTGTTTATATCTCTGCAGTCGCTCCCCCTAAAGTATTTCCAATAAAGATTTAGATTATATCCTGTATTGTCATGAAAGGTCACATCAAGAATATTATTATCCGCATAAGCATTTTTTATACCCCCTATCATGAGAAACCCAAATGCAAAAGCAAAACCGATTGCAAAAATTAAAAAACCTCTGTTTTTAATAGTCATAATATTTGTGTTCGGAATATAATTTATATTGTTCGGGTAATTTTTGGGAAATAAAGCTTTTGAAATCATTCAAGGCTTCCTCAATGAGAAGATTTTTATTGGCACTGTTGTAATAACTTACTAAAGACTTGAAGCTGTTGTTGTAAATAGAAATTTTCCTGTCATTGCTAAGAACTTCATAATAAGCAAGGGATTTTAGTTTATTGATGGCAAGTGAACGGGCCGACTCATCTTTAGCAAGTATTGGTAAAATTTTATTTATTATGGCCTCTATTTGGGGATCGGTTTCCTTTGCTTGGCAACCGGCATCCAAGCAGGGAATGATAAAGTCTTCTTCTTTGTAATCTGTGGAAAAATTTGCAATTGCAGTCTTTTCGATCTTTTCAAGCTGAACCCTTACCTCTTCTTTAGGTGTAATCAGGTAGTTCGGGAAAACCGACTGAAACAGACTGACATAGCCAGGGTAATTTTTATTCCTTTTTAAGGCATCTTCCTGGTAAGCGGCGATTCTGGCTGTGCCGGAAAAAATCTTAGTATTATCAAAAATTACGGAAGTGTTTCCTTTATTACTTTGTTTAAAAGGTAAATGGAGTAAATTAATTTTGAACAAAAAACCCGATATTCCAAGAAGCAAAACTATAACTGGAACAAGCAGTACTAATAACTTTAAAAAACTTTTTTTCCTCCCAGCAAAAAAACTTGGCCTTGCCGGTAAATACACCATACCTTTATGCTATTTTTTTTGCTTAACTACGTCAATTCTCGAAGCTAAGGTTTTGGAGCGGGACTTGAAGAATACCCACAGTGTCCTTTATCAATGCTTGGCTTGAATTTTGCCTTAAATCTCCATCCTTCCATAGATTCCTGAGCAACCTGAACTGGCGATGGCAGGCCAAGATTTTGCGCAGCAATTGCGTAATGCGGCTCAGAAGTTGCTTCTAAATCAGCCCACAATTGGTCAGCCCCAATAATGTTCGGAAAATGTTCCTGTATACCATAAACCTCCGCAGCCAGTGTTGCTAATAATTCTGCAAAAGCAGCGTGATCACCATATTGATCCAATGCTTGAAAATTGAGATTAAGCAAGTAGTTGATTGTATCTAGGCTGCACGTACCTGCCGGTAACGTAACTTGACCATAAAGATTTTGAAATGATGAAAGAAATCCTTGCAGATCCAAGACCTTTCCGCTAGTTTCAGGCACCAGCGCTTCGGTTGCTTCCGGCGTCGGCACGACTGTCGGCGCTTCGGTTGGCACAGCAGTCGGGCTAGCGCCAGCTTCCGGCGCCGGAGTACCAGCGTTACCAGTCGGAGTTCTTTGGTCCTGCGCGTCGCTTCCGCCACAGGAAATCAATCCGGCACTTGATCCGGTAATCACCAAAAAGACAACTGCCTTGGCCAAACGAGAAGCTTCTTCTGTAGGGGTTAAACCCCTTTCCCTAATCTGTTCAATTCGGCTTCTTTCAACAGCTTCTTCAAGAGAAACCGGTTGTCTTCGTGCCTGTTCTGCGTGCATAAATCTGCGGACATTCCGTGCATGGGCTTCCTGGGATCTCTCAGCCCTCTCAAAAAGACCCGGCCGGCCGACTGACCCGCGAACTCCCTTTATGTGGATAAAACTCCCTCTGCCTCTTTCCATAATTCCCCGCAAACATTACTACTATTTTTCAAACCTGTCAATATACTATAAGCTAAAAAGACAATAGTTTTCCGTTTGGAAAATATCAGAGAAGCGCCTTTGCGAGGACAAAGTCTCGCAAAGCGACCAGTTAATATGTGCTTCTCTTTGTCAAGACTTCAGGGCTTCGTCGTGCGGTCCAATCGTTCTTAAGATGATATTTTCCTTATCCTTTTGAAACGTAAACCGATAAAATCTATCGACTCTAGCTTCCCAGATATCATCCCTTCCAGTCATCTTTTTAGCTCTCAACGAAGGATGTCTTAAGTTACCCAAGAACAAACTCAATTGCTTTTTGGAATCTCTTTCGGATCGGTGCAGGTAATTTTTTGTAGTTTTTTCTGAACTTATCCGTCCAGAGAATATTCATGCCTCAAGCTTTTGGATAAGCTCGTCCACAGAAGTAGCCTTGTGCAGTTTACCACCTTTGACGACCTTATCCGCTTCAATTTCCTCTTTGTTCCACCAAGCATCACTACCATACGCAGGCAGGCTTCTTTTTAAAAGCTTCTTAATCTCTTTAAGCTCTTGCTCCACACGGCCAAGGCTATTAATTATTTGTTGATTCTGCATACCACGCCCAATTTACCATAAAATAATTTTCGAATCAAACTTCTAAATTATAGGCTCCAGCTTGCCAAGACCACAACAACAAGCTCGTTTTATCAATTTCCCAAGTCTATCAATCCCTGCTCCAGACTGACAATTATGTAAAAATATCCTTTCCTGCGTGAAAATTTAATGAGACATAATATATCTTAAAAACAACTTTTAGATCATCATTGCCCTATTTGCATTACCTCTGCTACAATCACGTCAATAGCATTAGCAGACTTTTGCCCAGACTTTGCCGCTTTCTGCCTTTTGCAAGGCTACTCTATGGCTAAACAATAAAATATGAATTTCTTTTCTAAAAACCGCGTAGCATTCAGCTTAATTGTCGCCGCATTACTACTAACATTTGCGGTCGGATCCATATTCTGGGCACGCGGCTGGAAACCGAATTTTAAAAACAGGTCAATAGACAGAACCGGCCTTCTCGTGGTCACGTCGGTCCCAACCGGCGCCGAAGTCTATCTCAACGACAGGTTAAGTTCCGCAACCGATACAACTATCGCCTACCTTGACCCAAAATCCTATAAAATCCGCATCCAAAAAGAAGGCTACAGTACCTGGGAGAAAGAAATCTCAATCCGGGCCGATCTTTCAACCGAAATAAAAGCCCTGCTGTTTCCAAATGCCCCCGAGATTAAGCCCCTGACTACGGCGGGCGCGGCTAATCCCCTGCTTTCACCCGACGGAGGAAAAATAATCTATGCCACACCCGGCGAACGAGGCGGAATTTACGTCCTTGCGATGTCCGACAGGCCTTTCCCGTTCAGGAATGACCCGAGGCAGATTGCTAAAAACACCCAAGCCTACGACTTTTCCAAAAGCTTTTTCCTCTGGAGTCCCGATTCAAGCCAGATAATCGCCACTTTTCTGGATTCGGCAGGTACTCAGACTGCAAATCTTCTCCTTGAGGTTTCAAGAAGCGACCAGGATCTCAGGGATATCACCGCGGGCCTCAATTCCACTTTGAATTCATGGCAGCAGGAGATAAACACCAAAGCCCAAACCCAAGCTGTTCTTGCCCCGGATTCGGTAAAAACCGCTACGGAAGGCGCGCAAGCAAAAAGCGCCAGCCCTTCTCCAAAATTACCGGATGCTTCCCCCGCCCCGAACCAAAACCAGGTAGGTGTCTCACCGCTCGCCTCACAGCTTAATTACTATCCGAATGGCTTAATCTTTTCACCTGACGAAGAAAAAATTCTCTATAAAAACGGCGAAGACAGATACAAGGTTTTCGACCTAAAAACAGACAAAGAATATACTCTTCCGGACCCTAAAGACGTTCACAATATTTCCTGGTTCCCGGATTCCAATCACTTTGTAATCGCCCAAAAAGACCAGGTTTCGATAATCGAAGCGGACGGCACCAATAAAATGGTGGTTTATTCAGGAAAATTCGAAAACGGCTTCGTATTTGCCCATCCTTCGGGCCAGAGGATAATCATCCTCACTTCACTTACCCAGCCAGACGGCACACCCCCGAATTTATACGCGGTGAATCTGAGGTAGGAAACAATTTTCCATTTATCATTTTCCATATTCCATATATTCAACTATTTTTCTATTTTTTCTGATTTTTTTCTGATGTTAGTACAGAAGAGGTAAAAATTCTTATAAGCTCTCGTGCTTCAACTATCAATTCATCGCAATCTTCAACAATATCATGAACCTCTTTATTTGCAAATTTTATAAGTCTCAGCCAATGAATTGATTCTTTGCATTCTTTTCGACAAACCTTGAGCCTGTAGATGAAATCCTTACGGCTTGCACCCTCAACCGCCTCTATGTAATTTGCGCCTGGTGAAGCTGAACATCTTATAAGCTGACTTCCATAATCGAGATTGTATCTTGTCTTCGGCAATCTTTTTACTAAATCAAGATTTTTTTGCGCAAAAGAAAACAGTCTTTCGTAAAGCTCTTCTGAATTCATGACAATTCTAAATTTAACAAATTTAAAAATAAGATGCTTGTTTTTTCGCAAAGCTCAAAAATAAATGGAAAATGGCAATTGGAAAGTGGAAAATTTCAAGCTTCTACCTCACCGCCTGCGCCGCAACCGGCTTTGCAACCACCAAAAGCCTCTTCCAGGTTGTCCCCGGAGGATAACAGGTCTGCAGGACCAAAAGCTGTTCGGGGATTTTAGCCGTTAAATAATAAACGTCCGTCGGCTCTGTAATTTTCTTTTCTACAACAACGTAGTCGTACCGCCTGTTATTGAAAAAAACGACGACTTTATCCTGCGGCTCCAAATCTTTCAGTAAATAAAAAACCGCATTAAACCTCGGTACGTTCCAGATGGTGTCAGTTGAATGGGCAAAAAGGTAGGTTATGCCGGGTTGTCCCGGAAAAGAAGTCCCTAAAGCGTGCGCTACTCCCCTTTTCAGCGCCGCATCGTACAAAGCCCTGTTTGTGACATCTACGTTCGGAACAACCGGGGCGTTAGCACCGATCTTTTCCACAATTATCGAAAAATTCGGGTCCTTGGGGACTAATATATTCAGATTTGTATCCTGCTTGCCTAATAGAGAACCAAAGTTTTGAGTAGTAGAAGTTGTTGGGGCCGCCTCGAATTTTTTACCTTTAAAATTATCAAGCGCATGGCCGACAAAGGCGGATGCAACCGGCCAGAATGTAAAAACAATGGCAGTAAGTGTGCCCAAAACCAAAAAATTGCCGACCGTTCTAATTAATAGAACCCTTTTATCAATGCGCATAGCAACATTTTAACCTAAAAGCAGGTAAAAAGATGAATAACGGGATGCGATTAAAAAGTGAAAAATTAAACCTTCTTAGGTTATTCTACTTGGAGAAATCGAAGTTCATCAAGCGCTCCACAAACTGAAATACCTCTTCTCTTTGCAAAAAAATATGCTCTTTGGATTTGCCCTACTTGCTCCAGTCCTCCCCGAGAATTTGGATCAATTCCTTCCTCTAACACAGCAACCTTGCTAAAAAGTCGATCAACAAAATAGTCTCTTTCCATCAAAAGCATTACATTACAAAAATCACGGAATATCAACTATAGGCTTTCATGGAGGTAGGAGCTCGAAACTATCTATAAACATCCTTTCTGTGCCTGATATCAGTAATAATAACGTCTTTTCCCTGGTTTACAAAATACACAATTCTGTAAGGCCAGATTCTCAAAGAATATTGCCCTTCAAGTTTACCGGTTAGTTTCTTACCTGCAAGCGGATTCTGCTCTAATTTAGATTTTGCATTCCTAATTCTACTCTCTAATTTTTTGTCTTTTAATTTATTAAGGATTTTCTGTGTGTTGGGAGTAAAATAAACTTTGGCCACAAATTATCTTGTGCTAAGCACATCCTCAAAAGGAATAATTCTGCCCGCCTTAATTTCTCTCATACTTCTGGCAATTGATGCCATTGCCCGCCTGTCACGAAGAATCTCAAGGGTTTCTTCAAGACCTTCAAGTTCGTCAGCATTCATTAAAACAGCCTTCGTTTTTCCGCGGCTTGTGATAATTACTCTCTTGGAAAGCTTTTCAACTTCTTCTAAGAGGTCGTACAGCTTTGCCCTTGCATCTGTTGCAGAAATTGTATTGGACATTCTAAAACGTATATTACGTAATTACGTAATATACGTCAAGTGCCCCAGGCGAGAGTCGAACTCACAACCTTTCCCTTAGGACGGGACTGCTCTGTCCATTGAGCTACTGGGGCCCCAAATGAGCGCAAGCTCTGCTTGTCCAG
>Ga0210057_1009235_pt1 | contig 11472 bp, 11 predicted proteins | sample CryGeyCG2114_010_2_FD_183968 | JGI IMG/M metagenome (GOLD analysis project Ga0210057, IMG submission 183968) | Groundwater microbial communities from aquifer - Crystal Geyser CG10_big_fil_rev_8/21/14_0.10 (SPAdes) (version 2) | ecosystem: Environmental > Aquatic > Deep subsurface > Groundwater ...
TGCTTGATCATGTTGAGCGCCCATTCACGCTTTTTCACATCTTTCGAGAGAAAATCCCTTGTCCCTGACGGTGGTTGTACATTAATCTCTTTCATAGCGTTTTACCTCCTGATTGTTTTGGATTGTTAAGGAACGATATCTCAATATAACATAAAGCTGTTTTTATGTCAATAATATCCGCCACAATCAAGTTTATTCGTTTTTTTACACTTTGTAATATCATAAACAATATAAAATCCTCTATTTTTGACTTGTTCTTAATTTTTTGGAGAAAGAATAAAAATCGTTTATTTTTATTATTTTTTTCTTTCCTTTTACAATAATTTCAGCTATAGAATTTTTGTAAAAATTGTTTTTAAAAAGGATAAAAACCTTAAATCTGTCTGTATCGTCGTGTTTTCCTATTATGTCTACTTCCGCAACACATCCTTCTTTTCTTAAAATATTAACTAATTCTATCGCCATTTTATAATTTTTTTGAGGATTCTCACAGGATACAAATATATCTGATTTTGAAGACGAGGAATTCAAAAGTTTACATTCTTTTAGTTTTTCCATGGTTCCCATATAACCGAACCCAAAACCTATCGCCGGCAGATTTCTTTTTCCATACATGCTTATCAACCAATCATATCTTCCTCCTCCTGACAGTGCTCCGAGATTTTTATTTTTATCAGAGATCTCAAATATTATTCCTGTATAAAATGAACCTCGGGCTATTGATAAATCAAGTTTGCACATATCGTATATACCGTACCACTTTAATAGCTCTGAAAGCCGAATAAATCTTTTTAAAATCTTGCTTGATTTTTCTGCAATTTCTTGATTCAATGCATTTATTTCTTTGACGCAATCTATAATCAGCCCATTCAAAGAAATCGCTTTATAGATAAAATCAATTCTATCTTTTGTTAAATTGATTTTCTTAAATCTTTTATAAAATTCTGTTTTACTAATTTTTTCTTTATCATCAACTATTTTAACTGCGGTGTAACAATCGCTTAATTTCACGCCCGCGCTGAATAAAATATTTTCTAAAAGCTTTCTGTCGTTGATACTTATTTCAACTTCTTTGTCTAGCCCTAAATTTTTATAAATACAGGCGGAACATGCCAATATCTCCGCGTCGCTTTCAACTGAATTGCACCCTATTACATCTATATCTGTTTGCCAGAACTCTTTTGCTCTATCATTTTTAACTTTATCCTCCTGCCTCCATCGCTTAGATGTATCATACCAACGAATTGGTAATTCAATTTTTTTTAATTCTTGTACCATTCTAGCCCTTGTTGGAGTTTGTTCTGGGATAAGCGTAAGAAAGTTTTTTTGATTATCAAAAAAACTAAATGTCTGGCTTATAAGCCCTTCCGACCATGGTGGCTTAACTTCATACAAACTTCTCCTTTCAATAGAAGGGGTGCTTATTCTTTTAAAACCAAAACTCTCTACGGTTTTTTCAACTATTTTTTGAACATACTGCAATTTTATCCATTCATCAGGATATATACTTTTAAAACCGTTGATTGATTTTAGACGACTTTTATTATTCATACTTTATAAAATAGTTTGATCTTCTTCATAAAATTAATAACTTTTTCTCTACTTTCTTTTTTAATTAGATATTGGCCAATAAGAGAAATCACAATCATACTAGTTACAACTTTCCATCTATAACCAGCGTATATGTTCCAAATTTTTGCCATGCCGTGTTCCATAAAATACGGCCAAGTAATAATGGCTATAAAAGCAACAATTAATCCTGTTGTTTTCCCAACGCCAATCTTTTTGGTTAGGTATTGTATTGCGTTAGTCGCACTTCCTATAGTGGAAACGGCTAACGCAAAGATAACAATTAAAAGTAAAATACCTAAAAATAAAGTTGGTTTAAAAAATAAACCAGTTAGCACAACAAAAATCATGTATAATCCAAACCAAAAACCACCCCAGAGACTAAGTTTTATTTGATTTTCTTTTTGTTCAAATCTTTGCCACATCATAGGATCAGTAAATACTCCAGTTATAATGCCCAATAGTCCCAATGGAAAAACCCATTTAATGCCAGCTTCATTTATGAATTGTAAGCTTGGATTAATGGTAAAATTACTTATCACAATCGAAGATACAGCTAATAAAATAACTGAAAAAATTTGTAAAGAATAATATCCTAAATCAGACAAAACGTCCCCTCTTAAGCCATATCTGTAAATAAATAATAAAATAGCTAGTGATAAAAATATAATAAAAGGCACACTATAAGTGTTATCTAGAAAATGGAAAGAAGCTACATCGTGGCCACCGCCTAATCCTATCAGTAAAGCCTGCATATTCATTATAATAGCCATTGCAGCAATAAATAATGAAAATAAAATAAGAGGAATAAAATTAATCCATTTCTCAAACCCTCTGATTTTCACTTTTATATAACCAAATAACGGCATTGCTAAAATATTACCTGAAACCCAAACAAGAGCCGGGATTATGCCATAACTATACATAAAGGCTATTGTTGCTATCATACTTACGCCCCATGACCATGTTGCGCCAAGACTGATACCAACTCTAAAATAACTCATATCCTTTATGTCGTCTTGATTTTCTTTTCTTTTGAAAAATTTGCCTAAATTCATATTTTTAAAAATAAAAATTATTACTTTAATAAATCATCAACTTGAACTTCTAACGCTTTGGCGATTTTTTGCAAAGTTTCTATTGTCGGGTTTGTAATCCCGCCCGTTTCAAGTTTGATGATTGAATTATAAGAAACATCAGCCAATTTAGAGAGGCGGTCTTGCGACAGGCCTTTGGCTTGTCTTAATTTCTTTATATTCTTACCGATTTTATTTTCTTGTACCATACTTGTATTATAATACTGCTATGATACAATAGTATCATGAAACCTTGTACCATAATCTTATTATTAGAATACATCTTTATGATGATTTTTACAAGTACCAATTCTATGGCGGCGCATTTCGCAAAGCGAAATACGAAAAATTGCGGCGGCGAAAAAAGAAGCGGCGAAAGCGAGGGCGGGCAAAAATTCCTTCCCCCCAACCCCCTTCCTTTTTGCCCGCCCGAGCGGAAAAGTTTTTGTTCCTGCCGAGCGAAGCGCGGCAATCAAAATTCGCAGTCCGGATTTTCGTCAAAAAAAGTTCGGATTTTAACCAAAAGGTACCGCCAATTTTCAGATTGCGACTTTTGGGCGAATGTTGCCTCGCCCTCGCTACGCTCGGGCTCGGCTTCCGCCGTGATTTTGAAGGGATTTTTGAAATCCAAAAACAATTTCTGCCCGCTCAAACGAAAATTCGCCGCGCGAAGCGCGGATAAAATGGAATTTTATAAACCAATCTTTTTTCTTTCGCCGAAGGCGAAAGGCAAAGCGATAATTTAATTTTGACTGCCCAAATATGACAAACGAAAATAATCAAACCAAAAAGTTTTTCATCTACGCCCGCAAGTCAACGGACAGCGAAGACAGGCAAATTCGCAGTATTGCCGACCAACTGGCTGAATTGCGAGAGTTAGCCAAAAAAGAAAATATTGAGGTTGTTGATACTTTGGTGGAAAAACAAACTGCGAAAAAGCCCGGACGACCTGTCTTCGCTGAAATGTTAAAGCGAATTGAAGCGGGCGAAGCAACGGGAATTTTAGCATGGCACCCCGACAGGTTAGCTCGCAATTCCGTTGACGGCGGGCAAATAATTTATCTTGTTGATACCGGCGTTATTCAAGAGCTAAAATTCCCTACTTTTTGGTTTGATCCAACACCACAAGGAAAATTTATGCTTTCAATCGCTTTTGGGCAGTCAAAATATTACATTGATAATCTTTCGGAAAATATCAAACGAGGACACCGGCAAAAATTGAAAAATGGACTTTGGCCTCAAATGGCCCCACTCGGATATTTGAACAATAAAGAAACCAAACAAATTTATGTGGATAAAGAAAAATCACCGCTCATCAAAAAGGCATTTGAGGCCTACGCAAGTGGAAAATACACTTTGAAAGAAATCCGAAAGATTATCAATGATCTCGGCTTGAAAGGGCGGCGAGATTCTCTGCTTTCCGTTTCAAATTTTCAGTATTTACTTCAAAATCCGTTTTACTACGGACTTATCCGCTACAACGGAGAATATTTTGAAGGAAAGCAAGAACCGATTATTTCAAAGAAACTTTTTGACGAAGTGCAAGAAGTGATGAAAAGAAAATCAAAACCGCAAAAAGTGGACGAAATGAAATTTTTTCTATACCGCGGATTTTTCCATTGCGGCGAATGCGGTTTTACCATAACCGCCGATAAAAAGATAAAACCGAGTGGCAAGGAATACACCTATTATTACTGCACCAAAAAAAATCCAAATCACATTTGCTCGCAAAATGTTTTTACGAGGGAGGAAAAAATTTCATCTCAAATCAACGAAGCCATACAAAAAGTTTCTTTGCCTGATGATTGGGCTAATAAAATGATAAACGAATTGGAAAAAGAGAAAAACGAGAAAGCCCAATCATCGCGCTTTTTTGCTCAAAAAACAGAAAACGAAATAAAAGCGATTGACGAGAAACTGGAAAAACTTATGAACGCTTATCTTGAAAGCGCGCTAAACCTTGCCGAATATCGAGAAGCCAAGAATAAACTCGTCAATCAAAAACAGCTTTTGAAAGACAAACTGACGGCTTTTGAGCAAAAAAGCAATAATCGGTTCGAACTCGCCGCCAAATTCATAAACACCATTAAACAAGCCGAAATTATCGCTTTGCAAGAAAATCCCGAACAGGGTCGGGATTTTCTAAAAAAGATTGGTTCGAATTTCCGTTTGAGCGGGCAGAAATTGTTTTGCGACTTCAAAAATCCCTTCAAAATCACGGCGGAAGCCGAGCCCGAGCGTAGCGAGGGCGAGGCAACATTCGCCCAAAAGTCGCAATCTGAAAATTGGCGGAGGAGGTGGGATTCGAACCCACGAGACCTTTCGGTCTGCAGCGTTTCCAACGCTGTGCACTCGGCCACTATGCGACTCCTCCAAATGCTTCGGTAAATTATCAAATAAAGAATAGCAGATTTTTTAAAAAAATAAAGGGGTTAAATTAATAAGCCAGAAAAATTCTGGCTTATTGGTCGGAAGGAGCTCAGTAAAAATATCCTGAACTTGTTACACATGGCGAGATTGTTTCTCTACCATGGTAATCCCATATTCTGAGCCCCCCCGGTTACTGATGCCTGATCCGGAAAATCAGGCACTTGGGAAAAAAGGTTCATTTGAGAAAGAGATCTCTAATCGCTTATCACCAATGTGAGGGATACATTTAAACTTAAATTAAGCGACATTTTTCATCTCTATAATCTCATCGCCTTTTCCCGCCTCCTATAATTAAATTACCTTATTGTTAAATTTAGATAATAAATTTAATTTCAAGGTTCTGCGAGCGAAGCGAGCAGGTTCTTATATATTAAAATATAATAACTAACCACAAAAATTTGTCAAATACAGAGGGGGCAAAAAATTAAAAAGCCAGAATTTTTCTGGCTTTTGGTCGAGAGGGACTCAGTTTTTAAAGACATCCTAAGCGACCAACACATAGTCAAGATTGTTTCTTTAGCTATGATCTATCAGACATCCTTTTTAAAGACATCCTTAACGACCGCACATGATCGATCAGACATCCTAATCCTGAGCCCCTCCCGATGAAAAATTGTCCTCCAATTAATATATTAAATATATCAGAGAATAAAAATTTGTCAACTATTTATCTTTTTAACTTTTTCTCCATTTTTAAGATATTGAGGGTCGTCTTTAAAACTGTATCTGGAGTCAGAGAGATCGAATCAATCTTTTCTTTGACTAAAAATTCTGCATAACCTTTAATGTCGCTCGGTGCTTGACCACAAATTCCCACTTTACAATGATGCTGACGAGCAATTTTAATAATTTGGGAAAGCGACTTTTTTACTGCTTCATTGGTTTCATCAAACAAATGAGCAACTAAAGATGAGTCTCGATCAAGTCCTAATGTTAATTGAGTCAGGTCGTTGCTGCCGATTGAAAAACCATCAAACCGTTTAGCGAATTCTTCACCCAAGATGACATTGGCAGGAATCTCAGCCATCACATAAACTTTTAAACCATTTTTGCCTCTTGCCAAGCCAAATTCTTTCAAAACATTTAAAACGCTCTCTGCTTCGTTAATTGTCCGGCAGAAAGGAATCATGACCACCACATTTTTTAAACCAAAAACCTCTCTAACTTTTTTAATTGCCTGGCATTCAAGTTTAAATGCCGGCTTAAATTTCGGACCATAATAACGAGAAGCCCCGCGCCAACCGATCATCGGGTTTGCTTCTTCCGGTTCAAATGATTTTCCGCCAATTAAATTGGCATATTCATTGGTTTTAAAATCAGAAAATCTCACAATCACTTCTTTAGGATAAAAAGCAGCTGCAATTCTACCAATTCCCTCCGCTAATTTATCAACATAAAATTGAACTTTATCTTGATAACCAGTCGTGATTTGATCAATCTGTTTTTTGACCGCTTTATCTTTGATGTTTTGATAATTAATTAAAGCTAAAGGATGAATTTTAATATAATTATTAATAATAAATTCTTCACGAGCTAAACCAACTCCATCGTTAGGAATAAAAGAAGCGGCAAATGCTTGCTCTGGTTCGCCGAGATTCATCATTATTTTTACTTTTGATTTCCCTAAATTTTTAATTTTTGTTCTTTCAATTTTAAAAGGCAACAGCCCCTGATAAATAAAGCCGGTTTCTCCTTCAGCGCAAGAAACAGTCACTTTTTGACCTGTCTTAACTTTTCGCATACCGTCCCCTGTGCCAACAATACAGGGTATACCTAACTCTCTGGAAACTATAGCAGAGTGACACGTGCGCCCTCCTCTATCAGTCACAATTGCTGAAGCAATTTTCATGACTGGTTCCCAATCAGGATCTGTTTCTTGGGTTACTAAAACTTGATCGGGTTTAAATTTTTCTATTTCTTTGATACTTTTAATGACATTTGCTTTTCCCTGACCGATTTTTGAACCAATGGCAATTCCTTGAGTTAAAATCTGAAATTCACGAGTTTTTTTTCTCGTCCGCGCCAAAACTCCTTTCTTTCTGCCAGTCAAAACATATTCTTCCAAAACATCTAGACGTTTTCTTGATTGAACAGTTTCCGGGCGGGCCTGAACAATGTAAAGTTTTTTATCAAAACCATCTTTTGCCCATTCCATGTCCATTGGTCGTTTATAATGTTTTTCAATGATCACCGAATATTTTGCTAATTCTAAAATCTCTTTATCTGTTAAGGTAAATATTTTTCTGTCTTTTTGAGGCGTGTTAATTTCAACTGTTGCTTTTTTGCCCGTTCCGTAAATCAATTTTTTTTCTTTAGTCCCGATTTTTTTGCTGACAATTGGTTTATATTTATCAATTAAAGGCTCATAAATTATAAATTCATCAGGCGTGACCCTTCCTTTGACCACACTCTCTCCTAACCCCCAAGATGAATTAATCACGGTGACGTCAGCAAAACCTGATTCTGTGTCGCAAGAAAACATCACTCCTGCACAAGCTTTGTCTGAACGAACCATTTTTTGCACACCAACGGAAAGCGCTATTTTTAAATGGTCAAATCCCTGAGTTTCTCTATAAGAAATTGCCCGATCAGTAAACAAAGAAGAGACACAATCCCTGACTGCTCGCAAAAGCTGTTTCTCTCCTTTAATGCCCAAATAAGATTCTTGTTGCCCAGCAAAACTTGCGGTTGGCAAGTCTTCCGCCGTCGCTGAAGAACGAACAGCCACATCAACATTTTTTACTTTGTATTCCTGAGAAAGTTTTTCATAAGCAGAAGTAATGACTTCTTTAAAATCTTTTGGCAGTTCTGCTTTAAGAATTGCATTTCTAATTTTCTTGCCTCTTTCTTTTAAATTTTTTATACTGCTCACATTTAAATCTTTTAAGGTTTCCTTTATAAATTCTTTTAAAGTTTTCTTAGGCGAAGTCCTGAGTTTACCGAAGGGCGCAACTTTTGATTTTTCTATGAAGTACCAATAAGCATCAGCCGTGGTCGCGAAACCATTGGGAATTCTAATTCCTTTTTTGCCTAATTTTTGATACATCTCGCCTAAAGAAGCATTTTTGCCACCAACTTGAGGCACGTCTTTAATGGTCACTTCCTTAAACCATAAAATAAGTTTTTTCATATGTTTTATTAATTAAATATAAATCCTGTGAAATAAAATCTTTTAGATTTTAATTTGCTTCGCAAATCATTTAACAGGGTAAAGATTCTTAAAGAGTTGTCCTAATTGATTAAAAACTGGAATCTTCCATTTTCTCCCAAAAAGAGCGCCTATTAAAGCAATCAAAGAGATGAGAAAACAAAATGACCAACCAAAAAGACTAATTAAAAGTCCTATCTTTGAAGAGGAAAATAAAGAAAAAAAGGCTTGACCAAAAAAAAGAGCCAAGCCTTGACGATTATGGAAAGAAACGAAGTCGCCTTTCATTTTAAAAAATAAAGGAATAAAAACAAAAGGACCTAAATAGGAAATTGCCGCCCAAAATTTTTGCCAAGGACTAACCATCGTTAAAAATTATTAATTATTAGTTATTAGTATTCTTCTGGCATTGAAGGCATCCCATGGGATTTTTCCTCTTTCTCTGGCATTTCGGCGACAATTGCTTCGCAGGTTAAAAGTAAAGCGGCAATCGAGGCGGCATTCTGTAAGGCGCAACGGCAAACTTTTGTTGGATCAATAATTCCTGCTTTAACTAAGTCTTCAAATTTATCTGTTCTCGCGTTGTAGCCAAAATTACCATTCTTTTCCATCACTTTTTCTACCACGATGCCACTGTCTCGACCAGCGTTTCTTGCAATTTCTTTTAAAGGAGACGAGAGAGATTTTCTTAAAATATCTAAACCTATTTTTTCTTCTCCGCTAAGCTTTAAACTGTCTAAAACTGAAATTGAACGAAGAAGGGCTACTCCTCCGCCAACCACCACTCCTTCAGCTACCGCCGCTTTCGTTGCCTCTACTGCGTCTTCTACTCTTAGTTGTTTCTCCTTTTGTTCTGTTTCAGTCGTGGCACCAACTTTTAAAACAGCCACCCCGCCAGACAGCTTGGCCAATCTCTCTTTAATCTTTTCTTTATCAAAACTTGATTCTGTTAATTCTAACTCTTTTTTTAATTGATTAATTCTTCCATCTATTTTTTTCTTATCACCTTTACCTTCCACGATCGTGGTGGTGTCTTTTGTTGAAGCTATCCTTCTGGCCTTACCTAAATCTTCAATCTTTGTCTCTTCTAATTTTGCACCTATCTCCTCTGAAATAACCTTGGCGCCGGTCAAAACTGCTATATCTTGAAGCATTTCTTTTTTCCTCTCACCAAAACCAGGCGCTTTCAAAGCCAAAACATTAAATGTTCCCCTAAGTCTATTAACCACAAAAGTTGCCAAAGCTTCTCCTTCAACTTCATCAGCAATGATGACTAATTCTTTCTTACCTGAGCCTACGATTTTTTCTAAAATAGGCAAAATTTCATTAAGCGCTGAAATCTTTTTATCCGTGACTAAAATAGCAGGATCTTTATATTCTGCTTCCATTCTCTCAGTATTGGTCACCATATAAGGAGAAACATATCCTTGATCAAATTGCATTCCTTCGGCTATTTCTACTTCAAGGCCAAAAGATTGAGATTCTTCCACGGTGATTACTCCTTCTTTCCCTACTTTTTCCATGGCCTCAGCCACAATTTTGCCAATTTCTTCGTCATTAGCTGAGATAGAAGCAACTTGAGCAATTTCTTCCTTGGAAGAAACTTTTCGAGATAATTTTTCTTTTAAATTTTTAACAACAGCTTCTACTCCCTTCTCAATACCTCGTTTTAAATAAACAGGATTTGCGCCAGCCGCTACATTTTTAAATCCTTCATTGATAATTGCTTGAGCCAAAACAACAGCGGTCGTTGTTCCATCACCGGCTACATCATTTGTCTTTGAGGCGACCTCTTTTAAAAGCTGAGCGCCTAGGTTTTCATATTTATCTTTTAAGTCAATTTCTTTAGCCACGGTCACGCCATCTGAGGTGATGGTGGGCGAACCAAACCCCTTATCAAGAGCAACATGACGACCTCTTGGTCCTAGCGTTACTTTAACCGCCTCAGCCAATTTATCCACTCCACGCTTTAAGGCAGCGCGCGCCTCTTCTTTAAATAAAATTTGTTTAGCCATAATAAATTAATTAATAATTAAAAATTAATAATTAAATTAGAAATTAGAAATTAGAAATTTGGCGATTTTATTTTAAAATCGCAAGTACATCTTCTTCAGAAATAATTAAATATTCCTTGTCTTCTATCTTGATTTCATCAGGGCCATATTTTTTAAAAACCACTTTATCGCCGACCTTGACCGATAATCCAGCTCGCTTGCCGTTTTCAAGGAGTTTGCCCGGACCAACAGCGATCACCTCGCCTTTCTCCGGTTTTTCTTTAGATGTTTGAGGGAGAACAATTCCTCCTTTTGTCACTTCTTTTTCCTCAAGAGGCTTAACAATGATTTTGTCTCCCAATGGTTGTAGTTTGATTTTAGACATAAATTTATTTATAATATTTTAAAGCTAAACTTAAAGAAACGGCTCCCCAAAATAAAGAAAGAATAACCAGCCTCTTCCCTTCCTTGGCCGTTTTCTTTTCTTTCCATAAGGCCAATCCAAAAATTAAACCAGCTGGCAAAGGATTAAAAATCGTGATCAGAAGACCAATGATCAGCCACGTGTTTTTAGAAATTAAAATTTTATCTTTATCTTCGACCCCATTAGAAGTTTTAAGTGAGTTTTGTCTTTCAGGAAGCGCTAAGCCGTTAGGCGGTTTCGCCTCATGACTTTTTAATAAGTGAGGCTTCGCTGAATTTCTAATGGGGTCAATACTTTTAATACTTCCCTGCTTGACAGGCTCAGTACCTTCGGTTTTTTTCTCCGTCATAAATTTACTCTTTTATTCTGTAAAGCCCTGTTTCGCCGAATTGGCTTGTCACTATTTAACAGTAGGAACTTTGTAAACTTTATCACCTTCTTTCACCGGTTGACTAACTTTCAAACCAACCTGATCCCCTTTTTTGGCTTTTGGGATGCTTTGATGCTCCACCTGCATTGAATCAACTGTCTGGGTAAAATCTCTCTGGCCGCCAATGATATGAATAGTTTCACCGACTTTCAGCCCAGCTGTCAGCTCAATCACTGCCACACTAATTTTGTCGAAAAAATGAGTGATTTTTCCGATTTGTTTTTCTTTGGCCATAAATATTAATTATATTATTATAGACTTATTATAGAAAAAGTTAAATTTAGTGTCAATAGTATTATAGAAGTGAGCCCCTAAATAAGACCTTTTTTCCCAATTAAAATAATTCGTTTACTGCCAATATTTAATTTTTGTTTCTTATAATTTCCATAAATTGAGATCAC
>Ga0210057_1009236_pt1 | contig 11472 bp, 11 predicted proteins | sample CryGeyCG2114_010_2_FD_183968 | JGI IMG/M metagenome (GOLD analysis project Ga0210057, IMG submission 183968) | Groundwater microbial communities from aquifer - Crystal Geyser CG10_big_fil_rev_8/21/14_0.10 (SPAdes) (version 2) | ecosystem: Environmental > Aquatic > Deep subsurface > Groundwater ...
AAAAATAAATTATTTTCACATATTAAAACCATTCGTGTTAACGATAAATTCTCCCAGCGCCTGATCTTAAGTACTGCCGAGTATTCGAAACTTATACCGCTTGGTTCTTTGACAAGCGACACCGCTTCTTACTTTGCAAATATTACTGCTGAAGCTGCTGTCGTCTTGGAACTTAAGAATTTGCTCTCAAAGAAAACTATCGATGACACCTGCAAGCAATATCTTGATAATGGTGGTGGTTACGGCAGTTGCGTTGTTGATTTCCAAAAAGACATATACTCCACCTATCTATTTTCATCTACTGGCAATGTTTTGCTCGTGGCCTCAGGCGCTCTAGGCGTTTTTCAAATTAGACATATTATGTCTGAAAAATATGGAAAAAAGAATTTATACGTTCTGCTTAAGGCCTCTAATGATCTCATGGGAAGTTCTTTTTTAGCTGTCGAGAAGGTCAAGCTTGCCTCGCGTAATTCAGATCATGTTACCAAATTCAGCATGGGTTATGAAATAAGGCCAGGCACCTTACTATTTTTAATTGAGCAGCAAATTAATTACAAGTTTTTAGCAACAGTTTTCAAGAGAATGAATAAACTCATTATAAGCTCGGAGAAGAAAATCTCTCAATATGAAAATACAAACTCTGAACGCTCCATTTCTAGTCAAACAGAACAGGCACTGGTACAGGGTGAAAAGGAGCATTTGCAAAAATTAAAAGTGCAGTTTTTATCCTTGCAAGAAAATGGATATAATGTTGATGAGATTAAATTAAAGCAAGAGAAATTGAATCAGGATCTCAACATTAAGATTCAGCAACTAAAGCGAGAAAGCTTGATGTTTAAAATTTTAGCCTTTTTTAGACCTTCGCTTAATGATTTGAGCATCGATGATTTCGTGCAAGCGGAAGAAGACAATGAAGATAAATACAAAGAGAATGATAGCGAAAATCACGGCTGACAGTGGCTGATCCAGACCTCGTAATCTGTATCTATGATAATACTCGCTAAAAATATTAATACTTCATAACCAAATTCAAACCATACTGTCTGGATTTTTGGAAATGGAAGTCGTCATATGACCGTTCGAAAGTAAAAACCGATAACTCAAAATATTCGAAATTTAATTTGGCTAGGCCTCCTAATGAATACTCATCTTGCAGAAAAATGTCCAAAGCAAAATTATCGTTAAATACAATTCCCGATCCAAGTTTTACGGTACGAGAAACATCATAATTTCCACCATAGATGGGTGAGTACATGAGGTAGATATCCAGCACCTTGAATAAATCAGAATCAGGTGATGACAATAAGTTTTTAGTTTTTAATCCTAGATTAGTGTCCCAATAAGCGTAGTCATTTTTAATGATCGGTATAGAGTTTGCCTGCATAAATAAGTCAAAATAATCAAATGTATACCTTGCCTGCAGGCTGAACTCGACAACCACTTTCCAGGCCTGGACATTTAACTTTGTATCAGGCCGCTTATCCGCCAATTGAACTGCCGTAAATGAAGAATCGAGTACTCTTCGCTCTCCATAGGAGACTCTGGGAATAAGCAATAGTTCATTGTTAAATTTATAATAATAAGAAGTATGTGCCATATAATCTTGGTATAGCAGCCCTTCAAGCGCTGGAAAGACAGGGTCATTAACAATTGCCACAGCTCCGGCATTGGCCGAAAATGATTGCACAAATTCCTCATAACGAAGGGCGAGAAATACTTTTGCGCTGGCATCATAAGGCTTGCCATAACTCTGGTCTAAACGGTTTTGAATTTTTTGTTTGTCTTTCGAATCTAGGTCACTTACTAAATCTGGAACCTGCTTATTGCCAGAGGCTAAGAGACTGAACTTAACATTCGGCAGTGAATGTTTGTAATATCTATAAAAAGGAATAATCCATTCTTCAGGACGGTCAGTGCCTGAAAGTCGAAATAAGTGTGCTTGGATATAATTTAATTCCCGAGCATGAATCTTAAATGAGAGCATTAAAATAAATACTACAAAGAGAACCCTGTTCACTCTCGCTTTAATATGCCAGGAACCCCACATCATTAATAACTCTTATTATTTTTATTCTTTTTCCACAAACTCTCGAACATCTTCGACTATTTCTCCAGCTTTGTCATCCATCTCAGAGTCTCTTGAATTGACAGCATTTACCACTGCGTCGCTATGTGGTCTGATGTCACCCAGAATCTCTGCCCCGTCCTGGTTGACTCTTTCTCTGATTTCGCCAGCACCGGTCGAATTGTTTTGATTTAAGTCTGTAACAGTGGCATGTGCTATTGAGCCCACATCTCTAGATGCTTCCCTGGCCTTTGCTTCAAGTATTTTTGCCTGCTCTTTATTTATATAATCAAGCAATACCCTAGTTTCCTCATAGGCAATGGCCGGAATTGGGGAGCCATTATATTCACTTTTTATTATCTCAAATGCGTTTGCAATAATTTTAATTTGCGAATCTTTTGAAGTCATAAACAGCTTTAAGGCGCTGGCATCTTTTTCTTGTAAAGCAGTATTAAGCGCCAAAAGCGCTTCGTCTTTTAATTCTTGAGTGAAGATCGATCGCAATTCATTGTACTGCTGGGAATTGTTTAAAATAACATTGTCTAAAAAAATCTTGGCAAGAATTTTCAACCGCTCAAGTCTCGCGCTAACATCTGCCCTATTTTGGCCAAATCCTGCAAATATGCTTCTTATTCCAGATTGAACATCAAGCGAATCTACCCTGGCAAAAATTTGAGATATGCCATCAGACAATATTTCTTTATTCACACCTACTAGATCACGAATAAATTGCCTATAATCTTGGGCCTTACTCTCAATTTTAAATTTAAACTCAGCATTCCCAACTGTACTTTTTATTAGGGCCTCCATTTTAAGCGCAATATTATTTAATTTATCAAAAGAATTCTTGAAAAGTTGGTAAGATTTAAAAATATCCTGAATTAATAAATTGGCCTGCCGAATATAATAGCGCTCAAGTTCTTCTTGAGAAGTGATAGACTGATCATCAATAATAGCTTTGGTATAAGTCACTACATGCTTGAACGTTACCAACAATCTGTAGACATGCAGCACTCCCCATTTAAAATTATTTTCTTTTGAAGTGGTATAAGGATCTAGACCGAGATCATCATATAATTGAATGGCCTGGTTGATTCTATTTCTTTGTCTGTCTGTCAACTGAGGAACCTTACTGAGCGCATTCTCTAACGCCTGAAGTATCTTTTTTGCTCCATTTTTAATTTCCGTATTTTCAAGCTGTTTAATCAGATAAGCAAACTGAACTGCTTCAAAACCACCTGCCCCAGCGTAGGCGTGGGCCAGTTTGATTTTAAGCTCTCTATTCTCAGGAGATACTTCGACTGCTGATTCAAGAACCGCAATGGCATTTTCGTATTCTCTAGCATTCATGTAGGCATTGCTAAGAAGGATTGATTTAGAATTTTTATGCTTTGTCTGTTTGCCACAAGATGTGAACAAACTGGCCGATAATAAAATCATTAGAAAAACGACGACACCTGTTTTCATGCAAAAGCCTCCAGCTAGACATAGATCCCCTATCCCAATGACGCGAAGCTCCGATACTAGCATTTGATGCAATAATCACAAGCTATAACCAAGAGCTTTGAAACTTATACATAGGCATCGGGTTATTTTTTCAATAAAATCAGAGCCTAACCACCTGAATGTTCGTTGGTTAGGCAGGTTGTAATGTTTCACGAATGCATAAAAATTGATAATCTGTGAATCAATCTTAAAGCTTGGTAAAAAATGCAAGAAAGCACCTTAGACAAATCCCAATATTCTTTTGAATCAAATGATTTGATCTTTTACCTTAAAACCTTGTGGAAAGATCGTGGCATAAAGGCCTTCTATCAATTTCTTAATCGTCCCCACCGCCGCCCCTACTCAAGGTCGCTGATAAGGCAATTCGCCCCAGATGGGATTGGGCTTGAAATTGGCGTTGGCGCGCGCACGATTGCTCCAACAAATCGCACAATTTTAAGTGATGCTTTTTCTGAACACGGAGTTCATGATTCCATTGCCAAGGTTTTTTTTAAAGGTGATCACATTCCTTATGCCAATGATAGCTTTTCTTTTGTCCTAAGCGAGCACGTGATGGAACACATTGCCAATCCTATCTCTGCACTCAAGGAATGGATCAGAGTGCTTGGGCCTAGCGGTAAGATCATACTTTTTTTGCCGCATAAAGAAAGAACCAATGACCGCTATCGCGAAGTGACGACTCTCTCTCACCTGATTCAAGACTATGAAAATAATGTAGCATACAATCATGACGGCCATTTTGAAGATTGGCGTAGCAACGTGGTTGATAAGGGTCTGATGCCCGAACACTACCGGCATATGGCAAAAGAGGAGTTGCTCAATACTTGCAGTATTCACCACCACGTATGGACGGCGAAAGAAATTATCCAACTATTGGAGTATCTTGGACTCAAAATCGTCTTCCATGATGACAACGTATTTGATCGTAGAGACTCATTTGTGGTTATTGCTCAAAAATCTTAAAGAGAACAGGCAAAATTTATTTTGTTTCATTTAAATCCCAATTATAAGGCAAAAAAGTAACTTTGATTTCTTTCGATCTTAACTCTTCTTGATCTCTGCTATTGCGAGTGATTCGACTAGCAATAAATGCAAGGTATGAGCTGTACTTATTTTTAAAGTCTTCTCCATACCATTTAAAAATTGAGGATATCTCAAGTTTTTTTTCCTGAAGTAGATAGCGATTACGAGTACTGTCATGCAGAAACCTTACTGCCGCCTCTTCAAGCTGCTCTTCCAATTTGTCTTCTGTGTAGGCATGAGAACTTAAGGCGGGACATCCAATCGAGGCACAAACAAGAGCAAAGTGAATGCGTGGCTCATCAAAATTTTTCCTAATAAAATTGTGCTCTATGTTGTCTAGGTTGCTATCTACACCAAATAATTTAAAAAACTTCATTTTCCAGGGGCCAGTAAAAAATGAACCTATGTCCTTTATCGATTTGACAGGGTAATGATCGATAATCAGTTTGAGCGTCAAAGCATTGTAGGCATTTATAAGAAAGACCAATTTTTGTTGCTGCGTAAATGAATCAAAGTCATTACTTGAAACATCTTCTATCGAACGCAAAAAAATATTGAAAACCTCAGAATTATTTTTGAGTTTTTTATAATTCACACCGCTAGAGAACTCGCCTTGAACTACATAAGTAGATAATATTTTTGTCCACTGCTTGTATGCATGATCAAAAGTTGCTGCTCCCGCCAGATTCAAATTTAAAATAAAAAAGGCAATAATCAACTTTTTGATTTGTTGCTGTTTTACAAACATTTAGTGCCTCCAATGGGTTGCAGCTAATTTTTATATAAGTGGATCAAGATATTCAATTGTTACAACTTTTGCAAAATTATTCAAAGCTACCAACCATGAGGGGACTGACTTTTATCAATTATTACAGGCAGTTAAAACATTGCACATGGAGCTGCAACAGGCCTGTAATATTTTAAGAAAATAAAGTGTAACCAATTCGCTGTTATTCCCACCTATACATATAACACTTTGGAGGCCTTTAAATGAGAATATTACAATCGCTGCTATCCATTTTTGGCTTGTTATTTACTTTAAACATTTTTGCCGATGATTATAAATTAGATCTTTCCCATACACACCTAGGATTTAAGGTCCGACATCTGGGCATTTCTTACGTCAGGGGACAATTTAACCAATTTGAGGGTCGCGCAAATTATAATGAAAAAACAAACAATCTATCCAATATGAAAGTAACAATAGATGCATCTTCAATTGACACGAATGAAGCAGATAGAGACAAGCATCTAAGGTCAAAGGATTTTTTTGAAGTTGAAAAATATAAAACTATTGTATTCGAATCCACTGAAATTAAATATAAAGATAAAAACCCTATCTCAATCAATGGTAATTTAACTATTCACGGTATCACTCTTCCCGTCACTCTCAAAATTGAGGAGTGGGGAGGAACTGTAACTGACCCATGGAAAAATAAAAGGCTGGCATTTGAAGCCAAGGGCGAGATTGATCGGCGAAAGTTCGGCCTGACATGGAACAAGGGTTTGGAAAAAGTTGCTGGGCTGATGGTAGGCAATGAAGTCATATTACAGCTTGAAGTCGAGGCAATAAAAATGGAATAAAAATATAATCAAAGGAGGGAATTTACTTTTCATGACATTCATTAAAGTTATAATCATTAATTACGTGCAAATTTTAACAGGAGAAAAAAATGAAGAACTCGAAACTACTTTTAGGTCTGGCATTTACCGGCATGATTGTTGCGGCAGGATGCGCTTCGACTAATCATTCGGCTGATTCAATGGCCATGGGTGAATGTCATGGCGTTAATTCGTGTAAAGGTCAAGGCGACTGTGGTGGAAAAGGCTACAGCTGCGCCGGAAAAAATTCTTGTAAAGGTCATGGTTGGGTCAAGCTTTCACAAAATGATTGCCAAGCTAAAGGCGGAAAATTTAAGGCCGGTGCTATGTGATCGAGTTGTCCAACAAAATATGTACTCCAGGAGTGGGCCTTCGGCCCACTCATTATTCTTACTTAGATTCAAATCATGACTTGTCAGTGAAATGGTTTGAGGCCATTTCTGAAAACTACATGGATAGCTTTGGCCGGCCACGCCTCATGTTAAATAAAATTCGCCAGCGGTTTCCTGTGGCCCTACATGGCGTTTCCATGAACCTGGCATCTCCTCATGGTCTTTGTGATATCTATCTGACAAAATTGAAAAATTTAATTGATGAAATTGAACCTTTCCACGTTTCTGATCATCTATGCTGGACTGGCATTAAACCAAGTAACATTCATGATCTATTGCCTTTTCCATTTGTTAAAGAGAACTTGAATACCATCGTCAATAATATCGATTACGCCCAAAATAAACTTGGCAGAACAATCCTGATTGAAAATGTTTCCACCTATATGAGTTTCAAACAAAGTGAGATGACGGAGTGGAATTTTTTAGAGGAAGTGATTAAGCGAACTGATGCCGGGATTTTACTCGATATTAATAATATCTACGTCAATGCTAAAAATCATAACTTCGACGCCGAAAAATATATAGAAGCAATTCCGCCCTCTCTCGTTAAACAAATTCATCTGGCCGGTTATTCTGATACAGGAGAATTTTTATTTGATACCCATTCTATGCCTGTGTACCCAGAAGTGTGGAAGCTTTTTTCACGCTTTATAGAAAAGGCCCCCAATGTCCCTTTTATGGTTGAATGGGATGAACAGATTCCGGAGTTTCCTATTGTTCAAAATGAAGTTAACAAGGCCATCACTCTGTGGGAGGAAATTCATGGGAAATAAAATACTTGAGGATTTTCAAAATCAATTTGTTGGTGCCCTATTAGACAATAAGGCCAAAAATACTTTTTTAGATGACATCGTTCCGGCAGGCACACTCAAAACAGCGAAATCAGCTTTGTCGGCCCATCAAACTGGCTATTATGCCAGGCTAACGGAGGCCTTAGGCGAAACATTTGAAGGCACATGGTTTGCTCTAGGAGATGACCTTTTTTTCGAGGTATGCAAAACTTTTATTACTTCCTTCCCCTCAAAAAATTACAACTTATCAAACTATGGGGAGCAATTTCCTGATTTTTTAGCCAAGAGCGAATTAACTCGAGATATACCCTTCTTGTATGACCTGGCAAAATTTGATTGGCTATTTAAAGAGATATTTCACGCCAAACAACACCAGACCGTAGACACACAAGCGCTAATCGACTTGCAGAACTCTCCTCACAGTCATATTTACTTTGGAGATACAGTAAGATTATTTTCATCTTCCTATTCCGTCTATAATATTTGGCAACTTCGGAAGGGGGAAAGTGAAAAAGATGTCGATATTGAAAAACCCCAACATCTTCTCCTGTACAAAAAAAATTATGATATATACACAAAAGAAATTTCTCTCTTTCAGCACCGTTTATTAACTCATCTTATGCAAGGCGAGAGCTTTTCCAACGTCATTGAATATGCCACCGAACAAGACTCGCAAGAGATTGTTTCACTATTTTCAATCATTGGTTCTTCGGGAGTAATCAGAAAAATTGAGATGATTCAAACCTAGTCATTCGGCGACAATAACTTTTAATACATCGTAAAATAAATTTTTATCTTCTATCTTTTCGAAGCCAGCCTGCTTAAGATTCTGAACTGTTTCCCTATTTATATGTGCCCCCCAAATATGCGCAGGTATAAAATCCAATGCGGTCATTATTCTCTTGGCCAAGTGATGATGGGATAGCACGTGCTCTAGCATAAACAATTTACCCCCAGGTTTTAAAACCCGGCGTATTTCTTTTAAGCCTTTTACGGCGTCAGGCACAGAACAAAAAACGCATGTTGAAACCACAGAGTCAAAGCTACTATCCAAATAAGGTAGCCTCTGGACATCGCCAACTTCAAGCGTTATATTTTTTTGCAATTTAAGTTTTTCTGCCTTAGACCTTGCCTTCCGGAGCATGCCATCAGAGATATCGATGCCAGTGACAAAGTGCGATTCAGAATAAAATCTCATATTCTTACCAGTGCCCACTCCTACTTCTAAGATAGTTCCTGCGGGAACTCGCTGCCAAAGTTCTCGTCTGCGACGAGAAAGAAAAAATTCCATTATAATTTCTAGGAAGTCATAAATTACCGAAATGCGATCATAAAGAGATTTTACCACTTTCGTTTCATTTTTGCTTTCTTCACTTTGTAATTGAATTACCACCTCCCAATGAATTGAAGGCCAGAAACCTTTATGCAAGGCTTCTGGCGGATGCAATCTAATTCTTCTTATCAAAAAAACTGGCGACATGCCTTAGAAAGGCCGCAATTTGACCGCCCTCGCAGCAGTTACAGCACTTCTTCGTTTCATCGCAGCAGCTTTCTTTCGAATCTTGCTTAGTCATAATTCACCTCATTGATTAAAAACAATTTGATTTTTCTATGAAATCAGCAAGAGCGCGCAGTTGCTTGGCAATTTCTTTGCCATTCAGACTGTAAAAAACCTCTTTGCCTTTTTTTTGAGCTCGTAGCACTCCAGCTGATTTGAGTTTTGATAGGTGTCGACTCACTACCGAAACGTCAACATCGCAACATGTTGATATCTCTCCGACGTTGACATCCGGACATTTTGTCCCGCAATGGCAAAGATGAGAAATAATGGCCAGACGATTTTCATCTGAGAGTGCTTTAAAAAGGGAAGTCAATTTTCCAAGGTCTGATACTTTCATACATGTATACTTGCACACATATGCATACGTGTCAAGCCCATGGTTAGACACCCCTGCGAGTTTTCAAATAGCGGTGCATCTCTTCTACCGTGCTGCGCTTACGAATAATTATTAAAATAAACCATATAAGCCCTATTAATGTTTGTAAGTAAAAGGTCATAGTACGATAGCCAAGGGCGATAATTAAGGCATTGTCTGGAGTCATGGGAGGGACAAAACAGGCATTAATAATCGCCTCGGCCACACCGGCCCCTCCAGGAGTAGGAGCAACTAAACTGGCTGCGGTAAAGACTGTCATTGGTCCAAATATATCAGACAATGATATACCTTGCAGCCCCATAGCAAGTACAAGGCCGGTCGCCATAAAAAATAAATAATAAATAATATGGGATAAAATTATTGGAATAATCCAACGACCACCTTGATAAAGTAGCGCCTCAAGCGTTGAGATAGTATCTTTAAGAGCTTTAAGAAATTTTTTAAGATAATAAAAAAATCCACTTTCGAATTTCTTTAATTCTTCATCCCAATGTGCCAGTAACTTATACAAAGGAGCAGGATGTATTGCCCACATCAAGGGAAATATCAAAATTGCCACATAGATTCCTCCGCCCCATAAAATCAAATTAGCCAGACCTCCCTCCATTTGCTTTGGGCCATATCCCAAAGTCATGAGCGAAAATGTTAACAAAAGAAAAAGCGCCACTCCTAATAATGATTTACCGGTTGTGATGACAATGGCGCGGTCGAGCTTCACGCCACTTTTTGTCAAAACAAAAACAGTGGCAGGCATACCTAAGATAGCGGCAGGAGTGATCCATGAAAAAAAGAAATTGGCAATGACAGCTCGAAGACAGATTCGAAGCGACAAGCTATCTCCCAACGCTCTGGCGTATAGGTAGTAACGAAACGAATCTACAACATAAACTGCTAGCCCCAAGATAAAGCTTAGACCAATAATTTTAAAATCTATTTGCCTAAACAAACTTAAGTCAATGGAGGTCTTATTTAAAACCCAAATGGTGCTGACGATGGAAAGAGCTATGAAAAAAATAAGATAAATCCATGTCGAGGCAAATTTCATTTCTTACTTCTCATCAATTAAGCGGGTCGCAGTGTAAGTCATATAAAGGCCACAGCAGCGGTTACAAATAGGCATGAGCTCTTTTTCAACTTTTTTTCGTAGCTTATTTGATACAGCATTATGGTAGACCTCCTCAAATGGACTTTCAAATACGTTTCCAGGCACGATGTCTGGATGCCCGGGGCAGTAGATGAGTTCCCCTGAACTGTGAATTCTTGCCCAGTAAGAGGGCATGATGCAACTTTTTATACCAAAAAGTTCTTCATACTCATGATAAAAAGTTTTGGCCTGCTGGCGCGATAGAAATTTTGGAATCATGGTAAAAAATGGGGGGCCCTTGAGATAATGAAACCACTTCATCTTGTCATAAACCCTATCTATTGCTTGCTCAATAGTTGCTTCAAATGGTTTGTCTACCACCCACCCCCGCCAAGCATGGGTCGGTCTTGCCTGAAACTCTTGTTCTAGCATTTGATCGTAAGCAAGCCCTTTTTCTTCAGGCATAAACCAGCGCAAGTTATAATTCACAAAGGTTGCGCCGACCTGTTTTGCCACTTTGGCGACATCATCAACCGCATCAGGGTTGTGCTCGCTTAAACAATAATTAACAATGAATTTAGGATTGCCGACTTTGAGTTTTTTGCATTCTACTTTCAAAGCATCGGCGGAATGTTTAATCTTTTCAGTTATCCCCTCTCCTCGAATACGATCATTTGCCTCTTCTCCCCCATCAATGGAAAGTAGATAGAAGGTATGTGAATTGATCAAGGCCAATTTGCTAGCAAACCTATCTAGCAGTGTCCCATTGGTCGAAAATAGGGTGTCTATTTTTCTTTTAGCAATATAATCCAGTAACTGATCTAGGTGCCGGTAGAGAAATGGTTCCCCGCCATGGATGCTTAAAGTAAAATCCGGACTTATGCTTCGATAGTGTTCTAAAAATTCAATTAACTTGTCAATTGGCATCTGAGCAGCTTTTCTTTCGCCCGCCAGAAAATAACCTTTATCACCCCATTGATTACACATGCCACAACGCAAATTACAATGCTCTGTTGGAATGATTTGCACAATAGCAGGGAAAGGAACCTTCTCTATACGACCTTGAACATAG